>OHNK01000952.1_pt1 | contig 14800 bp, 17 predicted proteins | sample 1569551 | NCBI WGS metagenome assembly OHNK01 (sample SAMEA3879518, study PRJEB24766) | human gut metagenome | biome: human-associated habitat; feature: feces | place: USA | collected 1985/1987 | reverse complement strand
TGACCTCTTCGAGAACAACATCGACCACACCTTCTGCGGCCTGTATCCTATCGACGAGAGCTGTCTTGTTGAACGTTCCTCCATACACTATCCCGGCAAGATACTTTTTAGCAGCCTCTTCAACCGGGTAAATTGCAGAGTTGGTTATCAAAGAACCGTCATTGTTCAGGACAAGCGGATTATATTGAACGCTCATCTTGAGTGTGATTTTGTCAGATTCGTAAGAATAAACATCGAGGATGACTCCGGCAGGTTTACGTCTGTTCAAATAGTGTTTGAACGACATTAAAACATCATCCGAAAGCTTCTCAGGATTGCCGGCAGAATCTGCAGCAGAAGCAAGTACCCGCACACCTCCTCCCATATCTTTACATGCGACAAATTTTACCCTTTGTTTGCTTTCGTCTATAGTAACGTACTCATACTGGGAGGTATTAGCATTCCACTTTAGATCGTCGCCGTATTGAAATTCTTTTGATATCTTGTGGTACCAAGGCAATGAGGCAAGAACCGCAGTCGAAATTTTTTCTTCTACCTCTTTCTTGTGACGCTCAAACAAAGCTTCAACAACGTACATTGCACTTGCGACAACATAGAAGAGAATGCTTTCGATGCTGACCTTGCTGAATGTCTCCTCGAAGGTGGCGCTCCCGGTCAAGCCGTATCGCTCTCTGACTGTTTTGTCTGCCATGTATGCAGCAGTCATCTGTCTTTTTATTTCATCAATTGTTCTCATAATTTATGCAAAGACATTGTTAAACTCATTTGTAAAAATCCTCAAAACTATTCCGTCGCCGCTGCCGACCGCAGTGGCAGGAGAAATATTATTAGCAGACACATGGCGCTGCATGTATCTATCGTAGACGATTTCAGGACATCTCAAGACAGCACCTGGCTTGAGGTCCTCCGTAACAGACAGCCCATTTTCTGAAGCTAGAGTTGATACGGCACGAAGGTCTCCATACTCCTGTATAGCGATGTCAGCAAGTGTCTGACGTGTTTTGACTATAACGTTCATTCTCTTTCTTGTTTTAGTGTTTAAACCATTTTCGCAACATCACGAAAATGCTCCATAACCATTTCCTTTTGCCATAAAGGATAAAAAGGATGGAGAAAGCGCCTGTTGCAGCTAAAATCCTGATCCATTCCGGCACTCCGGTTCTCTCTTTTGTTTTGACTTTTTGCTGACGGTATTGGTCGACAAACTCATTATGCTTAGCGGTACTGTCTTTCACCTCTTTTCTTTGTTCTGTGACAGATTCTGAACGTTCAGAACTCTTCGACTTGGGAGCTGCAATTTTAGTCGTGGTGCGACTCTTGAGATACTGCTTCCCTGTGCTGTCAGGTTTTGAAAAATCCTCCTGCACAATTTCTATCTCACGTGCGGATACTTCTTCTTCTTTTTCAAAGCGGTCAACTATCGAAGAACTGTCTTTGAGTACTTTCATAGCAACAGAATCCTCTTTGCTTTGAGTAGATATGCTCTCAGTCACTTGCGACATAACAGAAGATTTCTGTACGCCGCAAGCGACAAAAAGCATCAACAAAACAAAAACATAAATTATGTGAAACGTATTTTTCATTTGAATTCAATTTCATTTAATCTGTTCAGCCAGCCTTTGAGGAATTTTTTCTGCGCAGGATTCCTCTCTACAACTGCATTGTAAAACCTGCATCTTTCTTCTTTTATCAAAGAGAACAGCGACTTGGAGTCCGCATTATTTATAGCGGATATGGTTATAGGACCGATTTTTCCGTCACATTCAACTTTCAGTATTCTTTGAACACCTCTGACAGCAGTTCTGGCACCGCTGTTGACAGCCCAGTCAGCAATCATTTCGGCCACGCCCTGGCTGACGATTCCGTCTCCATGAACCTTGTCCCAATAGCCTGCCTTCATGATGCAGGACCACTGCGTATTGCTTATATTTTTGAGGTCTTCTATGGTTCTGTCCTGACCGTAGTATGCCCTGAAAGTATTCAGAGTAACACCGGCATTCGTCGCACCGCCTGCGTCCTGCGGATCATTGACAAATCCGCCTTCAAGCCTCTTTAGCAAAGGGGCATATTTCCCAAATTCAGCCATATTATTCTTCATCCCTAATCTTAATATCTACTTCTTTTTCTTTTGCCTGGAACTGCTGCATGTATGGTATCTTCTTTATGATCTCGAACGACAGGACGTAGTAGAAGAACTTCAGAGGTATTGATGCCGGAAACAACTTATAAAGGTTTCGCAGCACATTGACACCATAGAAGTAGCATATCGCATAGACTATCCCTGTGATACATTGTATCGCCCCTTCCTGATTCCCCAAATGCTCACCGATGACATATACACAAACGACAAGGACGTAGAAGACAAACGTCTCGAAGATACATCTGAAGAACTTTTTCAGATTGAATCGCTCTCTGTCGACCCCAATCCCGGCAATAAGACCTGCAATGCAGTTTATCAGGAATATGAAGAATATCACGAACACCATGTCCGATATCGGAGCAAGGTAGGCCAGCAGTATGCTTACCATTGTCACAACAAGTGACTTGATTGATTGAATTGCCTGTTCCATATTAATATTCAGCCTCTATTGTTAATCCGTAATTATCAAATTTTACACTATTTACTTTCTGACCGTCCATTTCCAGCTGCTCCCTTATCTCCGCTCTCCACTTATCCAGCTGATGGTCATTTATTATGTCTGATATGCCTACGCCAACGGAAGGATTCTCCTTAAGCTCGCCCTTGTGCATCACCAGAATAAGAGCCTGGTTCTGTCTCAGGATGTCACCGACCTCCAGTCCTGAAGTTATCTTGCCGTCCAGCCCTTTTTTAATGTCAATCTTGATGTCGAAGTCCTGTGTTCTTATCCCGTTCATATCAGTGTCTTATTTTATCGTCCTCATAATCTCGGCTGTCAAATCGGTCAGCCTTTTTGGCCACTGCAGGCACGCTTATCGGTGCCGCATTGGCAGCCGGTCCTGATGAGCCCTGCACGTTCACCGTTCCTGTGGGCAGGCTGTGAGTATGGGAATTGAAAGCATCTACAAGTGAGTTTATCTTTTCCGTCAGCGTTTCTATGTTTATAAGTCCGCCCAGTTTTCCTCCGTTTATTTCGATACTCTCAATCTCATCAACTTGCAGAACTACAAGAGAGCTCAAATCACCGGATAAACTACCTACTATGACCGCACTGCCGACTTTAGGCGTTATCAGTATGCGTTTTTCCGTCTCAGCTAATGAAGCTCTGAGACGAATGTCTTCTATCTCTACATTGTCAATCTTACAAGAACAAGTATCACCTTTCACAGCAGTAACGATACCTTGATAGATTGTTATTTGTTCGCTCCCGGCTATTGCCTTGAGGTTATCTCTCAGTCTTCTGTAGTTATCCATTTTTAGTTTAATCTAAATCCTAATTCAACTTCTCTTTTTCCGCCTTCAGCACTAAATGAAGTCTCGACGCTACGGACGAAATATCTACCATCTTTGCGAGGGTAATCCTCATCATGTAGATTTGCGCTGTCTCCTGGTTGGATATGAGGAACAAGCCAGGTTGTGATTTTTCCGTCATAGCCGTCAAAGCTCAGCCGTTTCACCTCGCTTTCTCCTCTTGACTTCATCGACGCCTCATCGCTCGAAGCTGCTTTCACTTCAACCTTCTCTCCACCTGTAGCACCATATTCCTTTACCCTCACTTTTCCGTCCGGGAGCAGCGCCTTAACTACAACTCTCACCTTCCTGTCTTCAGCCTTTCTGTAAGTCAGATCTGCCTCTTGTACATTCTGCGCAAAATCATAGAAGATTTCATCTCCTATGTGTTCTCCCGCAGTATGCACGTGCAAAGTATCTCCTGTTAAGTAGATATCTGCACCGCTTTCTTCCTGTACCTTTCTCAGAATATCGAATCCGGTCGCATTGTGTATGACAAATTTGTCATAAGTCCAGCTGTACGAACATGAGATCTTATATTTACCTCCTATTCCATCTACGACTTTCTTTAATAAAGACATAAGCGGAATGCTCTTATATTGCCCTTCAGGAACAGGCTTTCTGAACTTAAACAGTTCATCTTCGCACTCAAGAGTGATATTGCCTCCGTCTGTCCCGATTCTCTGGACATAGCCTTTAAATTCTTCGACAAGACCTATTTCTTCATAACCCAGTGCGATTGTGACTGTGTCTCCTCTGTGTATTTTATCTTCAACATCGAGAGTAACGTTATATTCCGCACCAGGAAGCGTTATCACAGCCGTATCTGCGAGAAGTTCTACAGAGCGATGTATCTTAACGCTCTCAAGCATACCTACCGAGTAACCTCCGACTTTTATGTCATAAATCATCGTAAACATCTCTACAACTATTTTAAATCATCCTTTTTCAGCAATAACTTATATATGTCATCAGAGTATGCGTTGATTTCGTAAGCCTGATTCTCAATGCCTGCAGTAAAGGGGATGTCATAACTTTCTATAACAATTCTATTGATAGAGAACACTTCGAGAATTGGCGATCTAACTATAAGTTTTGCCTCTTCACAAAGATTTCGGAGTCGAGATACTTCATCGTAAGGATAAACACCATTTCCCATGAAGATCCCGGAGATATTGACATTATAATCGTCCAGCGACCACCTCTCTTTGATTGTACCTCTGACTTTTCCTTTTGCCACCTGCTTGCGGACAAGGACATTTTTTCCACTTATCTTGACAAGAGGTTCATAAGGCAGAAGCCACTCCTCCTCTCCTTCTTTCGATAAATAAAGAGGGAACTGCATCGGAACGCCTGCTGCGTTTGTTGCAGCAATATTCATAAGCTGAGAATCACTGTAAGAAGAGAAGTCGTATCCGGAGACTTCTCTGATGCCTGCAGTTCTGAAATCGTGATAAGGGGGCACTTTCATTGCCGAAAGTGTCCTTGCCACCAAATTCTCATGTATAAATCTCTCTATCATCTTGCTGCACTGTATCCTATTTCGAGAGCTCTGTTCATCGCTTCAACAATCCTTGACTGCAACTCTTCTACAGTCAGGTTCTGATCATTGCTGAGCTTATGAAACAGGTTTCCTATGTTAATGGTTATGTTATTATTCCTGGTTCCGCCTGTGGTGATGTCGTTGGCAACACTCTTACCACTGACGGCCCCGCCGTTCCCTCCTGTGGCATTGATCCCTGCAACTCCGGCAGCCGCTTCCGGATCGCTGATCTCGTTCTTTGCTTTCTCTTTCTCGCTTTCAAGTCTTGAAGCATAATTATCTTTGACTCCTGCTCCCAAGTTTCTGAAGCTATTGAGAGCCGTCTTGTTTCCTTCTGCATTGACAAGCAGCAAGCCGGCTTCTTTGGCCGATGACCAGGCTTCTGAAAACTTTCCCGTCAGTAGGAGCCCCATTGCCTCTCCGACTTTGCCGATACCCTGCAGCAGCGATGTTATGCGGCTTATGACAAGATCCTTTATTATCCCTGCAAAACCTTTCATGGTATCCCATACTGTCAGAATGACAGCCCTAAACCCCTCAAACTTCTTCCAGCAGGCGACCATAATTGCTATAAGGGCAGCAATGCCGGCAATAACAAGTCCTACCGGATTCATGCTCATAGCCAGGTTGATGAGTTTTTGTCCTTTTTCGACAAGCAGCATAGCAGCGAACTGCACACGCTCGGCAATGGTCCAGCCTTCAGGACTGTCGTGTTGACGAGAACCGCTGCAGTGTATGTCCCGACCGCGGCAGCAATGCCATAGACGACAGGATTGCCGTCAGCAAAAAGCTTGAATACCCAAGTAAGCCCTTTGACTGCCCACTGGATGACTGCTGACAATCCTGACAAAGCGGATGATATGGTATTGAAAAGAGGGACAAGGAGCGGCTGAATGCCATTATATAACTCAAGCATAGTTTGCAGAGCCTTTCCTTTCATCTGTTCAAACGCTCCTGCAGACGTCTGTGCCAACTTGTCTGTCATACCAGCAAATCGTCCTCCCTCGGATGTTGCCCGAATCATCGCCTGCCTAACAAGTTCAAAAGAGATATTACCCTTTGACATTTCATCCTTAAGTTCTGCCACACTTTTACCTGTTATTTCAGAAATATCAGATAAGGGATTATATCCTGCATTGATAAGTTGAAGTAAGTCCTGCCCTTGAAGTTTTCCTGCAGATGATACCTGACCAAAGACAAGAGCAAGCTGTTGAAGCTTGTTCTTGTCTCCCATTGCCATATTGCCAAGCATTTTCAAATCACCTACCACATTCTCCGTTGCAACACCAAAACCGAGCATTGTCTTGGCTGCATTCTGCGTGCCCATTCTATCCCATATAGTGTCATCGGCATATTTGTTAAGGTCGTCAAGCATCTTTGTCGCCTTATCCTCATCCCCTACGAGAACCTTGAATGATGTTGCAGTACTCTCAGCCTGCATTCCCAATTTAGCTACGACACCTATACCGGATGAGATGGCCACTATAGGATTCGTGAAGAACTGGGCGCCGGGGAGCGACATGAAAGCAGACTTGAGTCCTCCTCCCACAGACGAGGAAAGGTTACGGGCAGCCTTGTCGGCAGATTCCATTCTCCCTTGAAGGTTACTAATTCTGCCGGCGACTGCACCGTCTCCTGTAGACGTTATCTCTATTATGAACTGAGAAACGTTAGCCATCTGTCTTTTGTTTATTCTCCCTGAGTCTTATGTCACGTAATTGTGCGAGCGTTATTGCCCATTGCTGGTCAGACAACTCATCCGGATTGATTCCCAGATAATACCTTAGCATCGTATCAGCGTATCCTATCGGGTCTGTATCCGGAGAACCGTCCGCCAGCTCTATAGCTTTTTTATTTCAGCCTTTTTAGTTTCGACCATAGCTTCCATAACGGGAGCTAACGAGAGGAAGTAATCATCATCGTCAATTATCTCCCTGTCACCGTCTATCCAGCATTGTTTAGCCAAAAGTTCTACGAATTTTGCAGAATCCTTACCTTGGTTGCTGCCGGCAGTCGCATAGGAGATGTCCTGCCTTGTCGGTTTGTGCAAAAGACATTTCTTGTCTTCAATGACGATTTCAAAAACATGCTTTTCGCCATATTTCTGTTTCCACTGCTTCAACTGTGCTTCTGTATATGTAAACATTTGTTTTGTTATTTTTAGTTAATAAAAGCCGTTCAAACGGCATTTGATGTTAAACGTAATCAGAAACTACATCTATCATGAGGAAAGGTAGTTCTATCTCCATCTGCTTGTCGCCCTGTTTGAGTTCTGACGACAATTCTGTGAATTCCACTCCCCGCAATAAGTCTGTACGACTCGGTTCTCCCTTTGACGGGTTGCCGTATGTGACAATGATGTCCATTCTCGCATCAAGGAGATTTCCTCCTGCTGCTTCCTGCAAGGCAAGTACTTCACTTTGAAGTAGTCCTACACTACCTTCGTATGATATATTACCTCTTTGCAGTCCGTGTGGCTTGTTGCCTTTCGCATAAAGGAGTTCTTTTTCCTGAGATACTTTATACCTCACAGAGCGAATTCCGCTGACGTTTCTGCCGGCAATGACTACAGACAGATCTGCCCACTCATATTCTTTTGAATTGAAAATCATATCCTTTTATTTTTATTAAGCCCCCGTGACCAGGAAGCCGAGATTTACAGTTATGTCTCGAGCATAAGCAAAAGGTCTAAGCTTTAGAGACATAGTGATTGCCGAAGTTGCAAGGACATTCTGTCCCGGATCGATATAACATCTACATCCACGTCCATCCTCTTGACTAAGCTCTCCCTTTGCCGTCATGTTACTATTGATATTACTTTCGACTGCTGCCTGCCACGATTTGATAATTGCCACGTCCATAGTGCCATCCTCATTGCATTCAATCTCAGAAAGCATGTTCGACAAGACAGTCTGATAAGCAACTCGTGCAGCCTTATCGACAGTGCGAAGCGATGCCAGATGTGCATAATCGTCAGTTGCAACGCATGCCGTTCTGTCGTCTGCGAAGAAGTAGCCTGATTTACCGACATATGTTCGAGGGCAAATGTACCCTTTGTCATAGATCGTTGAAATATCATCTTGTGCGCTTTCAATTGACTTTGCGCCCAAAAACATTGAAACAGGTGCCAGGGCGCCTTCAGCGACCTTACCGATATTTCGTTGTACAGGGGCCTTTGCAACGCATCCCGCGAAAGTACCCATAGCAGCATTGTTCGATGATGCCTTCACATCTCCCAGAACAATGCACACTCTGTTATTAGTCTCTTTAGAGAGGTCTTTCAACGCAGCTGCATCAGTATAGCCGGCACCTTCAAGGGCAATGAAAACAGGAGCATACATTTCAGTGGCCGCATATTCGGCAAGAGCCTGAGCCTTGGGAATTGCAGCAAACACGTCCTTGTTCAGCCCGGTCTCTGCTGTTCCCTTGCCAATTCCGGCAAGAACAACGCCTCTGACTTCTCCCTTTTGCTCCTGTAAGAGCGCTTTAAGTGGTCCGCTGTTCTTGTCGCAAAGAGCCGTAAATGTCTTACTTGATTCGTATCCCGCGATAAGAAGAGGAGTGCCTGCCGGAGCCTCATTGTAGAACTGTACGACAAGCTCGTGCAACCTCTTGTTGTTGTCAGCAGTAACTCCAAGGCTTTCAAGACCTTCGACACTATAGACTTTATAAGTCTTGCCTGTAACGAACTGACTCGAAACCGCCGTTGCTCCTACGACGACAAGAAGAAGGAGCCCGTCCAACGATGTCGACACAGTGCCCAACTGCCCATTCAAGTACTTTATTTGAATTTTAGGTAATGCCATTTTCTTAAAAATAAGGGGCGGGATTCCGCCCCGGTTAAACATCAGCGACTGCTAGACTGCAGCCGCCTGTACCAAGGCATAAACGCCTTTCTTGTCGGTTCTCCTCTTGGCTCCGCCGGCTCTTACCAGGAAGCTATAGATGTCACCATAGTAAGATGGATCATCTACTGAGTCGAATACTTTTACCTCTCCGAGTGCACGTGACACACATCCTTCCTGCCATGCTATTGCAGCAGCATTGTCAGCTGCAGCACCTTCCCGGCTGAACTGTTTGAGGTTATCGCCTGCATAGCGAAGTACCTGAGAGCGCTCCATGACATTGAAGCCGTAGATCTGTCCGATAACACCTTTCTTGACGTCAGCTGCAGCATAGAAACCGATAGCCTCGGTCTCTGTGAGAGATGCGAGCAGCTGTGCGTACATCACCGCATCAAGCAGGAGGTAACGGCCGGTACGAGGTACATTATCCTTATCCATAGCAGTCATAAGGCTGAGGATGTCTTTCTTGTCCACAGCCTTTCTGTTGCCTGTAGCGGAAGCGGTGTGAGCCGGTGCTGCAGAACCGCTCGTAAGAACGAACATGGTTTTGTCCGGTGCCCAGCTGTACAGGAGTTCCTGGTGTGCACTCTCAATAAGATGCTCCCTGTCCTGACTGATAACACTGTTCCTCTTGTCATAACTGAGCTCGACAGTATCCGCATGGGGGATTCTGACAGGATCGGTTGTGTACTCGTCAAGAGTATAATCTACGTCAACATCGGTTCGGGTCTTAGCCGTAGCGGGCAGCTCATTTCTGTTCTTCTTAACAGCCGAAGGGGCCCCTGCATTCGGGATGTGCACCCTCTTACCTTCATTGACATAGGCGTCATCGTTCACCGCCTTGCTTGCGAACGAGTTGTCAGCGAAAAAACCTTCAACAATGGTTCTTTGCCAGATTTCTTTTTGGATTGCCATTTTCTTTTTACTTTTTAAATGTTTCGTCAAATTTGCTCTTGTACAGATCAGGGTACTGGCTCTTCAGTTCAGCAAGCCTGCCTGCCCTGTCAATCTCGTCCCAGGACATCTTTACGAGGTCCGACTTGTCACCGCCTCCGGGGTGGTTGATGAAGTCTGCTGCTCTCAGATTCTTCTTTGGAAGACCATTGATAACCGCAACGGCAGATGCTTCGTTAGCTTCAAGCAAAGCCAGATAGTCGCCTTTCCTGTCATTAGATATCCTGCCATCTTCGACCGCCTGGTTGACAAGAGTCTCATGTGCAGATTTTCGCTGCTCCTTGATTTGATTCTCAAGCTCCGTCACCTTGTTTTGCAGAGCAGGAACTTTTGCAGCTTCGTTCTCAAGATGATCGATGTGCTGCAGCATCTGACTTTCAGTCGATGCGTCTTTGAATGAATCTTTCTTCTTTAGTTCATCAATGAATGCCATATTATTTGATTTTTGTGGCCGAATGCTCAGCCGGTTTGTAAATTCATAAATTGCCTCGTTGCTCAAGCCCTCTTCAGGCTTCGCCTCGTCGATGTCGTAGATAGAATCTATGAGACCCATTGCAAGTGCTTCCTGTGCAGTAATCCAGTGATCTGCCCCGTCGAAATACTTCGACTCCACCTCCTCTGCAGTTAGATGACATCTTTCCGCAATCATACCGCAAAGGGTCTTCTGTATATTGTCAGCAGTATCAGCCGCCTCCCTCATCTCCTTTGCAGTGCCGTAAGCACCCCCGGATACCTGGTGAAGCATCAGACGGGAGAACCTCGACATGTGGAGAGGCTTGCCGCACAGAGCTATGATAGATGCTATGCTGGCGGCAACTCCGTCCACATATATATTGATGTCGCTCCTGGACTGACGGAGGGCGTTATAGATCGCAATGCCGGAGAAGACCTCCCCGCCCAGAGAATTGATCCTCACGTCAATATGCTTATAGCTCGCCTCAAGCGGCATCAGTTCCGCAACAACGGCTGCACTGTCCACCTTCTCGTCCGTACCTACATATCCATACAGCAGAAGGCAGGCTGTCGAGTCTGCCGATGGGATGATATTAAAAAACTTTCCGCTCATTTGTCCGTCTCTTTTTCTGCAAAAGTGGCTTATATGCACGTCAGAGCCAAATTTCAAATACTTTAAGGTCCCAGAAATGACCTTAAAGGTCTGAAATACGACCTTAAAGTGCTCAGAAATGACCTTAAAGTTTTCATAATTTGGCATAGAGAGGCCTGCAAGCCATATTTGCAGAAAAAGTTTTAGGCTATGGCTAACATTAAGAACGATCAGAAGAAAAACCTTGCACGCGACCTGTACGTGCTCGGCACCTACACTCTTGAGGAAATTGCCAGCAAGGTAGGCAGCACGAGACAGACAATCAGCAAATGGGCAAAGGAGCAGTCCTGGGAAGAACTGAAGGCGGGGATGTCTATATCACGGGAAGAACTTCTGAAGAATCTATACAGGCAGGTCAGCGACATTAATGAAAGTATCAACATGAGAGAGCCTGGCGAACGTCACGCAAACGTCAAGGAGGCGGACACACTCTCAAAGCTTTCCTCTGCAATAAAGAAGCTTGAAAGCGATGTCGGCATATCAGACATAGTGGCAGTAGGAATACGCTTCACAAATTGGCTTCGCAATGTGGATCTTGACAAAGCAAAAGAGTTCACAATGATATGGGATGCTTTCTTAAAAGAACAGTTCTGATATGACTATAGAAGAGAGAAAAGCCCTGCAGCTGTGGCAGCAGACTGTAGAAGACATCAGCCATCAGACGCCTGTCGAACAAGGAATGTCGAGGGCTGACATAGAAAAGAAACGCATATATCTCGAGGCACACCCGTTAGAGTGGATAAAGTACTTTTTTCCGATGTATGCGAAGTATGATTTCGCACCGTTCCAGAAGAAGGCGATTTCAAGGCTGATAAATAATCCGGAGTGGTTTGAAGTCCTGTCCTGGAGCCGTGAGCTTGCAAAATCTACGATAGTCATGTTTTGCGTTCTTTTCCTTGTTCTGACAGGCAAGAAGAGGAACGTGATACTGGCAGCAGCGAACGAGGATGCTGCCAAGAAACTGCTTGCCCCTTATCGTGCACTTCTTGAAGGCAATAGAAGACTTATCGCCTTCTACGGGGAGCAGATGCAGATTGGACAGTGGAAAGAAGAACTGTTTGTTACGAAAAAAGGTGTATCCTTTATGGCCGTAGGAGCCGGCAGCGCGCCTCGAGGCAGCCGTAATGAGGCTTTCCGTCCCGACATTCTTCTTGTCGATGACTTCGATACAGACGAGGATTGCAGAAACCCAGTAACACTTGACAAAAAGTGGCAATGGTGGGAGAAAGCTCTGTACCCTACACGTTCTGTCAGCGAGCCTACCTTGGTAGTCTTCTGCGGAAACATCATTGCAAAAGACACGTGTGTAGCAAGAGCCGGCAAAATGGCTGATCACTGGGACATTGTCAATCTGACCGACAAGGACGGCAACAGCACCTGGCCTGAGAAGAACAAGCCTGAAGACATTGCGCGAATTAAAAAGTCTATCAGTTCTGCAGCCTATCAAGGAGAGTATATGAACAATCCAGTCAGCGAGGGCAAGATATTCAAGAATCTGCCGTTCGGTAAGGTGCCGTCCCTGAAGCGGTTCCCTTTCCTTATCTGCTACGGAGACCCTGCATACAGCAACAAGAAGGACAAGAGCAACTCCACCAAGGCCGTATGGCTCGTTGGCAAGTTGAAGGGAACTTACTATGTCATCAAGGGCTTCCTGGCACGTGAGACAAACGCCAATTACATAGACTGGTTCTTCAGCATCAGGGACTATGTCGGGATGCAGACTGCCGTCTACTTCTATCAGGAGAACAACACCCTGCAGGATCCGTTCTTCCAGCAGGTGTTCAAGCCGCTACTGAGGGAGGAAAACGAGCGCAGGAAGGACAATCTGTACATCAGGGAGGACGCCAGGGCGAAGATGGACAAGGCAGCACGAATAGAGGCGGCTCTGGAGCCTATTGACCGCGAGGGGCGATGGATATTCAACGAGGACGAGAAAGACAATCCGCACATGCAGGCACTGATAGATCAGCACAAGCTGTTCGAGATGTCCCTGCCTTTCCCGGCTGACGGCCCTGACTGTCTCGAGGGCGCATTCACAGTCCTGGACAGCAAACTCCGGGAAGAATCCGCCCACAGCGATACCATATCATTCAATGAGATAACATCACAAAACAATAAAAGGATGTAACAATGAACAATTTTATCATTCCGGAGGACTACGACGCCTCCATTCACAGAGACATACTCGACTCCCTGCTCAGAGGGGATTCGACCACGCCGCAGGACAAGGCTGTAATTGAGGTATGCGAAGACAGAGCAGTAAGCGAAATGCGCTCATACCTCTCCAAGACATACGACTGTGACGCCATCTTCTCAGCTTCAGGAGACAACAGACACCCGCTGATTCTGATGATGGCAATTGATATCTGCGTATATCATATCTTCTGCCTGCACAACCCCTACAAGATGTCGCAGATGCGCAAGGACAGATACGACAGAGCAATAGACTGGCTCAAGGCGGTTGCATCAGGCAAGATAACCATCGACGGAGCGCCAAGGCTGCCGGAGGACCAACAGAAGGGCAACAGCCCCTGGCAGATAATATCTGACGATTACAGACACATGAAATATTAATCAAACAACGTTCAAACACTGTTCAAATGGCACGCAAACAACGCAATATAACATCAGGAGGCATAACACAGCAGCAGGGCCTCCGGAGCGACTACACAAGACTTGACATCATCCTGCAGTCGCCTGAGCTGTTCCACTTCGACATCAGAAGCTATATGAGCTCGCTGACGTCCGCAAAGGCTATTGACTGCTACAGCAGGGTAAGACTCTATGACATGTACGAGTCAGCACTGCTCGACCTGCATCTTACAGGCGTAATCAACAAGAGACTGGTCGGGGTGAGCCGTATCCCTATTGAGTTCAGAAGGGACGGAGCGCCGGACGAGAAGGTGAACGCGCAGCTGCGTTCGCCCTGGTTCAGGAGATTTGTAAAGGATGTCCTCTGGAGTAAGTTCTGGGGATTCTCCCTGTTCCAGTTCTACAAGGACGGCGACTGGATAGGCTACGACCTCATAGACAGGAAGCACTATGACCCAGTAAGGCATGAGATACTCCGTTACGAGACTGACAATTCCGGTATTCCTCTGGATGAGTTCAGCAACATGCTCTACGTAGGCGATGACCCGAGAGACCTCGGGCTGCTAGCGAAGATAGTGCCGATGGTTTTGTATAAACGTGGCAATATGGGAGATTGGGCGCAGTTCTGTCAGGTCTTCGGCATTCCCATCAGGGAGTACACCTACGACGCTGGGGATGAGCAGGCAAGGCAAAGACTGCTTCAGGATGCGCGCAATCAGGGTGCCAATGCAGTCTACATCCACCCGAAGGACAGCGCCCTCAATCTCATCGAGGCAGCCAACAAGAGCGGCACTGTAGATCTTTACGAGCGGTTCAAGGATGCCTGCAATACTGAAATCTCAATTGCCGTGCTTGGAAACACACTGACCACCGACAGCAAGGCGAATGGCACACAGGCACTTGGCACTGTGCACCAGGATGAGGAGGAACAGCAGAAGGAGGACGACAGGGACTTTGTCCTGGACGTGCTCAACTTCGACATGGCGGACATCTTCGCCTCACTGGGAATCAATACTGCAGGAGGCGAGTTCGTCTATGTCAAGAGCCGCGACATACGCAAGGCCGAGCAGATAACCATTGTAAGGGAATTAAACTCAATGGGGCTGCCTATTTCTGACGACTACCTGTACGAGACATTTGAAATCGACCGTCCGGAAGACTACGAACAGAGGAAGAAAGAGATTGCAGAGAGGAAGGAGGCAGAAAGGCAGATGGCTCAGAAACTTACCGAACGTCTCAACGGCAAGGATGACAATGCCGGCAATGAAGAGAAGCAGGATGATGGCAGGTCTTCTTGCTTTTTCTGCCTTTACCTCCCCAGTCATGGCACA
>OHNK01000935.1_pt1 | contig 15088 bp, 15 predicted proteins | sample 1569551 | NCBI WGS metagenome assembly OHNK01 (sample SAMEA3879518, study PRJEB24766) | human gut metagenome | biome: human-associated habitat; feature: feces | place: USA | collected 1985/1987 | reverse complement strand
CAACTATACATCTAGCATCTGTTGAGTGATCTAGTGTCATCTTAACATCAAACTCTTTAGCTATTCTAATAGCTGTAAATATATCATTAGCTTTGTGAGCATGAGCTTTTAAAGGAATTTCCTTTTTAAATACAGGGATAAGAGCTTCCCATCTAGCATCATAAGCTGGTTTTTTAGAGATATCATCTCCAGCAGCCTCTAATTTTTCCATATACTCTTTTGCTTTATATAGAGCTTCTCTCATAAGAGCAGCTGTTCCCATTCTAGTTGTAGGCATTTTACCTTTAGTTCCGTAAAATCTTTTTGGATTTTCTCCAAATGCACATTTCATAGCTATTGGAGCCTTTATAATCATCTTATCTATTCTCTTACCAAAAGTTTTAACTGCTGCAAATTGTCCACCTATAACATTAGCACTTCCAGGTCCAGCAGCTACTGTTGTGATACCTGCTTCTAATGCAGTTTGTACAGTTTCATCCATTGGATTGCATCCATCAATACCACGCATGTTGGGTGTAATTGGATTTGTGATTTCATTTAAATCATTGCCTTCAAAACCAATAGCTGTTTCTTCCATACCTAAATGACAATGGGCTTCAACCATGCCTGGATATACATTGAATCCTGTAAGATCTTGTGTATCTTCATTGTTTTTAGGACTTAAATTCTTTCCAATCTCTGTAAATATTCCTTTATTCACTCTAAAATCACCTACAAAAGGTTCTTGTTCCATCGTATAAATAGTGGCGTTTTTAAAAAGCATTACACAGCCTTCTTTCCGTCAACATAGACAGATTGAATTTCATTTTGAGTGTCTAGAATGTTCTTTGTACAAATGACAAAATCAGCGTCTTTACCAACTTTAATAGATCCAACACGATTATCTAAACCTAAAATCTTAGCTGGGTTGATTGTGATGGCTTTAATTGCTTCATATTCTGGAAGACCCGCCTTAGCGGCTAGAGCAGCACTTAAAGAAAGGTATTGTTGAGGAATAACTGGAGAGTCTGTAATGATAGAGAATAAGATACCTGCTTTATAGAGTTCGTTTGGTGTTTCAAAAGACATATTCGCAAGTTCAAATTTTGATTTGTGCGTTAAGGCAGGTCCACAAATACATGGAAAACCACTTTCTTTGATTTGAGGAAGAATACATCTTGCATCTGTAACATGATCTAATGTAATCTTGATATTTTCTTCTTTTGCGATACGAATGGCCGTTAAGATATCATCGGCTCTATGAGCATGACACTTTAATGGAAGTTCTCTTTTGACAACAGGAATCATGGCTTCTAGCTTTTGATCATAAGCTACATCTTTACCAGCTTCTTTTTTAGCTAGGTATTCCTTTGTCTTTTCTAATGTTTCTCTTAAAAGAGCACTGATCTGCATACGTGTATCAATTTTCTTGCCTTGATAACAACGCTTAGGATTTTCTCCGAATGCGGCCTTCATCGCAATTGGATTTTGAATGGTCATTTCATCAATACAATTTCCTTTTGTCTTATACGCAAAGAAAGTTCCACCAAGTACGTTAGCACTACCAGGACCTGCTGCAACGGTAGTAACACCACCTTTTAATGCGGATTCAATGGTTTCATCCATTGGATTACATCCATCAATACCGCGCATATTTGGTGTGATTGGATCTGTGATTTCATTGACATCATCACCTTCAAAGCGAATGGCTGTTTCTTCCATACCTAAATGGCAATGACTTTCAACTAAACCAGGAAATACAAAGAGTCCATTTAAATCTTGTACATCTTCACCTTCGTTAGCTGTCAAATTTTTTCCTACTTCGGTAAATACACCTTTATCGATTTTAAAATCACCTACAAAAGGTTCTTGTTCCATTGTATAAATTGTTGCGTTTTTAAATAACATTATGCTTCCTTCTTTCCATTGACATATACTGTCTTAATTTCATTTTGTGTATCTAATATATTTTTTGTGCAAACGACAAAGTCTGCATCTTTACCAACTTTAATAGATCCAATACGATCATCTAGTTTTAAAATTTTAGCTGGATTGATTGTGATGGCTTTAATAGCTTCATATTCTGGTAGTCCTGCCTTATGTGCTAGAGCGGCACTTAAGGATAAGTATTGTTCGGGTACGACAGGGGAGTCTGTGATAATGCAGAATGGAATACCAGCTTTATAGAATTCATTGGCTGTTTCAAAAGACATATTTTTAACTTCGTACTTTGATTTATGCCCCAAACAAGGTCCTAAAATACATGGAAAACCACTCTCTTTAATTTGTGGAATAATGCTTCTTCCATCTGTTACATGATCTAATGTCACTTCAATATCATATTCTTTCGCAATACGAATGACAGTCAAGATATCATCGGCTCTATGACAATGACACTTTAATGGCATTTGTTTTTTAATAACAGGAATCATGGCTTCAAGCTTTTGATCATAGTCTACATCTTTACCAGATTCTTTTTTGAACATGTACTCTTTAGTTTTAGCTAGAGTTTCTCTAAGTAAGGCACTGATCTGCATGCGTGTATCAATTTTCTTTCCTTGATAACAACGCTTAGGATTTTCTCCAAATGCAGCCTTTATTGCCAAAGGATTTTGAATTGTCATTTCATCAATACAATGACCTGCAGTTTTATACGCAAAGAAAGTTCCACCGATGACATTAGCACTTCCGGGACCAGCCGCAACTGTAGTCACTCCACTTTTTAAGGCCAACTCAATCGTTTCATCCATTGGATTGCAGCCATCAATACCGCGAATGTTTGGTGTGATTGGATCTGTTACTTCATTTCCATCTTCCCCTTCAAAACCAATGGAAGAACATACCATACCTAGATGGCTATGAGCGTCAATGAGGCCAGGAAATACGTAGAGTCCATTTAAATCTTGTACTTCTTCATCTTTTGGATTTAAATCTTTTCCGATTTCAGTAAATACACCTTTATCGATTCTAAAATCCCCTACAAAAGGGTCTTGTTCCATTGTATAAATTATCGCATTTTTAAATAACATTACACAGCCTTCTTTCCATCGATATAAACGGATTGAATTTCATTTTGTGTATCAAGAATATTCTTTGTACAAATAATAAAGTCGGCGTCTTTACCAACTTTAATCGAACCAATTCGATTATCTAATTTTAAAATCTTAGCTGGATTGATCGTGATTGCTTTGATAGCTTCATATTCATCCATACCTTCTTTGGCGGCAAGAGCGGCACATAAAGATAAATATTGTTCTGGAATAACTGGAGAATCGGTTATGATGGAAACTAGAATTCCAGCTTTATTTAGTACGCCTGGTGTTTTGAAGGATTTTGATTTCAATTCAAATTTTGTCTTATGACCAAAACTTGGTCCACAAATACATGGAAAACCACTTTCTTTGATCTGTTCAACAATACATCTTGCATCCGTCGCATGATCTAGAGTGACTTCAATATCATACTCTTTCGCAATACGAATGACAGTCAAAATATCATCGGCTCTATGGGCATGACACTTTAATGGAAGTTCTTTTTTGACAACAGGAATCATGGCTTCTAATTTTTGATCATAGTCTACATCTTTACCAGCTTCTTTTTTAGCTAGGTATTCCTTTGTCTTTTCTAATGTTTCTCTTAAAAGAGCACTGATCTGCATACGTGTATCAATTTTCTTGCCTTGATAACAACGCTTAGGATTTTCTCCGAATGCGGCCTTCATCGCAATTGGATTTTGAATGGTCATTTCATCAATACAATTTCCTTTTGTCTTATACGCAAAGAAAGTTCCACCAAGTACGTTAGCACTACCAGGACCTGCTGCAACGGTAGTAACACCACCTTTTAATGCGGATTCAATGGTTTCATCCATTGGATTACATCCATCAATACCGCGCATATTTGGTGTGATTGGATCTGTGATTTCATTGACATCATCACCTTCAAAGCGAATGGCTGTTTCTTCCATACCTAAATGGCAATGACTTTCAACTAAACCAGGAAATACAAAGAGTCCATTTAAATCTTGTACATCTTCACCAACATCTGGTGTTAGATTTTTTCCTACTTGTGTAAATACACCCTTATCGATTCTAAAATCACCTACAAAAGGGTCTTGTTCCATTGTATAAATGGTTGCGTTCTTGAATAACATATAATCACCTCTAGAATCTATTGTATCACGTTGTGAAAAATATTACATATAAGATGAAAATGTTTTGTAAATGAAGCCCATTTGTTTTTCAAGTTCTTATTCTATATAATGATTCTTGGTGAGTTTATGAAAAAGGTAAAAAGAAAAGTGAATAGAAAAAGAATCGCAATTGTCGTGTTGATTCCAGTGATTTGCATCGCATTATTGATTGCGAATTTTACAAGTATTCGATTGAGTATTAAGGGATATCATAAAGAGGATAAGAAAGTTGTATTAAAATTAGAAAAAGATGACATCAAAGATATCTTGGACTATGATCAAATTATTGATATTTCAAAGTGGAATAAGGTTGAAAATGATTCGCATTATTTATTGTATGATGAATATTACAGGGCTTCAAAAAAGAGTGTAAAGAAAGTTGTGTATTATATTGATTCTTACTATGAAAGAATGGAAGATTTAAATTATTTGGGCTATACAACGGATGTGTTATTTAATAATTCGGATGTATATACCATTTCAAATTTGGATACATTGATCTCGGCTAGTATACCTTATAAAAAGGCAAAGAAATATTTGGCAATTAAAGGAGCGCAAATCAAAGATATCAAGGAATATGTGGATTCTGGATTAAAACCATTAAAGGCGGTGTTAACCGTTTCTTATCCAGGTATTGATTCAAGTAAGCGTGATGATCGTACATATACCATTGAGGATCCTGCAAATATGTTGGTTTTAATTAAGAATGGTTTTAGTGTTCCAAGCGACTATGTACCAAGTGATTTAAGAGATGTAAATATTCCTTATGAAAGTGAAGTGGGACAATTAAGAGATTGCGCGGCAACTGCGCTTGAAAATATGTATAAGGATGGCTTGAAACAAGGGTATAATATTGCGATTAAGAGTTCGTATCGTTCTTATGAAACGCAATCAGCTGTTTATAATGAATATTTTGCGATGTATGATGCGGCTTATGCGGCAAGTTTAGTTTCTGTTCCAGGATCAAGTGAACACCAATGCGGATTGAGTGTGGATCTAACGAGTCAAAGTGTAATGGATGGAACGTATGGGACATTTGGTGAAACACCAGACTATAATTGGGTCGAAGAAAATGCCTATAAATATGGATTTATTTTGCGTTTCCCAGAAAATGCAGGTGATAGAACAGGCGCTACAAATGAGCCATGGCACTTTAGATATGTAGGAAAAGAAGCCGCTAAAGAAATTCATGATAAAGGATGGATCTTAGAGGATTATATTGAACATCATGGATTTGCATATAATTTGCGTTTGAATTGACGTATATAAAGGAATTAGTTTAAACTAACTATGGTGATAATTATGTGGTTAGGATTACTAATTCCTTTTTTTGGCACAACTTTAGGTTCAGCAGTTGTGTATTTTATGGAAAATAAAAATAATGAACTATTATCTAGATGCTTTTCTGGTATTGCCTCTGGTGTCATGGTGGCTGCAAGTATTTGGTCTTTATTGATTCCAGCGATGGAACAAGAAAAGAATATTTTGATCATTGTACTTGGTATATTCTTAGGGGCTATCTTATTACTTGTCTTAGATTGTATTGTTCCTCATATGCATCCTGGAACAAATGATGAAGAGGGAAAAGAATCGCATTTAAAGAAAACGACAAAGCTAGTATTTGCAGTAACTTTGCATAATATTCCAGAAGGAATGGCTGTTGGTGTGGTACTAGCACAAGCGATTCAAACAGGAAGTATATATCCGGCTTTAGCTTTATCCATTGGGATTGCGATACAAAATTTTCCGGAAGGTGCTATTTTATCTTTACCCTTAAAGAGCAATGGTTTTTCAAAACATAAGGCATTTTTGATAGGTTCATTATCGGGTATTGTAGAACCAATATTTGGCTATGTCACAATACTATTTTCAAATTGGATCCTACAATGCCTACCATTTTGTTTAAGTTTTGCGGCAGGAGCCATGTTGTTTGTGGTGATTGAAGAACTTGTTCCTGAAATGGCTCAAGGAAAACATTCGAATCTTCCAACAATTTCTTTCTTGTTTGGATTTTGTGTGATGATGGTATTGGATGTAATTTTAGGATAAGCTTTCAATTTTTTCAGAAAAGAGTTAAAATTATTTTACATTATGTAGAAGACCAATATGGAATTCTGCATTTTCTTTTGGGAAGGGTGAAGGCGTTGGAAAGCACAGATTTATTAAAGGGAAGCATATGGAAATCAATATTGATATTTTCTTTACCATTATTGGTTGGAAATTTATTCCAACAATTATACAATACGGTAGATTCGTATGTGGTAGGAAACTTTGTCAGTTCGCATGCCCTGGCCGCCGTAGGACAATCGACTTCCATCATTAATATGTTAGTTGGATTCTTTATGGGATTATCAACGGGTGCTGGTGTTGTGATTGCACAATATTTTGGGGCAAAAGAAACAAAAAAGATGCAGGATTCCATTCATACATCTTTAGCGTTAACTTTAGTTTTATGCGTCTTATTCACAATATTGGGTATTGCTCTATCTAAACCCATCTTAGTTATGATTGGTTCTCCTAAAGAAGTTTTACCTTTGGCCGTGATCTATCTTCAAATCTATTTTGCGGGTGTATCCTTTTCATTAATTTATAATATGGGAGCCGGGATTTTAAGAGCTTTGGGCGATAGTAAAAATCCGTTGATTTACTTAGTCGTATCGAGTTTAGTCAATATAGTATTAGACTTTGTGTTTGTGATTTACTTTCATTTAGGAGTTGCCGGTGTTGGTATTGCGACAACACTTGCACAGCTTGTTTCTGCCATTCTAGTCATGCATGAATTGATGCATACAGATAAAGAGTATAAGGTATATATTTCTAAGATTCGTTTTTCAAAGCCCATTCTATCAAGAATTATTTCGATTGGAATACCGGCAGCTTTACAAAATAGTATAGTTTCTTTTTCCAATGTGATTGTTCAATCGTATATTTCTAAATTTGGATCGGCTGCTGTTGCAGGGTATAGTACAACTACAAAGCTAGATGGTTTCTTGCAGCTTCCAATTCAAAGTTTCTCAATGGCCATCACAACATTCGTGGGACAGAATTATGGGGCTCAAAACTATAAGCGTGTAAGAAAAGGTTTATATACAACACTATTGATGTGTGAAATAATCATCGCGTTAGGAGCCTTCTTGATTTATACAAATGGAGAGTTCTTAGTCGGATTATTCTCACAAGATAAAGATGTGATTGTAGCTGGTGTGACTATGATTTCTGTCTTTGCGCCAGGCTATATTTTCCTTCCTTTATCCCATATTACTGCAGGTGCTTTAAGGGGTGTTGGTTTATCGAAAATACCAATGTATTCAATGATTTTATGTTTCGTTATTTTAAGACAAGTCTATTTATTTGTGGCAACACAATTTAGTTCGGAATTAATTACTGTATTCTTGGGTTGGCCATTGACATGGATCGTAAATGCGGCACTATTGATGGGGTATTATCATATATATTCAAAAAAACTAGTAAGAGGCGATATTTATTAATCGTCTCTTTTTTATACCCTTGAACAGTGAATTTTAAATGGGTATAATGGGTATAATAAATGGTAGGTGATTATATATGAATCATGAAGAAATAATAGCTCGTATTGCAGAAATTGAGCGTGAGATAGCTGTTTTACCGGCGGGCGGCGTTTCTAAAAAGAATGTACATGGTAAAGTTTATTACTATCATAGAATCACTCAGAATGGGAAGCGAACAGAAAAATATGTAAAAGCTGAAGATGTTGATGAACTTAAATCAAATATTGAGAAAAGAAAAAAATTAGAAAAGGAATTAAAAAAATTAAAACAACATATGCCTAAAGAAAAAAATCTTGATTTTAAGACAAAGGTGATTGTTGGTAATAGACTCAAATCTTTAGTTTCAATTACCCGAAACTATAAAAAAAGAGAATGTATTCAAATGCTTAGAAATTATATCTTCAAAGATATAGACGATAAAGTATTCATATTATATGGATTAAGACGAACTGGAAAAACCACATTGATTCGTCAGATTATTTTAGAATTACCTGAATCTGATTTTGACAAAGCCGCATTTATTCAAGTTACATCAAGAGATTCTTTATCCGATATTGATGAAGACTTAAGATTGTTAGAAAAAAATGGATATAAATATGTATTTTTGGATGAAGTAACATTGATGGAAGATTTCATTGAAGGCTCCTCTTTATTTTCGGATATTTATGCAAGTAGTGGAATGAAAATTGTTCTTTCTGGAACGGATTCGCTTGGTTTCGCGTTTTCTAAAGAAGAACAATTATATGATCGATGTATAATGCTTCATACTACATTTATTCCATACAGAGAATTTGAAAATGTACTTGGTATACATGGGATTGATGAGTATATACGTTATGGTGGAACAATGAGTCTTGGTGGAATCAATTATAATGCGAGCACACCATTTTCAAATATTAAGGATACAGAAGAGTATATTAATACGTCAATTGCGAAGAATATCCAACATTCTTTAAAAATGTACCAATATGGAGGTCATTTTCGTCAGCTTTTAGATTTATATGAAAAGAAAGAACTAACCAATGTCATAAATCGAGTAGTGGAAGATATGAATCATAGATTTACTAAAAATGTTGTAGAAAGTACATTTAAATCCCACGATATAGGAATCACCGCCAACAATTTGTTGAGAGATAGAGTGGATCCAATAAATATTCGAAAACATATGGAACTAGATAAGGTGACTCTGGGAATAAAAAACATGCTTGATATTTTAAATAAGGAAGAACAAAGTATTGATATAAATGATTCACATATGACTCAAATTAAAGAGTATCTGGCAATATTGGACTTAATAAAAGAAATAGATTTAGAATATTTACCCAAAGTAAACCAGAAGAGTAAAATTATAGTGGTTACACAACCTGGTTTAAGATATGCACAAGCTGAAGCTATTGTTGAAAATCTTCTTTTAGACGAAAAATTTCAAGAGTTAGATATCCAAAAAAGGACACATATTTTAGAGCGTTTACTTAGTGAAATTCGTGGCAGAATGATGGAGGACATTATTCTATTGGAGACAAAACTTGCGAAAAAGGATAAACATGTTTTTAAATTGCAATTTCCAATTGGTGAGTTTGATATGGTTGTGCAAGATCCAAAAACATTATCTTGTGAAATATATGAAATAAAATACAGTAACCAACGAGTACGTGAACAATATCGACATATAAATGATGAAGAAAAATGTGCAATGACTGCACATCGTTATGGCAATATCACAGGGCGTTATGTGATTTATCGTGGAGAAAATACAGAAATGGATTCTATTCAGTATTTAAACGTTGAAGATTATTTAAAAAGTTTGTAGGAATCAAATTGAGACGATGTTTATGAATCGTCTCCTTTTTTTGTATACCAAAACATGATATGATGAGTATACCAATTATATAGGGAGAAAAGAGCATGGATAAGGATAATATATATGTACTTCGCGACATAGATTGTTTTATGTCGGTTACAGAAGCCATTCGTGAACAAGGTTTAACTTTAGAAAATCGTATTATTGAAAAGAAAGTGATTGAATCCAATTACTATTTGTCGAAACAATTAAATGTACCATTGGCTACCAAACTCTTTTATTTATGTCGAGTTCGATATGTAGAAGGAATCGCCCAATCCATTGAAAAAACGTATATTGAATATTCGAAGGTGGAAGGACTTGAAGAATATGATCTTGGGAATACATCGTTTTATGGGCTTTTATTAAGGGAATATGGTATACAGGTTTATGAAACACAAGAAGAATTATTGTTGGTGGAGGCAAAAAGAGAAGAGAAAAGATTGTTGGGATTAGAAGGAAAGTGTGAGATTTTATTAAATCGCGGTACTTCTTTTGGGTCAAAAAAGGATCGTGAGCCTTTTGAATATTTTGAAATGTCAAGTCTACCAAGCTTTTATAGATATAGGAGTGTGTCAGAAATATGAGTGAAAAACCAATCTATGTACAGTTGATGGACAGCATCAAAAAGAAAATTCAGGATGGACAGCTTCAAGTTGGAGATCGCTTAGTGAGTGAAAGAGAAATGTCCGAACAATACGGAATCAATCGAATGACAGTGCGAAATGCATTAAAAAAACTTCAAGAAGAAGGGGTAATTGAAACAAAAAGAGGAAGTGGCAACTACGTTGCGAAATTTCCATATGTTGAAGAAAAACTAGAATTAGGTCGTGCCGGTGTTCATTCATTGAGTGCGCAGATTCGTCAAAAGGGAATGAAATCGAGTCGTAAAACACTATCTTTGACAAAGATAAAGTCTGAAGATAAATTAAAGGAAGTCTTTCCAAATGAAGATTATATATATGAAATCATTCGTTTATCTTATATCAATGATGAGCCTTATGCATTGCAGAAGGTATATATTCCTTGTTCTAAATTCGAGGATGCAGAGCGTTTTGATTTTGAAAGTTTTTCATTATATGACTATATGGATGATTTAGGACATCGTCCTAAAACTATGGTTTCTTATTTGCGCATTGATTCTTTGCCAATAGAGTATCGAAAATATATGGATATTGAAAGAAATGTATTTATTTTTGATTACCATGGCTATGATGAGTATCGTGAATTGGTGGAGTATACAATTTCATATCATAATCCAAAGTATTCATCGTTTAAATATGTAACCCAAAGGCTTGAAGTTTAGAAGTCAATAAATTGGTATATAAGTATATCGAAATGGAGGTATCAAATTGAGGATATCTCTTTTTTTTGTAGACATATCTAGAATTGGTATACCTGTGTGCCAAAGGAAACGTTGATATTGATATATATGTATGGTATAAATTAATCAAGAAATGGTATTAAGTGTATACCAATGTCATTAAGGAGGAGAGAAATATGACATTTATTCAGGCATTACTAATCGGCTTGATTGCTGGTCTAACCGTTTTGGATGGAAACTGGTTAGGTGAAGCTAAATTTCGTGAACCTGTTGTTACAGGATTCTTAGTTGGTTTAGCTTTAGGAGATGTTACAAAAGGATTGAAGGTTGGTGCAGAATTACAACTTTTATGGATGGGAGCAACTGGTATTGGTCCTACAGCTCAACTTGATATCGGTACTGGTGGAACAATTGGTGCAGCTGTTGCGATTATGACTGGCAAAGGTGCGGAAACAGCTATTCTATTTGGTGTTCCAGTCGCAGTTGTTATGCAATTTATTAACACATTGCTAATTGCTTCTTATTCTGGATTGATGCACAAAGTAGATAATGATATTGAAGCAGGTAACTTTAAGTCAATCGCATTGACTCATCATTTCTGTAACTGGGCAACATTCGCATTATATTCATTAGTTGCGTTTGTAGCTATGTATTTTGGACATGGCGTTATCCAAGCTATCGCAGATGGACTACCTGCATGGGCAAATGCTGGATTAAACGGTGTAGCTGCATTGCTTCCTGCATTAGGATTTGCCTTATTGTTGAACATTATCTTCGAAAAAGATTTAACACCATACTTAATTATTGGATTTGTTCTTGCAGCATATGCAGGTCAAGCCATCACAATGGTTGGTATCACATTGATCGCATTCGCAATCGCAATGATTATTTATCAAATTCGCTCAAACCAAGGAACAGTTGTTCAAAGTGCTTCAGCTTTGGATGATGAATGGGAGGACTAGAACATGGCTAAAAATGATGTAATTAGTGTTGAAAATAATATAACAAAAAAAGATTTTAGAAAAGTATTCTGGAGATCATTTACTTTACTTGGATCATTCAACTATGAAAAGATGGAAGGTCTTGCTTATCTATATTGTATTGAACATATTTTAAAGAAAATTTATAAAGATGATGAAGAAGGCTTAAAGGCAGCAATGCTACGTGAAAGTGCAGCATTCAATATGACAATTGCACCAGCACCATTCGTTATGGGAATTTCTATTGCGATGGAAGAAAGCGTTAAGCGTGATCCTAATTTTGATCCAGCATCAATCAATGCGATCAAAGTCAGTTTGATGGGTCCATTAAGTGGTATTGGAGATACATTCTTCTGGGGTATCTTTAGAATCTTGGCTTGTTCATTATCAATTGGTTTTGCGAAAGCAGGAAATCCAATTGCTCCGTTTATTCTATTGATTTTATTCAACATTCCAACATTCTTAACTCGTTATTATGGATTAAAGATTGGATATACAAGTGGAAATCAATTATTGATTGACTTAGAAAAATCTGGAAAGATGCAATTGTTTACATATTGTGCGGGTATTCTTGGTGTGGCAGCCATTGGTTGTATGATCGCAAGCTGGGTAACTGTATCATGTCCTTTAGAATTCACAATTTCAGGAAATAAAATTGTAATTCAAGAATATTTAGATCAAATTATGCCTAAATTATTGCCTTTAGCTGCAACATTAGGTATTTATTCAGCAATTAAAAAGAATGTTAAAATCACAAAAATTATTTCAGCCATTGTAGTGATTGGATTTGTATTAGGTGTATTCGGCATTATTGCCTTATAGGAGGTTATTATGGCTATAGTAGAAGTACGTGTGGATGATCGTTTGATTCATGGTCAAGTTTGTGGCTATTGGATTCCACAGTTTGATGTACAACGAATTTTGATTGTCGATAATGAAATCGTGAATGATGAAAATCGTAAAGTATCTTTGAAATTTGGTACTCCACCAAGATGTAAATTGTCAATTTTTGATTCGAAGAAAGCTGCAGAGAAATTGCTTCGTAAAATCGATGAAGGAATTCGCGTTATGATTCTAGTGCGTTCACCTGAACCACTTGCTGAAATGTTAGATTATGGCTATACATTTGATCATGTTACTGTAGGTAATATGTCTACAAAAGATGGTGCTAAACAGATTCGTAACAATATGTTTGTGAATGAAAAAGAGGCAGCTGCATTCAAAAAAATCAAAGAACACAATATTCCAATGTATTATCAAATAACACCAAATGTGTCAAAAGATGACATTTCAAAAGAATTTTAAGGAGGATAAGATTATGGCAGAGTCAACAGTTTTAGGGTATATTAAGGAACAACCAGAAAGATTAAAATATGTTTTTGAAAATAAAGATGTTTTTGTGAAGCCATTTGTGGATGTATTCACAAAAAATAATATTAAGAAAGTGATCTTCTTTGGTTCAGGAACATCTTATAATGTATCTATTTTAGGAACTTATTATTTCAAACACCTAGTAGGAATTGATGCAGAATATCAATATCCAACTGTATTTAAAAATTATGAAAAAGCAGATTGGTCAGGATTATTAAAGAAGGATGAAATTCTATATGTTGGTATTTCTCAATCTGGAACATCTATTTCGACTTGTGAAGTCATGAAATACGCAAAACAAGAAGGGTATCATACTTTGGCAATCACGGGGAATCTAAATAGTGAAATTACTAAATATGTAGATACAAAAGTACATCTTTTAGTTGGGGATGAATTGACTCCACCAGAAACAAAAGGATATACAACATCTGTTATTTCTGTATATCTATGGGCTGTTGAATGCGCTCATGTTAAAGGTGTGATGAGTGATGATGAGTATGAAAAAGCTTTGGATGAGACTAAGAAGTTGGTAGATCAATTCCAAACTGTAGTCGATGAAAGTGAAGCTTGGTACGATCGTAACCGCACAACCATTGTAAATAGTGATCGTTTATATTTCTTAGGTTATGGTATTGATTTTGCGACGGCAATTGAAGCTCAATTAAAAGTTGGTGAGATGTTAAGACTTCCTGCATTGGGATATGAAATTGAAGAATATTCTCATGGTCCTACAATGGCTATTTCTAAAAAACAAACCATTTGTATTATTGGAAGTGATGAAGCTGAATTTGAACACAGTGTAGACTTCAGTAAATCCTTTAAAAAATACACAGACCGTGTTCACTTTATCACATGCAAAGATTTAGGAAACGATCCTAGAGATTGTGTATTCTCTGTTAAGACAAATAAATATTTGGCTCCATTGATGTTTACAGTTCCATTCCAATTTGTTGCCGCAAAAGGCGCTAAGGATATTGGTATTGATACAGCTATCAACCCATTTGATGAAAATTTAGCTCACTACAAAGACTAATGAAAGCTATTATTTTTGATATGGATGGTGTCCTAATAAATAGTGAAGTGAAATATCAAGAATTATTTATGCAGTTTTTTAAAGATAGAGGAGTTTTTATTGAAAAAGAAGAACTTCTCTTTCTTATTGGTTGTTCTAGAAAGACAGAAGACGAATTTATCGCAAGTCGATTAGACATAAGTGTAGAAAGTGCACAGGATTTAAAGAAAACTTTTTTTGAAAATCATAAAGTGGATTATTTAAAAATACGTATGCCTTATGTATTGGAATTACTTGCATATTTAAAGAATAACGAAATTACGATGGCACTTGCTTCATCTTCTCCAATGGACAATATTGAAGATGTTTTAAAACAATGTGAGATTGAAACCTATTTTAAATATATTGTGAGTGGAGAAAATTTTAAAAGGACAAAACCAGATCCAGAAATTTATGAATATACATGTAAACAAATCGGTGTTTCTAAAGATGAAATATGGGTTGTAGAAGATTCGGAGTATGGAATTGAAGCTGCAAAAAAAGCAGGACTAAAAGTTATGGGATTATATAATAGTAAACTTTATCAAGATTTGACAGACGCAAATTTAATTATTAGTTCACTAAAACAGATTATGGAGGAAGATATATGGTAGGAATTCTTATTACAGGTCATGGTCATTTTGCCAGTGGCATTGCTTCAAGTGTAGAGTTGATCATGCAAAGTCTAGAAGGGGTAGAAGTTGTTGATTTTCCACAAGGGGATACGGCAACTGAATTAAAAGAAAATATGCATAACGCATTAAGTAAAGGCTTAACAGATACATTGGTGACTTGTTAATATAACTGACATTAATGATGTCTAT
>OHNK01000919.1_pt1 | contig 15392 bp, 16 predicted proteins | sample 1569551 | NCBI WGS metagenome assembly OHNK01 (sample SAMEA3879518, study PRJEB24766) | human gut metagenome | biome: human-associated habitat; feature: feces | place: USA | collected 1985/1987 | reverse complement strand
CGGTCTGCCGCACATGCCCAGACCGCCGAGCATCTTCGAGCCGTCGCGCACGCCTATCTGCCTGAGCTCTATTCTCGTGCGGAACACGCGGGCAAGATCCTTGACAAGCTCGCGGAAATCGACTCTGACGTCGGAGGTATAATAGAAGAGTATCTTCTTGCCGTCAAAGGCGTATTCGACATTGACGAGCTTCATCATGTCAAGCCCGTGGTCGGCTATCTTCTGAAGGCAGATATCAAAAGCCTCCTGCTCCTTTTTGCGGTTCTCCTCGACTGTCTTGAGATCCTCGTCCGTCGCGCGGCGCACCACGGACTTCAGGGGCTTGACTATCTCCTCGTCGCCGACCTCGCTGTTTTCGAGCGCCACTTCGCCGCACTCCATTCCGCGAACAGTCTCGACGATAACATAATCGCCCTTTTCGAATTTATTATCGAGAGGGTCGAAATAATAGACCTTTCCGACCTCTCTGAATTTAACTCCTATGACCTGAGCCATATATTCCATCCTTTCATCTGCCCGACGCACGGCGCAGCTCGGCGCACATACGGGTAATGAGCAGAGTGTAATTTTCGTTTCTTTCAAATGCTGCCGCGAGTCCGTCTATACAGGTTATCATTCGCATGAGATTCGCCGTGGTTATATTAACGGCGAGCTTTTGCGCCGTGTCCCTATACTCCTCGGGCGCTTCGGCTCCGGATTTTATCAGCACCGCAGCGCGGAAAAATTCCGGCAGAACCTGCAAGGCGGCTCTGAACAGCGTCTTATCCTTTTCAAATGCCGCCGTCGCCGCGAGCAGGGAATATTCGTTAGCCTCCGGCACGGCCGCCGCCACAGCCCTCGCGGCGTCCAAAACGCCGCTGTCCACTCGCCTGCCGCCGCCCTGCGAAAACACGGCACAGCGGGAGAGGACGGTCTGCAAAAACACGTTTCTGTCATCCGTCAGCAGCAGAAAGCACACTCCCTCCGGCGGCTCCTCGAGCACCTTGAGCAGTGCATTCTGCGCGGGGACGAGCATATTCTGCGCGTCCTTCAGGATATACACCTTTCTGTCCGCCTCGTTTGCGACTATGTAGGCATCCGAGCGCAGCTCACGGACGGTTTCAATCTTGAAATTATCCGTTTTGGGGTCGGGCTCGAATATTTTTATATCGGGATGCGAATCGGAGAGTGCCTTGAGACAGTTTATGCATCTGCCGCAGGGCTTGCCCTCCCCCGAGCACACCAGCGCGGCGGCGAGGGTCTTTGCGGTCTGCATAAGGCGTTCGCCGTCCTCATCCTCGAGTATCGCGGCATGGGGAAAACGCCCTGAGTTCACTGAGGAACTCAGAGCCTTTTTCAGCGGCTCCGATATTTGCAAAGATTCAAATCCCATATATTCTCCGGCGTTACAGCTTATAAAAATCCGCCATGTTCACAACGAACACGGTCGCTCCGCCGATCGCCACCTGAACGGGCAGGGTGACGAAGCTCTCCGCATTGTAGGCGGGGGCGGCGCTCATGAGCTGAGTGCGTCTGGAGCAGTTTTCCCTGAGTATCTCCATGACATCGTCAACTCGGCTGTCCTCAACGCCTATAAGCAGGGTGACGTTGCCCGCGCTTAAAAATCCGCCCGTTGTCGACAGCTTTGTTGCGTCAAATCCGGCCTTTGTCAGCTCGCTTAATACGTCGTACGAGTCGTCGTTGCTGATTATTGCAATGATGAGTTTCATCGGAAAGGCTCCTTTCTGTTTTACTTGCATATCTTACTCAATAATATTATAAAACATCTTCGGCTATTTTACAACTTTTATATTGAAAATACCGTATCTGCGAAGCGCCTCGATTTCCCTTTCGCCGAGTATCTCCCCCGGCATAGCGGCGGGAATAGCAGGCGGGCACGGGCAATACGCCTCGGCAACCATCCGTCCGAGGGCGAAATCGATATCAATATATTCGCATTCCGCGAGCAGCGCTTCGCGCGGAGTCATGGCTGTCTGCGGCAAAAATGCGTTGACCCCCGCAGGCTTTTTGCCGCTCGGCGCGGCTTTTGAAAATATCCATTTCAGCGCTTCGTCGAGCCTGTCGAAGTCACTGTCCGTGTTCATGACGGAGGGGATGAGAATTATCTTTCCGAGTCCCGCATATTCGGGCTCGATTCCGTGCCCGCGCAGCAGCTCGCCGACATCCTCGCCGTCAAAGCCGAAACGCCGAACATCAAAGGCTATGCGCGTCGGGTCGCAGTCGCCCTCGGGCAGAGTTAATCCCAACGAGCGGCAGAGCTCCGCGGTCCTTTGCACGCGGCGGCTCAGGCGGACAAATTCGCCCGCGTTATTCTCCAGCCAATCCCGCGCAAGGTCTAAGGATATCATTATCGGATAGGACGGGCTCGTTGAGCCGAAAAGAGCCATTGCGCGGCGTATCTCCGGCACAAAGCTTTCGTCGCCTATCTGAAGCCACGCGCCGCCCGTTAGGACGGGCAGAGTTTTATGCGCGCTCTCCGCGCTCATCGAAGCGCCGAGGGCGAGCGGAGAGATATCCTTTTCCAAAAATTTAAGATGCGCTCCGTGGGCGCAGTCGACAAGCAGCGGCACGCCGAACTCGCGCGCTGTGTCCGCTATCGCGCCGATATCGGAGAGCACCCCGAAGTAGTCGGGTGAGGTCAGATACACAGCCCTTGCGCCGGGCGTTTTTTCGAGCGCGCGGCGGACGTTCTCAGCCGTTATGCGCCCCGAGAACAGCTCTCCCGCGCTGTCGTCCGGCAGAACCCAGACGGGCTCTATGCCGAGCAGGGACATGGCGTTTATCGCGCTGCGGTGAACAACGCGCCCGCAGACGACCTTTCCGCCTCTCGGCGCGGCGGCTCTGAGCATGGCCTGAATGCAGAGCGTGCAGCCCCCGGCGCTCATAAACGTCGCCGCAGAGCCGAACAGCTTTTGCGCCTGCGCCTCCGCGAGAGCCGTTGCGCCCTCGCCGTCAAAGAGGCTGCCGGTGTCCGGTATCTCCGTTATATCAAAGTCCTGTATACTCCCGAGCGCGGAGAAATTCCCCTTGTGCGCGGGCATATGCATACTGACCTTTTGCTTTTTTGCGTGCGCCTTAACGGCTTCGAAAAGCGGAGCAGACATTTTTCACCTCAAAGTTTCGCTTCGTTGAGCATTATTCCGCCGGGCACTATGTCTATCATGCCGTAGTACCCGTCGCGTATGCTGCCGGGGTTCATTATATAGAGCCCGTCGTCATATGCGGTAACACCCGAGTGGGTATGGCCGTATAATACTATGTCGGCACCCTCCTGCCTTGCGCGGCAAATAAGCTCGTCCGTGCCGTACTTGACGTGCTCGGTATGGCCGTGGGTGCAGTAAATTTTCTTGCCGCCGAGAGTCACCACCCGCATGAGCGGCAGCTTTGAGGAAAAGTCGCAGTTGCCGGCGACTCTTATCATGCTCGGCAGACTGCGGCAATAGCTCTCGAGCATTTCGATGTCGCTCTCTCCGTCGCCGAGAAAAATCAAAGCTTCCGCCTCGGGATGAGCTTCAACGGCATCGAGTATGCGCGAGGGCATACCGTGAGAATCGGAAATAACAAGTATCCGCATTGTTTCGCCCCGTTTTCGGACTTCAAGTCCGCATAATGACCGCACGCCGGCAAGTTCTATGCGCCGTATGCGTGCATAAGTTTATTATATATGAAAAAAGGTGGTTTTGCAATGAGCAATATTAACGGCAGCGGGAACATGACGCCCGAACAGCTTATGGCGCTCGCCGGCAGTCTCGGCGGCAAGGACTCCCCCGACCCCGAAAAGGCGGCGGCTGCGCTGTCAAAACAGCTGAGCGAGGAAAAGCGGCAGAGGCTAAACGAGGTTCTGAGCGACAAATCGGCTCTCGAAAAGCTGCTGCAAAGTCCGGAGGCACAGAGGCTGATGAAGAAATTCGGAGTAAACGGCAAGGGGTAAGCTATGGACAACATCGGCGACATACTCTCCTCTTTAAGCGACGACGACATGAAGGCGCTCGGCGACGCGGCGCGCAGTCTGCTCGGCTCGGCGGAGCAGGAGCAGGAGCAGGAGGGCGGCGGGCAGGGCTTTTCTTTAGACCCGACCGCAATGGCGAAGATAGCGCAGATAATGGGCGCTATGAACCGCCGCGACAGCCGCTGCGACCTCATAGCCGCTCTGCGTCCGCTTTTAAGCGAGCCGCGCCGCCGCAGAGCCGACGACGCCATGCAGCTGATAAAGCTCATTGACCTTTTGCCGATGATAGAGGAACTCGGGAGGAAATAGGTATGCCCGCATATACGGAAAACGAGCTGCGGCGAATGCGCGAGAGAGCTATAGCCAGCGCAAAGGAGATGCAAAAGCGCGCGGCCATAAAAGAAAGCGGCGCACAGTGCAAAAATCCCGAGCCGCCGAAAACACCGGAACCGCAGAAGCCGCAAAATCCGCCCGCGCCCCCCGTTGACGACGATAAGCTGCTTCTGCTTTCGCTTATTATAATCCTTGCGGCGGACGGCGCGGATATGCTGCTGATATTCGCTCTTATGTATATCCTGATGTAATTTCCCCGACATATTGAAAAAGCCTCCGTTTTAGGTTAGAATATGAGTAATATAACAAAACGGAGGAACGCATATGACATATTCATATAAAACTCACGGCACCTGCTCAAGGCGAATCGACTTTGATCTCGACGACGACAACACCGTTCACAATGTCCGCTTCACGGGCGGCTGCAACGGCAACCTCTCGGGCATATCCTCGATAGTCGAGGGCATGAACGCCGAGGACGTTATCGACAGGTTCGACGGCATACGCTGCGGCTTCAAGCAGACCTCGTGCCCCGATCAGTTCGCAACAGCACTTCGCAAGGCACTCGAAGAGAAAAACGGCAAATAACAAAACAGCAGGAGCGCATCGGATATCCGATGCGCTCCCGCCGTCATTTGGAAAGGCAATAACTATTTTGGAGGATAGTAATCGCAAGTGGTTGGTTATTTTGTGTAGTCGCTCTTGTAGTTCGTGTGCTTGGCGACGTGGTGCGGGCACGATGTCCAAAGCTGCTGCGCCTCGCCCATGAATTTCTCCGCAAGATCCACAATGGAGTGAAACGCCTTGTTTCTGTCCTTATCTGTCTGTTTGAGTACGGCATCGGCAGCGACGGAAAAAGCCGCTCTTCCGGTTTTGTGGGTTAAGAAAGCTACTTTTGACACTGTCCTTTCGCTGTAAATAAAACCGACAGACTTGGCAGAATTTGTAAGGAATAAGGGAAAAGATGGAAAAGAGGGACTGCCGCGTCCGTCGGTCTTTGGATATATTATAACAATCCCGGTTATTTTTTCACACGGTCAAAATTTCTGTTTTGTGCCAAAAAATCTCATCTTTCGGAAAGTGTCGTATTTTTGGACACTTCTCCGTTTTTGTCCTCAAAAAAGACTGTGAACCGCAGGAAACTCCCGCAGTTCGCAGTCTTTTAAGCTTCTGATTTTATTTTTTGAATATCTTCTTGTACCACGGAAGCGACTCGGTGGTGTCGGTTGCGGTTGTAGAGGTGCTGCTTGAAGCAATAGGCGCAGTCTGATAGATGAACATGACGTTAGACTCGGTGCCTGGGGTCTTCTCGGTATAGATATCGTAGGTCGTGCCGTAGGAGATCATCGCCTGGAGCTTCGCTATCAGGTCATCGGCATCCTCGGCGAGCACGCCGTACTTTTGAAGCTTGCCCGCATAGTCGCCGGAATCGATGCTGTCGATAAGGTCGTTGAGCTTCTGAACATTTTCCTTGCTCATAAGCTTTGCAAGCTCGTCGATAACTTCCTGATTGTCCTCAACCGTCTTCTGTATCTTGGAGAGCTGCTCGAGGGTCTGAGGCAGGTTATCTATGGCCTTTTTGACCTCGGGGTCTGACATATCCTTTGAGAACTCCTGAATAAGAGGCAGGACATCGTTCATGTTCTCTGCTATCTCGGGCAGGTTCTTGAAGAACTTCTGGAGCACGGGGTTGTTGAGCAGGGCTACGACTTCCTTGAGCTCATCGGGATCGAGGCTGTCAAAGAGCTTTTTGAACTTTGCAATGTTCTCTTCGGTCATATACTTGGGCAGTATCTCAAAAAGAACGCGGTTGTTCTGATAGAGCTCGACTGCCTCGTTAATGGTGCTGACAAGCTCGTTTATCTTCGTCTTGTCGGTCATAAGGCTCGTGATAACCTTATTGGGATCCATGGAGTTGAGAGCCTTTTCGAGCTCCTTGAGCTGGCCGAGAGTGGTCTGAAGGTCATCGAGGCTGTCGGGCATCTTGAACTCCGTGCCGAGCATGGACAGCGGTACGGCCGCAAAGTACATATTGCCGAGCGAAAAGTTCTCGACGTACGCCGAAAGGGTGAACTCCGTGGCGAAGTTCAAATCCTCTATATTGAGCTTGTCGAGGCCGAGGGTCTCGTTGATTCCGGGCATACTGACGACGAGCGCTATCTGCTTTGTGCCGTCGCCGATAAGCTTGCCGTTTGTCAGGGTCATATTCCGGAACTGACCCTCGGGCAGAACCATGCCGCCCACTACTGCGATGGGGTTGTAGATTTTAACATTCTTGCCGTTTATCTTCTCTGTTTTGTAGAGATTGTTTTCAACGGATATCTTTATCTCGACCTTGCCGCTCTTGCCGGAAATCTTCTTGGCGGACATCTCTTTGCCGTCGAGGAAATATTTGATGTCTATCTTTACGGGCAGTTCCTTATTGCTCTTGCCGCTGTAATAGAGGTCGGTGGTGTCCATATGCCAGGTGATTCCGCCGTTTTCGCTGACGGGCTTTATATTGCTCTTGACATTGGTTATATTCTTCAGCGAGCTTGTGTCGCTGACCTTGACCTGACCCTTGTCGGTGTGGAGCCAATCGGTGACGGTTATATCCTTGACCTTTCCGCCGTTGTCCATGTTGACATAGACGGTCTCGCTCTTTTTGACGGAGCCGGGGGTGTCGGTATAGTATACGGGCGCAGACTGCTCGTCGCCGGATGCCGAAGTGGTGTCGCCGTTATCGCCCGTGCTCTTGCAGGCGCCCATGGTGAGTATGCTCGCCGCGAGGGTGAGGCAAAGCGCCGATTTGAGAATAAAGTTTTTCTTCATTTTTATTGCCCTCCTTATTCAAGCCTTGGCCTTGCGGCTCTTGCGCTCCTTTTTAACGCGGGGAGCACGCCAGCCGACGGATGTTTTATTGATAATGCCTTCGCAGATTGTGAGTATACCGGGGAGCATAACCATAATGACGAATGCACTGATAACGGAGCCTCTTGCGAGCATGAGGCACACGCCCTTGACTATATCAATATCGCAGATGCAGTAGACTCCGAAGGTTGCGCTGAAGAACACGAGTGCGCTCTGGAAGATAGATTTGCTCGACTCCTGCGCGGCTGTTTTGATAGCCTTGAGCTTATCGCCGCTCTTCTGAAGCTCTTCTCTGAATCTCGTGGTCATGAGTATCGCGTAGTCGACCGTTGCACCCAGCTGCACGCAGCTTATAATGGTCGGCGCTATGAAGCATATCGTCGTACCCGTCAGAGTCGAGATGCTGATGTTGACCCAAATGGCAAGTTCTATGGACGCTACAAGTATCAGCGGTATCGTCAGAGACTTGAATACTATCGCAACAAGGATGAATATTGCAAGCATTGATATGGCTCCGGTGACTATGAAGTCCTTCTCGGCAACCGATATCAAATCCTTTGTCAAAACACCTTCTCCCGTCAGTATTCCGCCCTCGTCGTATTTCTTGACTATCGAGGTTATTTTATCTATCTGCGCGTTCTCCTCGTCGGTTGCCGCAGAGTAGGAGGAGTTGAGCATCATGAGCTGCTTTCCGTCCTGGACGCATATCTCCTTTATGGAATCGGGGAGCATGGCGTTGGGAATTGCCGTGCCGATGAAGCTGTTGAGTGAGAGGACATTGGTGACGCCCTCGACCTCGTTCAGCTCGCTCGTCAGAGCGTTTATATTTGCCTCGCTTATCTTGTCGTCAAGGATGATGAAGTGGGTCGTCGCCATGTTGAAATCCTTCTTCATCGTGTTGAGCGCGGATATCGAGGGCAGATCCTGCGGTATCGCCTTATCCATATTGTAATACTTCTTGACGTTGTTCTGCAGGAAATAGGCGGGGATAAAGAGCACCAAAAAGATTATCGCCATGACTCTTCTGTGCTTTATCGCAAAGTCGCTCAGCTTGTTGAACTTCGGAGCGAGGCTCTTGTGGCGCGTCTTTTCGATAACCTTGTCGAGCATGAGTATCAGCGCGGGCAGGAAGGTGACGACGGTTATAACGCCGAGGATAACGCCCTTCGCCATGACAAGGCCCATGTCCTTGCCGAGCGTGAAGCTCATGAAGCACAGCGCAAGGAAGCCGAAAACGGTGGTCAGCGAGCTGCCCATGAGGGAGGTAAAAGTCGAGTCTATCGCCGCCGCCATGGCGTCTCTGTTTGTGTCGTGGCGCTTCTTCTCCTCCTCGAATCTGTCCATGAGGAAGACCGAGTAGTCGACCGTGACGCCGAGCTGCAGGATAGCGGCGATACTCTTTGTTATGAATGATATCTCGCCGAAGATTATATTCGTGCCCATGTTATATATGACCGCGGTTCCCAGCGCCGCAAGCAGCACGAACGGGAGCACCCACGAGGTCATCGTAAACGACAGGGCTATGAGCGCTAAGGCGATGGCTATCACAACATAGAGCGGAGCCTGGCTGTTTGTCAGGTCTTTGGTATCGACGGTTATCGCCGAAAGACCGCTCAGGAGCATATTCTTGTTCATTATCTTGCGTATGGAGGCTATTGCGTCCATGGTTATCTGGGAGGAGCCGGAGTTCGCATACTGAACCATTATCAGCGTCGAGCTGCCGTCCTGCGAATAGAACACATTGGTGAGCACCTCGGGAAGTATCTCCTTGGGGATAGTCACATCCGCTATGTCGGTAGCGCCGATAACATTGCTGACGCCCTTGACCTTGCGTATCTGCTCCTCAAGCTTTTGGATATCCTTGGGCTCCGTGTCCTTGACTATAATGAACGAACTTGCCGAGTTGTGGAAAGTCTCGTCGAGTATCTGTTCGCCCTGCACGGACTCGAGATTTTCAGGCAGATATGACAGTATGTCATAATTGACGCCCGTCAGAAAATATCCGATTATTGACGGGATTATCAGTATAAGGCAAACTATCAGAACAGTTTTGGGATGATAAGCTATCCACTTGGCTAACTTTTTAGATATCATAATCCCTCTCCTCCTTATTGGCTAAAAGTTTATTGACAAGACGCTGCATACCGTGCTTTATCTCGTCGAGCTTATACGGCTCGCCGTGAACCGCACCGTCGCAGCTTACGGATGTGAGCATCGAAACCAACATATATATGTTCATCTCGCTCTCATATTCGGTGTAGCCGTGCGCAAGAAAAAGCTTTACAAGGCTGCCGTAAGCGTCCTTGAGCTCGGCCTCCCTGCCCTTGAGCATCATGCGGTAGCAGGAGGACACGCGATCTCTGACAAGCGGCAAAAACGCTTTGTTCTCCTCGATATACACAAAGACGTTATCGAGAAAGGTATTCACCCGCTCCGCGTCGTCCGTCTGCCGCCCCGCAAAATGCTGCCGCGTTTTAAAGAGCGCGGAATTGACGCATTCGGCGAGCTTTTTCAAAAAGAGCTGATCCATAAGCTCGTATTTATCTTTGAAATAGAGATAAAACGTACCCTTTGCAACGCCTGCCAGCTTGACGACCTCGTCTATCGTCGGGGGCTTGAGCGCACTGCCGCTCGTAAAGAGCGAATGCGCGGCATCCATAAGCTTCGAGCGCTTCTCGTTCTTGTTTTCCTCAACCGTCGGCATAGGCTCGCCTCCTTACTGACTGCCGGTCACTTTCTTTTGCGTGTGATACTTTACTACAAAAATGACTGTTAGTCAATCGAAAAAAGCAAATTTTAATTTTTTGTTCACAAATCTCTACTTCTTGATTATTATGTCCAAAATCTCAGGGGTGTTTTTGTGCAATTTGCATGGAGATTCGACCGTTTCCGCACCCCAACAGGCTCGGCGTGGATTTTCTGCTCAAAATAAAAACGCCGCGCGGCAAAAGCTTTTCGGCTTTCGCTGCGCGGCGGCAGGCTGTTTTTTATGTGTTTTATTTGTCAAAGAAAACGACCTTGTTCTCGGTTCCGCTCTCGAATATCGCGTCAACGAGCTTGAGCAGTCTGCGCTGCTGGTCGTGGGTTATAAGCTGTTTTTCTTCTCCGCGGAGAGTCGCAAAAACATTCTCGTAGAACTGCGTCCACCTCGAGTCGACCTCGGGCAGGCTGTAGCGCTTTATGGTATCGTCAGTTCTCGGAGCCATGGTCTTAGTCAGCCCCACGCCCGCAAGTATCGGCACCGCGTCGCGGTTCTCCCAATCGGAGACCTTGACTATCTCTCCGTTTACCTCCCAGTCGTTTATAACCGCCGAGCCGTTCTCGCCGAGTATATACCAGCGGGGAAGCTCTATAAAGTTGCTCGTAGTGACCTCGACATACATCGACAGGTCGCCCTCGAAGATGAGCGTGGCTCTGAAGCCGTCGTCGCACTCCTCGTTGGTGACGTTTGTGAGCTCCGCATAGACGGAGATGAGCTTTCTGCCCTCGCCGATGCACAGAGCCTGATCGAGCAGGTGGATGCCCCAATCGAGCACCATGCCGCCGCCGTGCACCTTCTGATTGCGCCAGTCGCCGGGGATGCCGCGAGAGCCCTGAACACGGGACTCGATACGGAACACCCGACCCAGCTCGTTGTCGTCAAGAATCTTTCTGACACACTTGTAGTCCGGGTCCCAGCGTCTGTTCTGGTGGACGGTGAAAAGCTTGCCGTATTTTTCGGACGCGGCTATCATCTCCTCAACCTCATCCGCGGTCTTGGGATATGCCTTGCACTCGGCGGCTATGGCGTTGCACATGGTGCGCCCCGTCATAAGATGGACGAAGGTATTCGCCATATAAGCGGAGGCGGACATATCGTTATAGGAGACGGAATTGTCCCCCGAGGACGAGAGATCCTTCTCGGACTTGTTGTTGACGATAAAGGTCATGCTCGATGTATAAGTCGGCTCCTCGACGAGCTTGGTTATCCCGGCGCAGGACGCGCCGACTATCAGCCCGACGAGCATCAGCAGCCAAAGCCTCCTGATAAGAAGGCCGAACACATACATTATGTTTATTTCCACTCCGTCGTTGTCGGTATCCTTTTTAACTATCCTGTTCAATCACTTATCCCCCAATTTATCAAATCTCATAAGAGAGTATCGACTATCCTTCTTCCTATTGAATCGTAGAACATTTCGCTCTTTTCGACATCGGAAAGCCTGTAGCAATTCCTGCCGTCGAAAACCAGAGGCTTCTTCATATATTTTTTGTAGTTGTCGAGCGGATATTCAACTATCTGCACCCATTCAGTCATTATGAAGCAAACATCCGCGTCTGTCAAGGCTTCGTCTATATCCGAGGCAAATTTAATTTTGCACTCGGGATAGCAGCTCTTGAAATTGTCCGCGCCGAGAGGATCCCACGCGACTACGTCCGCGCCCTCGTTGAGAAGTATGTCTATATTCTGCTTTGCGGGCGCTTCGCGCAAATCGTCCGTACCGGGCTTGAAGGTAAGCCCTATTATCGCCACGCGCACGTCTCTGAAATTAGGGAAAAATCTGCGTGCCTTGTCGATAAGCCTTGTCCTCTGCTCGCGGTTGACGTCTATAGTCGCCTTCACGGTCTTGAGCTTCACTCCGGCGTGGTCGCTTTGGAAATTGAGCGCCTTTGTGTCCTTCGGGAAGCAGCTGCCGCCGTAGCCTATCCCGGCATTGAGGAACTTCGAGCCTATTCTTCTGTCCATTCCCATTCCCTGCGCGACTTCCTCGATATCCGCCCCGACTATCTCGCAGAAATTGGCTATCTCGTTTATATAAGAGATTTTCAGCGCAAGGAAGTCGTTCGAGGCATATTTTATCATCTCGGAGCTTCGCACGCCGACGCGGACTATCGGCAGCTCTAGCGGCGCGTACATTCTTTCGACAATCCCGAAAGCCTGTTCGTCGTCCGCGCCGACAACTATTCTGTCGGCATTGAAGGTATCTCTGACCGCCGTGCCCTGGGATAGAAACTCGGGGTTCGAAACAACGTAGAAGCGAAGTCCGGGGCGGCGCTCGCTTATTCTGCGGCGCACGCTCTCGCAGGTGCCTATGGGCACGGTCGATTTGACGACCACCACCGTTTCGTCGCTGCAATTGTCGGCCACACTGTCCGCAACGGCGAACACCGCACCGAGGTCGGCGGAGCCGTCCTCTTTTTCGGGAGTTCCGACGCCTATAATAATGACCTGCGCCTCGGCGTACCTCGTCACATCGTCCGTAAATGTGAGACGCTCGCGGTTTTTGAGCATAAGTTCCTCGAGACCGTATTCATAGATGGGAGAGACTCCCTCATTGAGCATTTTCAGTTTGTTTTTGTCTATATCGAGGCATATTACATCGTGCCCGATATCGGCAAGAGTGACTGCGGTAACAAGTCCCACATAGCCCACGCCCGCAACGGCGATTTTCATAACAGACGCACCCTCATTCAAGATTCATATATGTTTTCTTTTTTTCGTCCTTGAGCTTCATCGCGCAGAAGCACAGAGTCAGCATAATTTGAACATTGTAATCGTAATACGAGACTATCGCAGTCTCGCCCACGGCCGTTGCCGCAAGCAGAAGAAACATCGTAACACAGAGTCTCTCGCCCCTATAAGCTCTGCGGCCCAAGCCGACAAGAAGATATATATAATACCAATAATATGTTATCAGTCCGACGATTCCGAGTCCCGACGCCAGCTCGAGATAGTTATTGTGAGCATAGACGGAAAGCCCGTAGGCCTGTTCTATCGGATGAGCGTTATTGGCAAGTCCGATACCGATAATCGGATGAGAATAGAATATCTGCGAGGATATCTCGCCGAAGCCCTTTCGCAGCGCAAGACTTCCGTCGGCCATGGTATCGTTATTGACAATATAATTCAGCATTTTTTCGAGCCTGAAGCCCGCCGCGTTATAGAGCGCCGGAACCTTCAAAAACGCTATTGCGATGCCGACGGCAGCAGCAATCATCAGAGCAAGCCTCAAAAGATAAAAGCGCTTGTTGACATAGAATATCAGCATGGCAAAGAGCAAAAACGCCACGATAAAAAGAGCTTTTCTCGACGACGAGAGAACTATATAGAGCAGCTCAAACGCCGTGCAGAGATAGTAGGCGCGTTTCTTATAATAGTATGCCTTGCAAAACGATATCGCCACGGCGACGACGCAGATATAAGCGAGCGTGTTTATGTTGTTGCCCGTAACATTTTCGTTGTTTATGCGCCCGAAGAAGCCAGAAAACCACAGGGCATACGGCGTTCTGACAAATACGGAAAAAATCATTATCATTACAGCCGCCGTAAAGAGCATTGTAAAGCGCTCAAAATCCTCGCGCGTTTTTATATAGAGGGTAATGCAGAAGCATATGAACAAGACCTGAACCATTCTCGAGATATATCTCAAGGATAAATTCGGGTCATAAAGAGCCCAGACCGATGAGAGCGCGCAGAGAACGATGAACACGCCGTACCATATCGTCGGCAGCTTCACGGAGACGGTGGCTCTGCCGAGTATACTCACAAGAAAACTTAGACCTATTACCGCAAAAAAGGTGATGTAGTAGATATAGTTTTCTCCCTCTACCTGCTTGTTAAACGCAAACAGAACGGTGAGCATTGCGACGATGGAAATGTCAAGCAACGCCTCCAACGCGGACCGTTTCGAGTCTATTTTCAGTTTTCCGTCCCTAAACTCTGCCATATATGTCCCCGATAAAGTATCTGTAAAATGAGTATAACATACCGAACAGCTGTTTTTTACTCCCGTCAAGCACAATAAGGTGCTTTTTTGAATGATCGGTTATTTATAAAGTCAGTCGGCAGTGACATCGCAAAAATCCGCTTTGACAAAAGCGGCAAGCTCCTTCGGATTGAGGCAGAGCTGGAGTCCGCGCTGACCTGCGCTGACATATATCTTTTCGTAATCGGCTGCGGTCGAGTCTATAAACGTCGGATACTGCTTTTTCATGCCTATCGGCGAGCAGCCGCCGCGCATATAGCCAGTCAATGAAATAAGCTCCTTGACATGGATCATCTCAAGGCTCTTGACTCCCGCGCATTTAGCACTCTTTTTGAGATCGAGCTCCGCGCCGACTGGGATGCAGAACACAAAAAGTCCGCTCTTTCCCCCGCGCGTGACAAGGGTTTTAAATACCTGCTTCGGGTCGAGCGAGAGAGCCGCCGCCGCATGGACGCCGCTGAGGTCGCTCTCGTCATAGTCATATTGAAGCACATCGTATTTTATTTTCGCTCTGTCGAGCATTCTCATTGCATTTGTCTTTGTCATAAAATCACACTCCCGCCATAATATGCACTGTTCTGAGCTTCGCGGAGGCTATTTTGTCGTTGACGGAATAGGCGTGCTTTTCGAGGTCGCCGCATACGGCGTCCGTCAGCCCCTGATTTTGAAGCTCCGTTATTATCATCGAGGCTATATCCTCGACTATGTCGGCCTTTGCAGACGCGGTCGCGGGCTCATTGTCCGACGATATAAGAAATTCAAATGTATCGGCAAGCTCCGAGAGCTTTTCAAGCTCGCGCATAGCTCTGAACGTCCATTTATAAAACGGACGGTATTTTCTGTTGAGCAGGAACACCGCAGACATGGCGTGATCGGCAAACTCTATCATGGAGAGCTGAGCGCCGCCCGTCTCGCCGTGGGACATACAGCGCTTGAAATTATACTGTCCCGCCTGCGCCGCCATTATCAGATGACCCGCAAGCTTCTTCAGCCGGACATCCTGCGGCATATCGAGAAAAGCCCGACGTATGCGCGAAAACTCGCCGAGACCGTCGCGGAAAACCTCGCCGTTTGTCGCCGCCGCAAGGCAGCTGTCGGGCACGGTCATCCACTGCTCAAGGGAAGTAAAGCCCGTGCGCGAGCCGGTTTTTGCCAAATAGAAGTCGCCCGTTTTTATCACTCCGTGGCGGCTGCCGCCGACGGGACTTATTTTAAGCCTGTCCACACTCTCAAAGCTCTTGGGGAGCTTCGCATAGGCGCGCTCGAGCCGAAACTCCGTGCGGCTGTCGATATCATCCGGAACAAAAATGCAGAAGCCCGGTTCAAAATCATGGTCGCGCGAGATATCGTCGTCATAGCCGAAGCACTCCGAGCCGTCGCCGACAAGACCTATGGCCAGCTTATCCTCAAGCTCGGGGAACTTCTCGCTAAGCATCGGCGCGCCGTAGGTTTCATAAAACCTTTTTGAAAGCTCAAGTCCTTTCATATATCCCGTCCGACCTCCTTTTCAGTTC
>OHNK01000916.1_pt1 | contig 15450 bp, 8 predicted proteins | sample 1569551 | NCBI WGS metagenome assembly OHNK01 (sample SAMEA3879518, study PRJEB24766) | human gut metagenome | biome: human-associated habitat; feature: feces | place: USA | collected 1985/1987 | reverse complement strand
TCATGGTAAGCTCATCCATCATCTCCACACTTGAAAATGAGGTTACATTAAAAAACGGTGGTATAAAGGCATTCTTCCCTGTATTCGTTAGCCCACTTGCTAACGGAACTTTTTGCAACATTGAATTCAACAGCAAGTTGATGTATTGATCTGTCGCCTGCCATCAAGCCAGCTCTTTTCGTTTCCGTCACTGTCGCTAATGGTGTTGTCGAGAGAAAGCTGATCGCCAGCTTTGGCATAAGGACAGGTTAAGCAATCCATGTCGCATAAGTAGCGCTTGCTTGCAGGGCAGACACAGCGGCCATGTTCCTGCTGACGCTTGCGATAGGCGTTGATGTCACGGTAGTAGTTCGTGTAGAACTCCTTATTGACATCCACCCAGCTTTTGGATTCCTTAATATAGATACGATACTCTTTACTCTGATTGTCTTTGTTTGCCATAACATTTACCTCCGTTGGCTTCATATTTGAAGCGGAGATAACCGTTATGGCTGCCAGTGTTTTTCATAAGATGGTCACCTCATGCGGATAACTCCGCTTCTTTTCGGTGACCAGCCGTTCGTAAGCTGGCACTCTATTGATAATGTTCTCTTGTTCATCAGCTACGAACACACCACGTGGCCACGAAGATGGTGAGTTGAGGAACAAGTTAGACTGGTTAACGTCTTGTCCGAGACGAGTTTTTAATAACTATCTTAAATATGCCAGATTTCAAAATAAAAACCTCAGACATGCCTATGTCCGTTTTTTAGGGGACAAAGAGTTGATTTATGGAACAGATAGGGATTAAAAGTTAGATTTGCAAAAGAAAAGACCGGACACATACATGTCCGGTTATCAAAAAAATAAATATGAACAAGTGGTAAACTTTTTAAGAAAACTAGTAACAAATATAAGTAAATAACAAGAAACCACTTGTTTTTGTTGGCAAAAATGACTATAATATTATTGGGTAATTGTATCTATACGTAACTTCGTGAGGTGAAATATGGAAGATAAGTTGAATGATAAATGGATAAACATTGAAGAAGCTGCTGAATACCTAGGTGTCAAGCCAGTGACGCTCCGAGGATGGATACGTAATGATAAAGGAATACCAGCACACAAAATCGGGAAGCAATGGAAGTTTAAATGTTCTGAACTTGATGTGTGGGTTAAAAGTGGAAAAAGTGCTATCGAGTAATTGATACAGTAAATAAATGACAAGGAGATTCTGGCAATGGCAGTAAAGAAAACAGAACTATATAGCTCCCTTTGGGCGAGCTGCGATGCATTGCGCGGAGGTATGGACGCATCACAATATAAGGATTACATACTTACACTTTTATTTATGAAGTATGTAACTGATAAGTACAAAGGACAGAAATACGGAGATTTGACTGTTTTTGATAAGGCAAATGATCCGAATCCTGACCCTGAGAAAAGAACAGGATGTTCTTTTGATGATTTTATAGCACTAAAAAATAAGAAAAACATCGGTGAAGGTATAGATAAGATTATCGCTCGCCTAGCTGAAGTAAACGAAGGATTGAAGGGCGTTATAGATATTGCTCATTTTAATGATGAAGCAAAAATAGGTAAAGACAAAGAGATGGTTGATAAGCTTACTAAGCTTATTGCAATTTTTCAGCGTCCTGAACTTGATTTTTCAAAAAACAAAGCAGAAGGCGACGATATTATTGGTGACGCTTACGAATATTTGATGCGTAACTTTGCGTCTGAAAGTGGAAAGAGTAAGGGACAATTCTACACTCCGGCAGAGGTATCTCGAATTCTTGCAAAAATTATCGGTATCGATAAGTGTACAGACCATGATGCAACCGTATGTGATCCGGCTTGTGGAAGTGGATCTTTGTTAATCAGAGCATTAGCAGAAGCTCCTTTTGAAATTTCAGGCTATGGTCAGGAAAAAGATGGTTCTACAGCTGGTTTGGCAAAGATGAATGCGGTTCTTCATAACAAAGCTACAATTAGAATTATGGCAGGAAACACATTCTCAGATCCTCAGTTTATAAAAACTGATAACCCATCAGAACTTGAGCGATTTGATTATATTGTGGCAAACCCTCCATTCTCTCTTAAAAACTGGTCCGATGGATTAAAAGAGTTTGGGCGATTTTCTGGATATGGGGATAGACCACCTGAAAAGAATGGTGATTATGCTTGGTTAATGCATATTTTGAAAACCCTGAAGTCTACTGGTAAAGCAGCAGTAATTCTTCCTCATGGAGTATTGTTTAGAGGAAATGCTGAAGCAACTATCAGACAGACAATTGTTGATAAAGGCTGGATTAAAGGAATTATCAGCTTGCCTCCGAACTTATTTTACGGAACGGGTATTCCTGCTTGCATTCTCGTAATTGATAAAGAAGGTGCGGAAAACCGCGCTGGTATATTTATGATTGATGCAGGCAAGGGCTATGTAAAAGATGGAAGCAAAAACAGACTCCGTGAACAGGATATTTATCGTATTGTAACTACTTTTAATGAGCAGATTACAACAGATCCTAAATATGCTCGTTTTGTACCAAACAAAGAAATTAAGGAAAAGAATGGGTACAACTTAAATATTTCTCGTTACATTGATTCTTCTGACCCGGAAGATATTCAGGACATCTATGCGCATATTCATGGTGGTATACCAGCAGCGGATATTGATGCACTAGAACGTTTCTGGACTGCATTCCCGACTCTGAAGAATGAACTTTTTGGTGTGTTTAGTGAAGGATACTATAAGCTGAATGTAGAAGAAGATGTGATTCGTCAGACAACATACTCTAACGCAGAATTTGCTGTTTATGGAGAAATGATTGATGAAGCATTCGCAAGTTGGAAGTCTTACGCAGATTCTAAACTTAAGAATTTGAAGGCTGGCGTGTCTGCAAAAGAACTGATTATTGAATTGGCTCAAGCTATATTGAAAGAGTTTGAGAGCCTTTCACTTATTAATAAATATGATGTATATCAGGTACTTCTTGCTTACTGGAATGAAGTGCTTAGTGATGATGTTTCTTTGATTATCTCCGACGAAGCTGGTTATGGCGTTGCAAGAGAAACAGAAAACATCATGAAAGAAACAAAGAAAAAAGATGAAGATGGAAATCCGGAACTGAAAGTTGCAGGATGGGAAGGAAAACTTATACCCAAAGAGCTTATTATTTCCGAATTACTCCCTGAAGAGAAAAAAGCAATGGACGACCTTGTAGAATTTGTCGCAGAAACAGACTCTCGCCTTACGTCTTTAATTGAAGAATCTGCAGAGGATTCCGTTTTGTCTGATGTGGCTGAAGGTGGAAAAGTAAAGAGCAAAGATATCCAAGAAAAGATGGATGAAATCATGAGCCATATTCATACTCCACTGATTGATGGACTTGTTAAATTGCAGAGCATGCTTCCTATGAAGAAGAAGGAGTATGTGGATTACATTAGTAACAATATTATTCTAGAAGTGGCTTATACAGAAAAAGGTACTGTGACAAAGACATCCGTTGCATATGCATTGGCAATGGCACGCGCAGAAGCACCAACTCCGGAAGCATATGCAGATGATTATGCAGAGTTGAAAGCTGCGTTTGAATTAGCTAAGAAGTCCGAAGAATCAACAAAGCTTATCAAGGAGATGGATAAAGAACTTGACGAGAAGGCTCGTGAGAGATATGCAACTTTAACAGACGAGGAAATCATAGATTTACTGGTAAATAAAAAATGGTATTACACCATCGGTACAGGTATTAATGATTTGTATGCAGCAATCTCCCATCAGCTTGCAGACCGCATTATTGAACTTTCTAAACGTTATGAAAATACTCTTCCTGATCTTATGAAGCAGACTGCTGACTATGAGGCAAAGGTCAAGAGTCACCTGGAGAGGATGGGCTTCAAATGGTAAGAAAATTAAAACATACGGAGATTGGTGATATTCCAGTAGACTGGGAACTCCAAACATTTGACGAAACGTTTAGGGTGATATCCAATAATACTCTGTCACGTGAAAATTTAAATAATCGTGGTGGTGCTGTAAGAAATATTCATTACGGTGATATTTTAACAAAGTTTCCGGAGGTATTGGACTGTAGTGAAGATGAAATTCCATTTGTAAATGATTTATCGTTATTGTCTTCATCGACTCAATTACTTCAGGACGGTGACATTGTTGTTGCAGATACGGCAGAGGACGAAACTGTTGGAAAAGTTATTGAGGTACAGAATCTCGGTGATAGTAAACTTGTTGCAGGACTTCATACCATTCCATGTAGAGTGAAAAAAGGTGATTTTGCTCCGGGGTGGTTAGGATATTACATGAATTCCGATTTATTTCACAATCAAATATTGCCATATATAACAGGTATAAAAGTGTCATCAATATCAAAAGGAGCTATTTCAGAGACGTTGATATTGGTACCTCCATTTGATGAACAGGAGAAAATAGTACAATCATTAAATAAAATACAGTTATTAATGACAGCAGAAACAAAAGTTGTAAATAAGATAAAGCTTGTTAAAAATGGATGTTTATCGAAAATGTTTCCACAAAAGGATGACACAGTTCCAGAAATTCGTTTGCCAGGATTTACTGAAGCTTGGGAACAGCGTAAGTTGGGGGATATATATGGTTCGATTGGAAATGCATTCGTAGGAACAGCTACTCCGTACTATGCAGAACATGGACATTTTTATTTGGAATCTAACAATGTAAAAGACGGACAGATAAATCATAACGCTGAAATTTTCATAAATGATGAATTTTATGAAAAGCAAAAAGATAAATGGCTACATACCGGAGATATGGTTATGGTTCAGTCAGGGCATGTTGGACATGCAGCTGTAATCCCTGAAGAATTGGACAATACAGCGGCTCATGCCTTAATTATGTTCAGAAATCCCAAAGAAGAAATTGAACCTTACTTTTTGAATTATGAATATCAGACAGATAAAGCCAAAAAGCAAATTGAGAACATTACTACTGGTAATACCATAAAACATATCCTTGCATCAGATATGCAGGAATTTGTAGTTGATATTCCAAAATATGAAGAACAGAAAGCGATTGCGGGCTATTTTTGTAAACTCGACCATCTCATCACTCTTCATCAGCGTAAGTGTGATAAATATTCGAGCATTAAAAAAGGTATGATGAGCGACTTGCTTACAGGAAAAATACGATTAGTTTAAGGAGGAATGTACGCATGAGTATTGGCGACACTGAAAGAGCTACCCAAGATCGTGTAGTTAGCTTCTTTAAGGATAGAGATATCCTTGATTATGAATATTTAGGCAACTTAAAAGATGCCGCAAACAAGAACATCCGTGAAGACCGTCTTCGTGCGTACTTGCGCCTTAGCGGCTACAGTCAGAAGTTAATTGACGGTGCAGTTTCTAAACTGGTGAAAGCAGCAGATGATATGACACATGGTTTGTATGATGCAAATCATGAAGTCTATTCTCTTTTGAAATACGGTGCCAAGGTAAAGGAAACAGCCGACGGAGCACCGAAGACGGTTTATTTCATGGATGTGGAAACACCTACAAATAACGACTTTGCGATTGCCGAGGAAGTTACAGTAGTTGGTCGTCAGGAAAAAAGACCAGACCTTGTAATTTATGTGAATGGTATTGCAATGGCGGTCATTGAATTGAAGAAAAGTAGTGTATCTGTTTCTAATGGTATTAGACAGAATTTAACAAACCAGAAGGATGGATTCATTGCACCGTTCTTTACAACTATGCAGTTCTGCATGGCTGGTAATGAAACAGAAGGTCTGCGTTATGGAACAATCCTGACTGGCGAAAAATATTATATGGAATGGAAACCAGATGGATTCCATGAAAATGAGGATGAGCGTGACCCAGAGGATGCACGCATCATGGCTTATTGCGAAAAACTGGACAACCTTCTTTTACAGCAGATTTACCAGATGTTTGATAAAAAGCGTTTTATTGACCTTATTGAAAACTTTGTTGTGTATGACAAGGGAATCAAGAAGGTGTGCCGATACAACCAGTTCTACGGTATCAAACGTACACAAAGGCGATTGGCAAAACAGCGCGGCGGTATTATTTGGCATACTCAAGGTAGTGGAAAAACACTTACTATGGTCTGGCTTTCAAAATGGATTCTTGCAAATTGTCAAGAAGAGAATCCTCGTGTGCTTATCGTTACAGACCGAGACGAACTGGATGAACAGATTGAAAAAACTTATATCGGTGTTGATGAAAAAATAACCAGAACAAAGAGCTGTGATGATTTGCTTCAGAAATTAAATTCTTATGATGATTCATTGTTGTGTTCATTGGTGCATAAGTTTGGACGTCGTGGTGGTGAAGCCACAGAATCTGATTATGATAAGTATATTGATGAGTTGAAAAAAGCACTCCCTGCAGATTTTAAGGCAAAGGGTAAAATTTTTGTATTTGTAGATGAGTGTCACAGAACTCAGTCTGGTAAATTACATGCAGCAATGCAGGCGATTATGCCAAATGCAATCTTTATTGGTTTTACCGGAACACCGTTATTAAAGAAAGATAAGAAAACAAGTATTGAAGTGTTTGGAACATACATCCACAGCTATAAGTACAATGAGGCTGTACGTGATGGAGTTGTTCTTGACTTAAGATATGAATACAGAGATATACCACAGGACATTACTGCACATGACAGAATTGACCAGTGGTTTGATGTTAAGACTCGTACACTCTCAACCAGAGCTAAAGCTAAGTTGAAAGAAAAATGGGCCAGCATGCAGAAGATTTATAGTTCCCGTTCAAGACTGGAGCGAGTAGCTTGGGATATTATTCAGGACTTTGATTTGAAGCCTCGTTTAATGGACGGAAATGGAAATGCAATTCTTGTTGCTGATTCTATTTATACAGCTTGTAAATATTATGAAATTTTCCAGCAGCGTGGTTTTAAGAAATGCGCAATTATCTCTTCTTATACACCACAGGCTGGTGACCTCAGAACAGACACTGTAAGTGCTGATGACGAAACAGAGACTTTTGAAAAATACGAGATTTATCTTCGCATGTTAGGCTTTGACCCTGACAACCTTCCGGAGAAAGTTTCAATTCAGAAGAAAGTGGAAGATTTTGAGAAAGAGGTAAAGGAAAAGTTTGTCAATGAACCTGCAAATATGAAGTTGCTTATTGTAGTTGATAAGCTTCTCACAGGATTTGATGCACCTCCTTGTACATATCTTTATATTGATAAGAGCATGCAAGACCACGGTTTATTTCAAGCGATCTGTCGTGTAAATAGACTGGATGGTGATACCAAGGAATTTGGTTATATTGTGGATTACAAGCAGCTTTTTGGAAATTTAAAAAATGCTATGGATAAGTACACATCTGGAGCATTTGAGAACTATGCCCCTGAAGATGTAGATGGACTTCTTAAAGACAGAGGTGATGAGGCTATTAAACATTTCAAAGATATTTACGAAGATCTAGAAGAATTATGCGAGGGTGTCGAAGCTCCGAGAGAAGATTTGCAGTATCTTCACTATTTCTGCGGCGTTTCCGGCATGAGCGAAGACATGGATGAAATCTATGCTCGCCTTCGTGAAAAATTATATAAACTCGTAAGCAGTCTAGTTCGTGCTTATGCTGAAGCAAAGCAGTATATGGTTGATATTTGTTCTGCAACAGAACTTAATGCTTATGAGAATAAAGTACATTTCTATATTGAGTTAAAGCAAACTATCGGAAATAAGAGTGGCGATTTCTTGGATTTTAAGGCATATGAACCGGATATGCGAAAACTTATTGATAATTACATCATGGCTTCTGATAGTATCAAAATTGGTGAATTTGATGACCTAACGCTTCTCGATTTCGTAATGGATCAAGGTGAAATGATGACCGGAGAAGATACGCCTTCTGGTCAGAAAGAAGGTGCGGCGGAAGCAATTGAAAACAATATCCGTCGTAAAATGGTAGAAAAGGTAACTGTAAATCCAAAATACTATGAAAAGATGTCAGCGATTTTGGATAAACTGATTCAAGATAGACAGAAGGGCGTTTTGTCCTATAAGGAACTTCTTGATGAATATATTAAACTCGCAAAGAATGTTGACCATCCGGAAGAAAATGAAGACTATCCTGAAAGCGTGAGACATAGTAAGGCCATGCAAGCATTATATGATAATGTTGGCGGGGATGAAGTGTTGGCTATTAAACTTCATAAAGCTGTTATGGATAGTAAAATGAGTGGTTTTCGTGGGGATTCAATCAAGGAAAGAAGAATCAAGAGAGCGTTGTTTGCAATTCTCAATGATGATACAGAGGTTGAACGTCTGTATAAGATTATTGAGAAGCAGGAGGAATATTAATAGATGAGAATTGTGATTTCGGGCATACCGATTGATATTCAAAAAAAGAATATTAAGAATATGCACCTTCAGATAAAACCGCCTGATGGACATGTTGTTATTTCGACACCATTATCAATGGATGATAAGGCAATCGAGGTGTATGCTCGAACCAATCTCAGTTGGATAAAAAAACAAATTGAGAAGTTCCAGCAACAACCAAGAAGTGCTAAGCGACAGTATGTTAGCGGTGAAACTATGTACATCTGGGGCAAACAGTATTACTTATCCTTTGTACCAGATGCTCAAAAGAACAGCTTTGAAATTCAAGGAGATAAAGTAATTCTCTCAATGAGAGAAGATAGTACGGTTAAGCAACGAGAAAACTATGTGCGTGAACAGTATCGTAGCTTACTAAAAGTTGAGATAGAAAGACTTCTTCCTAAATGGGAACAAATTACTGAGCTTCACTGTGAGTCGTGGCAAACAAAATATATGGTTACGCGTTGGGGAACCTGTAACACTGAAAAAAAGAAGCTGTGGTTTAATCTGCAGTTGGCCCAGAAACCTATTGAATGTTTAGAATATGTTATTTTACATGAATTGATTCATCTGAGGGAACGTACACATAATTCGACATTCATTGCATATATGGACATGTATATGAAAAACTGGAGAGCAGTACGAAAAGAATTGAATGATTCAAGACTAGACTATTATGATGCTCAGGATGAGAGTCCTTTGCAAAAATTAATCGACCAAAGAAGATATGATGAGATAAAAGACGCTGTTCTTGATTATATGACGGAAAAAGTGAAAGAGAATAAAGCTACACTATCAGACATTGAAATCCAAAATGTAGTCCATATTGAACAGGTAGATGATGGTGCGATTAGCTTTTCTGTAATCGTTAGTTGTGATATCGAACATTCTATATCTTCAACGGGCAGGGTTTCGTTTACTGAAAAATGGATTGATGTAAGGTGTAAAGTTCTTTTAGGCGTGGAACTAACAGATTTTGAAATTATAAATATTAATGAATGTGAGCAACAGGAAGATTCAGATAATGACAAGTATTCCGGTGAATTGGTACCGATTATTTCAAGAGATGCTTTTGAAAATGAAGCTACAAAGTTCCTGGAGAAATATTATCCTTTGGCTTTACAGGAACCGGTAGCTGTTCCTATTAGAAAAATTGCAGAGGATATGGGGCTTTCGGTTATAGAAGATTCGTTGCTTTCATCAGAACTTGACATTTTTGGTTTGGTTGTTTTTGAAGACGGAAATATTAAGGATAAAAACAAGAATATTGTTATCAGAAATGCCAAACGTGGAACAGTTTTGATAGATCCCCGTGTTTATTATGAACGAACCTTAGGTACTGTGAACTTTACCATTGCGCATGAGTGCTTCCATTGGTATAGGCATCAACCGTATCATGCTTTGATGAAGATGCTTGGAGCAAATGATGAATTAGGGAAAATAATACAGTGTTCTATAGGAAACAATGCAAAAGATTCAGAAAAGTGGAAGGCTGTGGATTGGATGGAGTGGCAAGCTAATGGAGTTGCTCCACATATCTTGATGCCAACAAATACAGCAAAAATAAAAATTTCAGAACTCATAGGAAAATACCATATTCATTTTGATGGTACGGATGGTTATCTAATCGAGGAAATGATTTCAGAATTAGCTGATTTCTATGGATTATCAAAACAGGCAGTTAAGATGCGCATGAGAGAAATGGGTTATGCAAAGATTGATGGTGCATTTACATATGTTAATGGACAGTATGTTACGCCATTTTCATTTGATGCTTCAGCTTTATCGGATAATCAATCATTTACGATATCATCAGCTGATTTGTTTAAGGCGTATTGTTTAAATAAAGACTTTAGAAAAGCCATTGATACCGGAAGGTTTGTTTATATCGAAGGTCATGTTTGCCTTGATGATGAGAAGTATATCATACATTCAGATGGGCGAGTAAAATTTACACAGTATGCTTTATCTCATATGGATGAATGTTGTCTTGCTTTTGATAAGGGATATAGTTATCAGTCGAAGTATCAGGGACAAAAATACTATACCCAAATGATGTACAAGATACTGAGTCAGGTGGCAGCACAAGAATACTCATTTGAGATGAATGCTCACAACAGAACATTGTTATCTCAAATTCAGAGAGCAAGTCGAAGTGCTGATGCAATGAGATTGTATCCAGGAGCCTTCTCCGAAACATTGGTACAGCTTATGAAAGAGAAAAAGCTTTCTAATAAGAAATTAGCAGACGCCTCATTGGTGGGCGAACGTACAATACAGAGATTGAGAAATGAAGAAGAATATCCCACAACAATTCAAACAGTTTTGGGATTGTGTTACGGATTGCAGCTTTCAGTGCCTGAAGCAGAAATGTTAGTTGGGAAAACCGATTTCAATATAAAGTCAACTAATCCACAAAATAATGCTTATAGATGCGTATTAAGCTCATGTGCTGAGAATAGCATATATGAGGTTAATGAAATGTTGGAATCTTGTGGATTTGAGCCACTTGGTAGTTCAAAATTGGGATAATGCATAAGGAGGTACTTTATTAAATGCAATACGATTGGATAGATTTTTACACAGAGTTTGCTACTAAGCTTCTTCCTTTCAAAACTGATAGAAAGGTTCTTATTCAGAAAATATATGCGGTGTATGACACTGTTGGAATTAGCGTTCCGAAACTTGAAAGTGGTGATGCGATTATTGATATTGATCCGTTTACCATCTTTGGCACATTTAACAAGGGAATAACAAATGCTAATAGAATTGCTATTCTTAACGGGATAGCGTCAGAGTTTGGAATTGCTGCAACTGTGCCGAGCAATTTTGATGGAATTCCGGTTCTTAATAATCTGAAGGCTACGTTTTATGGATTTAAGGATGATAGAAAAGCAAATGATATTGATAACTTGTGGAGTTTGTTTGAGGTAGCTCTTGCATTGGCTGACAATGACACAGAAGATAACCGTCATAAATTCTCCGAGGCTTATGACAAGGTGCATGATCAGCTTTGCATTCGCTGGAATATTACGATGGGCCTTTATTGGATTCGTCCTTATACATTTATCAACTTGGATTCCAGAAATCGCTGGTTTATAGCAGATGCCCAGAATATGCCTGGCGAGTTTGTTGTCGCAGCCGAGAAGAAACTTAAGAAAGTGCCGTATGCTGCAGATTATCTTGAAATAAAGGATTTGTGTAAGAAAGCTCTGGATGCAGGTGAATATGAATACAAGAACTTTCCTGATTTATCCTATACGGCCTGGGTGATCTCTGAGCAAGTCAATCAGGAAAAGGCTGCTGAAAAAGGTAAAAAGACTTCAAAAGCGGAATTTCTTAAGTGGTTTAAACCATTGCTACAGGCGTTACGCGATTTAGGAGGATCTGCGACACCGGTAGAAGCGAGAAAGAAAATTATAGAAAACGAGCATTTGTCGGATGAGATAGTAAGCGAAACCAGAGGAAAAACGAAGGTTAACAAATTTGAAAATGAAGTTGCTTTCGCCAGAAACTATCTCGTTGGAGCGGGATATATTGATAAAAGCGTAAGAGGTGTGTGGACACTTACTGAAGCAGGCAAGTCAGTAGAATTAACAGCGGAGATGGCATCGGATATTTTCAAAAAAGGTGTCTCTGATGCAAAGAGTAAGAAAACGAATGATAGCGATGCTCTTGCAGATAATGATGTCGATACAGTTCATTACTGGATTTATGCTCCAGGACAAAATGCTGATAAATGGGAAGAGTGTTATAAGAACGGTTATATGCTACTGGGCTGGGGTGAGATTGGAGATCTTGGAGCATTCAGCTCTAAGGATGAAATGAAACAGCAGATGAAGAAAGAATATGGTGATAGCAGTTCTTATAAGAATTCAGCTCATGCTACTTGGCAGTTTGTACATGATATTAAGATTGGCGACGTGGTATATGTAAAAAAAGGCAATAATGGAATTCTTGGCAAAGGAATTGTTGAGTCTGATTATGAATATGATGCAGATCGCACAGATGATTATTCCAATGTTAGAAAAGTAAATTGGACGAACAAGGGCGATTGGACAATTAATCATCAGTCCCATCAGAAGACTCTGACCGATATTACGCCATATAGTGACTTCGTACAAGAAATTAAGGCTTTGTTTGAGGAATACGATATTGCAGATGATGAGCAGGAAATTGCCTATCCGGAGTACACAGCAGAAAATTTTCTGGATGATGTGTACATGTCTGAAGATAATTATACCAGATTAGTTGGCTTGCTTAGAAATAAGAAGAATATTATCTTGCAGGGTTCACCAGGAGTGGGAAAAACATATGTTGCTAAGCGATTGGCCTATTCTATGATGGGTGTAAAAGATGTAGAGCGTGTCATGATGATACAGTTCCATCAGAGTTATTCCTATGAAGATTTTATTATGGGCTTTCGTCCATCTGCTACAGGATTTGAACTGAAGAAGGGGGCATTCTACAATTTCTGCAAGAAGGCCGAGGTAGATAGTGATAATGAGTATTTCTTTATCATAGATGAAATCAATCGCGGCAATCTGAGTAAGATCTTTGGCGAGCTGTTTATGCTGATTGAAAATGATAAGCGAGGAAATGCGCTACAACTTCTGTATTCGGATGAAAAGTTTGCAGTGCCGAAGAATGTCTATATTATTGGCATGATGAATACTGCAGACAGAAGTCTGGCTATGCTGGATTATGCACTTCGCAGAAGGTTTGCTTTCTTTGATATCAAGCCGGGTTTTGAGACTCCGGGGTTCCGTGAGTACCGCATGGCATTAGATAATGAGAAGTTCAACAAACTGATCAGTTGCGTCGAGAGTTTGAATAGAGAGATTTCCATCGATGAATCTCTGGGCGAAGGGTTCTGTATTGGTCACAGCTACTTCTGTAATTTACAGCCTGATACAATTGACGATAGTTGGCTTTATGGTGTTGTGGAATATGAGCTGATACCTTTATTGAAAGAATATTGGTTTGATGAACCTATGAAGGTAAAAGATTGGAGCGAAAATCTAAGGAGTACGATTAAGTGATACCGATTCAAAACATCTATTATATGCTGTCCTATGCATTTCAGGTATTGAATGAGCAATGTTATAAGAATATAGCTACAGAACAATTTAATAATACTGGCGAGCTGATGGCGGCTATCTTAGAAAAAGGTATCGCGATTCAGATAAAGCGAGGACTTGGTAAAGAATATATTCTTCAGACGGAGGCGCTCTCTTCTCTGCAAGGAAAGATTGATATTGCAGAGTCCATCAAGACACAGTCAATGTTACGGAAACAGCTAATCTGTACATACGATGAGTTTTCGGTTAACAGCATCATGAATCGAATCATCAAATCTACAGTTGAACTTCTCCTTCGTTCGAATATATCGAAGCAGCGCAAGAAAAATCTTAGAAAGTTAATGGTGTATTTCAGCGAGGTGGATTTCATTGATTTGTATACGGTAAATTGGAATGTTCAGTACAATCGAAATAACCAGACTTATCGTATGCTAATTTCGATATGCTACCTGGTAGTAAAGGGTTTATTGCAAACACAATCGAATGGGCATACCAAGTTGATGGACTTTCTAGACGAGCAGCGAATGTGTCGATTGTATGAGAAGTTTATCCTGGAATATTATAGGAGAGAGTTTAAAAATCAGATTACCGCAAATGCATCACAGATTCCTTGGCAGCTGGACAATGAAGAAAACTCTATGTTGCCTGTGATGCAAAGTGACATTATGCTCCAAAGTGGTGAGAAAGTTCTTATTATTGACGCAAAGTACTATGAGCACAGCACACAGGTGCAGTTTGACAAGCATACACTTCATTCAGGCAATCTTTATCAGATTTTTACTTATGTGAAAAACAAGGAATATGAACTGAGAGAGAAGGACCATACGGTTTCGGGAATGCTTTTGTATGCCAAGACTGATGAAGAGATATATCCGAATAATGTGTATCAGATGAGTGGAAACCAGATTACTGTCAGGACTCTGGATTTGAATTTACCATTTGATGAAATAGCAGGACAGCTAAATACAATAGCAAAAACGCATTTCGATTTATAGATTTATAAAGGAGGCATCCTATTTGAAAAAGAAAAAAGACGAAATAACCATCCGTTCCAGCGCAGCAGAATACCTGACCTATGTTGCCTCAGTTGGCGATCAGCAGGATAGTATTGAGATGCGCTATGAGGACGAAAATATATGGCTGACACAGAAGATGATGGCCACGTTGTACGATGTGGATGTTCGCACCATAAATTATCATGTAAAAAAAATCTTCAGTGATAGCGAATTACAAGAGGATTCAGTTATCCGAAAATTTCGGATAACTGCCGCTGATGGAAAAAGCTACAGCACAAATCACTATTCCTTGGAGATGATCATTGCTGTTGGATTCAAGGTCAATTCTGGGCGTGCGGTGCAGTTCCGTAAATGGGTCAATCAAATTGCAAAGGACTATACCATCAAAGGCTGGGTCATGGATGATGAGCGCTTGAAACGCGGAACTTATTTGACAGAAAAGTATTTTGATGAGCAGTTAGAACGAATTCGTGAAATTCGAGCAAGCGAAAGAAAGTTCTATCAGAAAATAACTGACCTGTATGCCACTGCCATTGATTACGATAAGAATTCTGCAACTACCAGAAGATTCTACGCAACAGTTCAGAATAAAATGCATTACGCAGTTCATGGTCATACGGCGGCTGAACTGATTGTAGAAAGAGCTGACCATACAAAAGAGCATATGGGATTAACTACTTGGGCAGATGCTCCAGAAGGAAAAATTAAGAAGAGTGATGTTACGGTTGCCAAGAATTATTTGAGTCAGGGTGAAATGAAACAGCTGAATCGTATGGTTACTGCATACTTAGATTTTGCTGAGAATATGACATTAAGGCATATTCCTCTCACGATGCAGGACTGGGAAAAAAGGCTTAATAGTTTTATTGAAATGTTTGATTATGGTATTTTGCAGGATGCAGGGAAAGTGTCAGCTGAAATTGCAAAGCTTCATGCCGAGACTGAATTTGAAAAGTATCGCGTCATTCAGGACAGATTGTTCATGTCTGACTTTGATAAATACAT
>OHNK01000915.1_pt1 | contig 15451 bp, 8 predicted proteins | sample 1569551 | NCBI WGS metagenome assembly OHNK01 (sample SAMEA3879518, study PRJEB24766) | human gut metagenome | biome: human-associated habitat; feature: feces | place: USA | collected 1985/1987 | reverse complement strand
CCATGGCGCGGTGAATACGTTCCCGGGCCTTGTACACACCGCCCGTCAAGCCATGAAAGCCGGGGGTACCTGAAGTACGTAACCGCAAGGAGCGTCCTAGGGTAAAACTGGTAATTGGGGCTAAGTCGTAACAAGGTAGCCGTACCGGAAGGTGTGGCTGGAACACCTCCTTTTTGGAGTGAGATTCGACACGAGCTCGCGGTTGAGTTGTATGAGGTGTCTCAAGGAGACGCTTTCATGTATGAGTAGTTCAGTCTTTTTTAGGTTATACGGAGTGCGCTGCCGGGAGTGCGCAGAGTTCATTGACAACATTGAGAGAGAATAAGAGGTAAAGATAGATAAAGAAAATCAGTTTGTAATTTTGAAATTCGAGAGTTTTTTCGGGTTGCGAAATGGGAACTGCAATTTCATAGGCAAGAAAACGAGACAAAATCGAAGTCGCCTTCATCGGAGAGATCTGATGGAGAGAGAGACTGAGATTCACGAGAGAAAGAGGAGAAGAGCGAACGGAGGATGCCTAGGCTATCCGGAGGCGAGGAAGGACGCGGAAAGCTGCGAAAATTTACGGGGAGCTGCAAACAGGCTATGATCCGTGAGTGTCCGAATGGGGCAACCCGGCAGGCTGAAGGCCTGTCACCGGCGTAATGTCGGGGCGAACGCGGGGAACTGAAACATCTCAGTACCCGCAGGAAGAGAAAGAAACATCGATATCCTGAGTAGAGGCGATCGAAAGGGGCAGAGCCTAAACCGTGCGGTTCAAGGACCGTGCGGGGTTGTAGGAGCGACCAAAGGAACATGTCAAGGAACGCGAAGCGCATGGAAAGGCGCCGCGCAGAGGGTGACACGCCCGTAGCGGCAACGAGGACATGTCAGGGACGCCACCTGAGTAGGGCGGGGCACGAGGAATCCTGTCCGAATCCGCGGGGACCATCCCGCAAGGCTAAACACTTCCGGAAGACCGATAGTGGACCAGTACCGTGAGGGAAAGGTGGGAAGCACCCCGAACAGGGGAGTGAAACAGAACCTGAAACCGTTCGTTTACAAGCGGTCGGAGCGCGAGAGCGCGACGGCGTGCCTTTTGCATAATGAGCCTACGAGTTGCTTCTGTCCGGCAAGGCTAAGTACCTGAGGTACGGAGCCGAAGCGAGAGCGAGTCTGAAGAGGGCGTAGAGTCGGATGGAGCAGACGCGAAACCTAGTGATCTACCCTTGTCCAGGGTGAAGTCGCCGTAACAGGCGATGGAGGCCCGAACCAGTTTCCGTTGAAAAGGGCTTGGATGAGGTGAGGGTAGGAGTGAAAGGCCAATCAAACTGGGAGATAGCTCGTACTCCCCGAAATGTCTTTAGGGACAGCCTCGACGGTGTGTATGTGAGGTAGAGATACTGATAGGACGAGGGGGCTTCGCCGCCTGCCGAGTCCTGCCAAACTCCGAATGCGCATACATTAGACGTCGGGAGTGAGTCGGCGGGTGCTAATATCCGTCGGCGAGAGGGTAAGAGCCCAGACCTCCGGCCAAGGCCCCCAAGAGCAGTCTAAGTTGAGAGAGAACAAGGTGACACCGCAGAGACAGCTAGGATGTTAGCTTGGAAGCAGCTATTCATTCAAAGAGTGCGTAACAGCTCACTAGTCGAGCGGAGCCGCGTGGATGATGAGCGGGCATCAAGACTGCCGCCGAAGCCGAGGACGCGTATTGATACGCGTGGTAGGGGAGCATTGAAACCAGCAGTGAAGGAAGGGCGGCGAGCCCTTCTGGAGCGGTTTGAAAAGAAAATGTAGGCATGAGTAACGACAAGGGGAATGGAAATTCCCCCGCCGACAGCCCAAGGGTTCCTGAACAACGCTAAACGTATCAGGGTAAGCCGGGAGCTAAGCCGAAGCCGAAAGGCGCAGGCGATGCACAAGCGGTAAAGATTCCGCTGCCGGCCATGCAGGGTGACACGGGACCGAGGAGTGGTGCAGCCGCCGTCTGACGGAATAGACGGTTGAACCGGGGTAGGGAGACCGAGCCGGGACAGTACGGAGAGCCTCCGGGCGATCCGACAGCGCTGCAGAAGCATACTCGCGAGAAAACCGTGGGACCGCCAAGAGCATGGCCGCCCGTACCGTAAACCGACACAGGTGGGCGAGGAGAGTATCCTAAGGCGCTCGAGTGAATCACAGCTAAGGAACTAGGCAAATTTACCCCGTAACTTCGGGAGAAGGGGACCCTGGGCGACCAGGGCGCAGAGAAATGGCCCAGGCGACTGTTTACCAAAAACACATGGCTATGCGAAATCGTTAAGATGACGAATATGGCCTGACACCTGCCCGGTGCCGGAAGGTTAAGAGGGGGAGTCACCGCAAGGGAAGCTCTGAATCGAAGCCCCGGTAAACGGCGGCCGTAACTATAACGGTCCTAAGGTAGCGAAATTCCTTGTCGGGTAAGTTCCGACCTGCACGAATGGTGTAACGATCTGGGCACTGTCTCAGCTGTGAGCTCGGTGAAATTGTAGTGGCGGTGAAGATGCCGCCTACCCGCAACGGGACGAAAAGACCCCGTGAACCTTTACTATAGCTTAGCGCTGGACTTTGCCGGACGATGTGTAGGATAGGTGGGAGACAGTGAGACGGTCACGCCAGTGGCCGTGGAGTCGCCGTTGAAATACCACCCTTCGTCCGGCGGGGTCCTAACCTTCGCAGAAGGGACACCGCTTGGTGGGTAGTTTGACTGGGGTGGTCGCCTCCAAAAGAGTAACGGAGGCTTCCCAAGGTCCGCTCAGTCCGAATGGCAACCGGACGAAGAGTGCAGTGGCAGAAGCGGGCTTGACTGGGAGACAAACAAGTCGAGCAGGTACGAAAGTAGGGCAAAGTGATCCGGCGGTTCCTCATGGGAGGGCCGTCGCTCAAAGGATAAAAGGTACTCCGGGGATAACAGGCTGATCGCTCCCAAGAGCTCATATCGACGGAGCGGTTTGGCACCTCGATGTCGGCTCGTCACATCCTGGGGCTGGAGAAGGTCCCAAGGGTTGGGCTGTTCGCCCATTAAAGTGGCACGCGAGCTGGGTTCAGAACGTCGTGAGACAGTTCGGTCTCTATCTATCGTGGGCGTAGGATATTTGAGGGGCTCTGACACTAGTACGAGAGGACCGTGTTGGACAGACCACTGGTTTACCGGTTGTACCGCCAGGTGCACCGCCGGGTATCTAAGTCTGGATTGGATAAGTGCTGAAAGCATCTAAGTACGAAGCCAGCCTCAAGATGAGATATCCCTAGAGGGTCGTTGTAGACTACGACGTAGATAGGCTACAGGTGTAAGGGCAGCAATGTCGAAGCCGAGTAGTACTAATAGCCCGAGACTTTCGATCATGTAAGGGTTGATATATCAGCAGGTGGCTGATGCCATATGTTTCTATTAGTTACTTCAGGTAATGGGGTTGTCCAGTCAAAATCTTACAAAGAGGTATTAAGGTGGTTATAGCGTTGGGGATCCACCTCTTCCCATTCCGAACAGAGAAGTTAAGCCCAACCACGTCGATGGTACTGCGTAAAAGTGGGAGAGTAGATAACCGCCGTTTTTTAGGAGTGAGAGCGAAAGTTCTCCGTGAAGGAAGCCGATTCAGTTTTGAGTCGGCTTTTTTCGTTTCCGACAGCCCATTCTTTAGAGATCGTGTTTTTGGATGGCGAGTTTGTCCTCCACGACGTTATGTTTGATTTGCGTGTAATGCTCGTATTGTAATGTCCCAAGATCCGGCAGGTGCACGAATGGGGGGATAAATGATCCGACCGTTCAGTGGAGAAAGCCCGACTTGGATCAGAATTCTACACTGGGAGTATAGAGGACACGCGGTGTACGACAAGAGGCTTAAGGAAGGCCGTTCAATGAAGAGGATTAACCTGCCTTACAAATGGAAGGCATATCGTCTGAAAAGCAGGAATTCAGAATCCGGGATTCCGAAAGATGCATTCTAGGAGCGGGAGGTTCTGATAAAAAACGGGGCCTCTCAGTGTTGAGAGCCCCCGCATAAAAGATCTTATTAAGATAGCAAACGCTTCGATTAACAAATTCTTTTTTTGAAGTCATAGTCAAGGTTACATATTTTTTCTTAGTCAAGGACTTGGATGCACAAACGTAGGCATTCCTTTTTTACTATGCAAGTATTTGTTTGTTTATTTTTGAAACAATCGGATTTTACTTTCTGAGTTATTGGAAAAAGTCGGCATGTCGACCGTTATCGTGGTCACTTGATGGGGGTGTGACGGGATATGAGCATGAGTTTTGCAATGGATATATTTTTTCATTATATATATTTGTCAATATTCTGAATTGATTTTGTTACTTACTGAAATACTCTTTCTTTATCGTTTAATATATATATTGACTGAATATTTTGATATGAAAAAGGAGTAAACATTATGGGATATCTTTAAGGAAATAGATTATAAAATCGAATATATTTGTTTAGCTGTAGGATGTCTCTGATAAATAATAACGTTTTAGTGATAGAATTATCAAATAAGATATTTATCTTCGCTATCCAAATCTAAATGCAGAAAAACATTTAAAATGAAGAGAAGAATGTTTCTTAAATCATCACTATTAATGACTTCAGGATTAGGTTTTGATACTTATGTGAGAGAAGAGATCAGAGAGGAGAGAGTGCAGGTTAAAAAGCCACACGTTATCCTGATCATGACTGATCAGCATCGTGGAGATGCTCTCGGCTGTATGGGAAATTCCGCTGTCATATCTCCGAATCTTGATCGTTTGGCGAAAGAGGGAACTTTGTTTGTAAATGGATATTCTGCTTCTCCAAGCAGTACACCAGCTCGTGCCGGACTCTTGACTGGCATGTCGCCTTGGCATCATGGCATGCTGGGGTATGGTCGAGTTGCAGAAAAGTATACGTACGAGATGCCGCAAATGTTACGTAATCTCGGGTATTATACATTTGGTGTTGGAAAAATGCACTGGTTTCCACAAAAGGCTCTTCATGGCTTTCATACAACATTGATTGATGAGAGTGGACGTGTCGAGTCGAAAGATTTTATCAGTGATTATCGGGAATGGTTTCAGCTTCATGCGCCAGGTGAGAATCCCGATTTGACAGGCATTGGTTGGAATGCTCATGGGGCAGGTATCTATAAATTGCCGGAGAAGTTGCATCCGACGGCATGGACGGGTCAGACTGCTTGCGAATTGATTCGAAATTATAATTGTGATAAACCCCTTTTCTTGAAAGTTTCATTTGCACGTCCTCATAGTCCTTATGATCCTCCCAAGCGTTATCTGGATATGTATAAGAATGCCAATATACCCAAGCCGTCTGTCGGTGATTGGTGTGGCAAATATGCAGAACGTCTGGATCCGGAAAAAGTGGCTCCAGATGCTCCTTTCGGTAATTTTGGGGATGAATATGCTGTCAAATCCCGTAGGTATTATTACGCAAACATTACCTTTATTGACGACCAGATCGGAGAAATTATTGCGGTATTGAAAGAAAGAGGAATGTATGACAATGCGATAATTTGTTTTACGGCCGATCATGGAGATATGTTAGGCGATCATTATCATTGGCGAAAGACATACCCTTATGAAGGTTCGACCCATATCCCTTATATTGTGAAGTGGCCTGCCGGAATGTACAAAAAGGTTCCTTTGGGAGCAAGGATTGAACAGCCAGTCGAACTTCGCGACTTTTTGCCTACCTTTATCGAGTTAGCTGGTGGAGCTGTACCTCCTGATATGGATGGCAAATCTTTGTTGAAGCTGGTTCAGGGCCAGGAAAGTGAATGGCGTAAATATCTGGATATGGAACATGCCACTTGCTATAGTCAGGATAATTACTGGTGTGCATTGACAGATGGTAAGATCAAATATGTTTGGAATTTTCATACCGGAAAAGAAGAATTGTTTGATCTCCGGAAAGATCCGAACGAATTGGTGGAATGTTCCGGCAAGCCGGCTTATGCTACCCAGCTTAAGGAAATGCGCCAGGCAATGGTCGATCATCTGGCAGAGCGCGACGAAACTTTCGTGAAAGATGGAAAATTGGTGGTACGGGAGACAACAATGCTTTATAGCCCTAATTATCCTCAAACAAAATGATTCGTATAAATTCTTTAAACTTTGTATACTATGATAAGAAAATGGAAACTCCTGCTTGTTGGAGTGAGTTGTGTAATGGGTACAGCTATGGCACAAAATAATCCTATTTTGCTGTTTCCGAAAGGTGCACCGGGTGAAACAACCAAGTTGATTGAAAAGGCAGATGCTGACGGTGGGAAGACCGGAGGCGAGACGGTTCTTCGTATTACGAATGTAAGTGAACCGACAATTACCGTTTATCCGGCCCCCGACGAAGTGGCGACAGGTGCTGCCGTTGTGGTTTGTCCGGGTGGTGGCTATAATATCTTGGCTTATGACTTGGAAGGCGATGAAGTTTGTGAGTGGTTGAATAACTTGGGAGTTACTGCCGTTTTGTTGAAATACCGGGTTCCTCGCCGCGAGGGTCGTGCGAAACATGAAGCTCCTTTGCAGGACGTGCAGCGTGCGATCGGATATGTCCGGACTCATGCGGAAGAAATGAACCTGGATCCTCAGCGGATCGGAGTAATGGGATTCTCTGCCGGCGGACATCTTTCGGCGATGGCAAGCAACAATTTCGATAAACGTACTTATCCGGCCGTGGATGCGGCAGATAAAGCAAGTTGCCGTCCGGATTTCTGTCTCTTGGTTTATCCTGCCTATCTGGATGGTGAAAATTTCCAGTTGGCTCCGGAAGTCAAAGTATCTTCTGCCACTCCCCCTACAATGATGATTCAAGCAGAAGACGATAAATCTTATATCAACAGTAGCCTTTTCTACTATTATGCTTTGAAAGAAGCTGGTGTGCCTGCATGGATGCATCTATACAGTAAAGGCGGTCATGGTTATGGCCTGAGAGATACGGGTGCAGCTGTAAATGAATGGCCTGACAGGGCTGAAGACTGGTTTCGCGAAATCGGTGTGATAGAATAAAAAACTAAATAGAGTACAAAGATTTTCGATTTTTCTGTATCTTTGTACTCACAAATCATGGGGATGACCGGTTTAGACAGCGGGTAGAAGTGGTTTGTAAGCATGTAGTGCGTGGTCGGCTTGCACTTAAATCTCAGACGGCGAACAATTAACTGGCGAAAACAATTACGCTCTCGCTGCTTAATCGAAGTACAGTAGATTCAAGCTTAATCCCTGCAAAAGTTGCGGGGACGTGACATCACCCGGATGCTGTGGCTCCGAAGCGTTCCGATCAGGTGGTGCAGCAATATCGGAGATAGTTTGGAGTAAGTCTCGGGCTCCAAGTGAAATTTTAGAGGATAAGGTTCAAGTGGGTGGCTTCGGTCTTGCTTGCACCCGACAATCGAAGGCGAAGATAAACATGTAGAAAGCAGATTAATTCCTCGTTTGGACGAGAGTTCGAATCTCTCCATCTCCACAGAAAAGGCTAGCAGTTTCGACTGCAGGCCTTTTTTGTGATCAATCTTTATCGATTAATTGGATTCCTTCAGGCTCGATATTGATTATTTTTTGTTTGTAAAGAGCCCCGATTGCCTGTTTGAAAGCTTTTTTGCTGCAGCGAAATAGAGAATAAATAGGTTCGGTTCACTGGCCGCATATCTTCCTTGAGCTTTGAGCGAATCCAGAATTATCTTGGCAACACCTTCTGCCTTTTGATATCCTAAGGGGGTAAGGCTGACATCTATCTTTTCGTCTTCTCTGACTTCTTTGATGTACCCTTTTTAATGTTCTCCTTTTCCCAAGCGTTGAAAAACATCTGGTAGCTCAGAGTATCCATCCGAAATAAGTCGCTTCTTTCTCTGTTTGTCCGTAAGCATAGGTGTCAAATGAAAATAATAGAAGGAACTCTGTATGTCCTTATGTCTCATGCTTCTTGATAGAGAACTATTTGCAGCTGAACTCAAAATCATGTTTCTCCCACTGCGTGATACTTGTGGTGGCATAATGATGACGAAAGTCATAAGGACATACTGATTCCGGACTTATATGTAGTTACAAATTTTTGCGTAGCATAGTAAAATGGTCATATCAGTCTTACAACGGCTACGAAAATAGGACAAAGATTCCATCTAGGAATAGTACGGTATCGATGGGGGTTACCCTTTTGGGAGTACAGCTTACCCAGATCTATTACACTTGCATTAGTTCTGTGGGTGTGGGATAATGAGAGCGGATATAATCCTCTGACCTTTTTTGATTGAAGATCTTGGATAAAATCCCAGCAACCGTACCCAAAGTCCTGTTTATTGGTTTCTGCTGACGAGGGATAGGACCTTCTAATTTGGTGGTAGACTTTTTCACTATTAGGTAATCGAATAGCTCATTACTGCTATAAATATTTGGGAAATAATGCCTACTATCAAAAAAATTGCATTCTATCTTTGTAAATAATCTATTAAAAAGAATGCAATCTTACAAATTATAGCGACCTTTGTGATTGAAACTCAACGTATCAATTACAATGGCAAAAATTACCGTTCAAAATACAGATATTTGCGTTGTCAAGTACAATGAAGAAGACTACATCAGCCTTACAGACATGGCAAGAAGCCAACTGCAAGAGCATATTATCTTCCGTTGGCTTAGCCTTAAAAGTACTATCGAGTATCTTGGCGAATGGGAAATGTTATATAATCCCGATTTTAATTGTACCGAATTCGGTACAATTAAAAATGCGGCAGGAAGCAATAATTTTGTGCTTTCGGTGAAAACGTGGATAGAAAGGACCAATGCAATCGGCATTCGTTCTAAGGCTGGTCGCTACGGTGGCACATATGCACATCGGGATATAGCATATCATTTTGGTATGTGGATTTCTCCTAAATTCCAATTACTTCTTGTTAAGGAGTATCAGCGGCTAAAGATAGAAGAACAAAGGCTACTCGGTTGGTCAGCGAAACGTGAATTGTCAAAAATCAACTACCGCATACATACTGATCATAAAGCAAAACCTTATTCCGATGGAAGTCAACCGATACAAGCAAGCATTATTTATGCCAATGAAGCCGACGTGCTGAACGTGGCGATGTTTGGTATGACAGCAAAACAATGGAGAGAAGCGAATTCCGAACTGAAAGGAAACATTCGTGATTATGCTACTATCAATGAACTTATCTGTTTGTCGAATATGGAGAATCTAAATGCTGTGTTTATCGAACAGAACATGTCACAAAGGGAACGTCTTGTTAAGCTAAACCAAATAGCTATCCATCAAATGAGCATATTGGAAAGTGGTGATAGTCAAAATTGTAAGCTGTTGAAATAAAGAATTATGAAAGACAATAAGAGTTACAATTATACGGATAATTTTAGCGATATAATCCATACTGCAAGATTTATAAATGCGGCAGAGTTGTCTGGACTGTTCTTTTCTGCTCCTAAGTGGATAACCATTTTGATGAAATTTCGTAATATTGTGGTGAGATCTTTGGGGTTGAAAAAAAGAAAGAAATTTATCGGATTTAGTATATATCGAATCCGAGAATATAGCAACAGTATGCAAAAATGATAAACATCTTGATTTAGAAATTGCGTTTATAACCGAGAGCATGGAACGTGATAGCCAACGCATATCTGTCAGCACAAAAGTCAGGTTCCATAATAGTTTAGGAAAATGTTATTTTGCCATAATCAAACCGTTTCACAATTTAATTTGCAAGACACTTTTACAACGAGCAAAAAACAATATTGAAAAATCTCTTTACAGATAAGCATTGTGATGTGTCTGCAATCAATAAAGAATATGAATACAGATTATAAAGTTGGTGATTTTATTTATAATGCAGATATTTATGATGGGTTGAATAATTCTCTGTCCGATCTGGAGTTTTACAAAAAATGGCTGCCTCAGAATAAAGATGCCAAAATACTTGAACTCTGCTGTGGCACGGGTAGACTTACGATTCCAATAGCAAAAGATGGATATAATATCAAGGGAGTTGATTATACTTTATCTATGCTTGAACGGGCAAAGGAGAAAGCATTTCAAGCTGGATTAAAAATAGATTTTATTGAAGCGGATATTAGAGGATTAAACTTAGAAGAAAAATTCGATCTTATTTTTATTCCGTTTAATTCAATCCATCATTTGTATAAAAATGAGGATTTATTTGATACGTTGAAAGTCGTAAGAAATCACTTGAAAGAAAAAGGTTTGTTTTTATTGGACTGCTTCAATCCTAATATCCAATATATTGTTGAAAACGAGCGGAAGCAACAGGTTATTGCCGAATATACAACCAATGATGGAAGAAAAGTATTAATAAAACAAAGCATGCACTATGAAAGCGCATCTCAAATTAATCGTATAAAGTGGCAATATTTTATTGACGATAAATTTCATTCAGTCCAAAATATGGACATGAGATTATTCTTCCCTCAAGAATTAAATTCATACCTCAAACAAATTGGATTTAATATTATCCATAAATTCGGGGATTTTACAGAGGGAGAACGGCTCCTGGCCCGGGCGGAGCAGGAGATCACCGCCGACAGTTTGGAGCAGCTCCCCGCCTTTTCCAGGCAGAAGGTCCTGTCCGTGGAGGAGATGGAGCGGGAGCGGATCGGCGAGCTGCTGCGGCAACGCTATTCCAAAGAGGAGATCGCCCGCCTGCTGGGGATGTACAAGAGCGGCAGGCACTTCCGGAACGGTGAGCTGACGGAACAGGCGAAGCCCTGCTTCATCTACCGCCGGGCCAAGTGCGTCTCCCTGCGCCCGGCGGACGGACGCGGCCCTATCGTGGCGACCGCCGACGGCGAGTGCGCTCCCTGCGACGCCATCACCGCCCAGCTCAAGCCGCTGGCCGGGCGCGTCCTGCTGCCAAAACCGGCCTATGAGCGGTTCATGGCCCAGCGGGCCAGCGTGTAAAATGAAAGGATGAGAAGCGCCCTGCACGTTTCTTTAGGGGCTCATCGGAGGATCAACAAAGGCGGCGGCTTTCCTTGTCAAGGGAAGCCGCCGCCTTTTCCGTTATCTTACAGCCTGTTTCAGCTGCTCCAGGTCATCCGCATCCGGGTGAGAAAGAGCCTTGTCAAAATTCTCGATCATGGCATCCAGATTGGGCAGATGGATCGGCTGTTTTTTCATGTTCTCATACCGCTGGCGTACCGACATCGGCATCTTTCCCTGACACATGAAGCTGCCGAAAACAGTGTTGCTTTTGTCCAGCGAATGCTCCGTCTTTTTCAAGATCTTATCAAAGTATTCTTTACTGCCGCCGAAGCCGGCAGTGCCAAAGAGAAAGATGTTTTTGCCGTGCAGCTGCTTCAAAAAGTCCGAAGTGCTTTCATCGGCTTGTCCCTTGTCCGTCCAGAAGCCCACATAAAGGGTGTCCGCTTCCATGGCGGCAGGATCCGGGATGCCGAAATAATCGCAGCCTTCCTGCGGCAGGCAGTTGTGCAGCGTCTCTGCCAAGATTTTTGTGTTGCCTGTTTTGCTGCTGTATACGATCGCGTAACTCATAGCTTCTCCTTTGTGAATGTCTTTTTGTTGAGTATATCGTGATTTTTTGCCGGGTAGGTTTATGCGTTTTTTGCTTCTTTTTCTCGCAGAGCATCATAAACACAGCGAGTTCCCTGATGTGCCATCAGCCCGCCCAGACACTTCTTGTTGCAGCGGACGCAGCGGTGGATCTGTTCCGCCTGCCCGTTTTTCAGCTTGTTCACCCAATCCGGGTCTGCCAGAAGCTGGCGGCTCATGGCGGCGCACTGGATGCGTCCGCTGGCGAGCTGCTGCTCCACAAGATCCGGGTCGTTCAGACCACCGACACCACAGATGGGCAGGTCGGTGTACTGCCGCACCTCATCGCAGAATTTGAGGAAACAACCGGGATGACCAAAGTATGGGTGGTTTGCAGGTGGAATCGTGTTTTCCAACGCCGAATGGTTTGCCAGCGTTACATGGAAGCTGGTCACACCCGCCTGCTCCAGCAGCGGAACGAACACCGGCAGTTCTTCTTCCACCACACCGGCATTGCCAAAGTGCGGATTTTCCTGCCGGACGGCCAGCTTGTAATCAATGGGCATCCCCGGAACTGCCGCATGGACTGCCGAAACTGCTTCCACCGCAAAACGGGCGCGGTTTTCTGCGCTGCCGCCGTATTCGTCGGTACGATGGTTAAAGATGGCCGAACTGAAGCTGCCGCACATCCGGTCGCCATGCACCTGCACCATATCAAAGCCAGCCTGTTTTGCCAATGCTGCTGCTTTGCCGAATCCGCTGATGATCTCATGGATCTTCCGCTGAGACATATTGGTAATGTAAGGGGCCACTTCTGCATTCAATTTTTCCCGCAGCTGATCCGGGGTGATTTTTTTCAGCAGCAGACCGGGAATGTACTTGAACAGGGCCAGCAGATTGGAATCGCTCTGGTGCAGCTGGGCACAGACTTTGCAATCCGCATCATGGGCGATTTTCACGACCTGCTGGTAGAATGCAAAGCCTTTGGTGTCAAATAGAGATTTTTCAAATTTGCTTTTACCCACCGGGACATCGCCCACGATGATCATGGCACAGCCGCCCTGTGCAATGGCACGGAGCTTTGCAAGGTATTCTTCATCCGACAGCCCGAATGTTGTCGGCGCAAAGATGATGCGGTTTTTCAGCTGCATCCCACCATAATGGATCGGACTCAAGATCGTTTCGTACATCATTTGCACACTTTCTTTTGCACTGCTTTTTGCAGTAATGTCAGCAGCTGCTGCCGCTCCTGCGCTGTCAGTCCGCCCAGACTCTGCGCATCCCAGCCGATAAAGACCTGATGACAGACCACAAAGGCGTTTTCACCCCTCTGGGTCAGCTTCAGGTGGTAGCTGCGCCCATTCTTTTCTTTCGTCAGAAAGCCGTCTTCGGCCAGTTTGTTCAGGCTGCGCTGGGAGTGGCCCCAATCCAGATGAAGAGCTTTGGTCAGTTCCGAGGGCGTACAATCCGGATGCTTTCCTACATAAATGACAAAATATATCAGCCCGAAGCTCAGACCCAGTTCCTGTAACCGCTGGGTCGTGTAAGCGGCAAACTCTCTGTACAGGGTCAGAATGCAGGAAGATACCGTGGATGGCTCCATTTCGTCAACTCCTTCTCCGTTTGAATGGAAAGCATTATAGCACTGTTGCTTGACAAAGTCAAGTATTTTGACTGCACTGTGCTTCGGAGCGAAAATATGAAGGTGAACCGGAACTGCCCAAATAGAGAGAGGATCCCCCTATCGTTTAACGCACTGGTCTTATGACAGGTGCGTTTTTTTGTTATCCGAAAGGCAGATGGAGCGTACATTGCTCGTACAGGGCGAGGGCAAAAAGAACATACACTCGACAGGCGCATGGAAAGGACATAAAAACTTAACAAAGAAATTTCCAAAACCCCTTGATTTTTGACTCCAAGATGAGTACAATACACTTAGCACTCAAGGAAAAAGAGTGCTAAGCAACCGGAAGGGCGCAGCCCCCGGGACATAAAACAGTTTATCTTTTATATTTATAATAGGAGGGCAAGAACGATGAAGATCATTCCTCTTGCAGACCGTGTTGTTATCAAGACTGTTGAGGTCGAGGAGACCACCAAGGGCGGCCTCATCCTGACCGGCAGCGCGAAAGAGAAGCCCCAGGTGGCACAGGTCGTGGCCGTTGGCCCCGGCGGTGTCGTGGACGGCAAGGAGGTCAAGATGACTGTCAAGGTGGGCGACAAGGTGCTCACCAGCAAGTACTCCGGCACTGAGGTCAAGGTGGACGGCGAAGAATGCACCATCGTGCGTCAGGCCGACATTCTGGCCATCGTGGAGTAAGCGTCTTTCCCTCACACTGGATCATCAAGCATTTACGAAGGAGCGATAAAATATGGCTAAGCAGATCAAGCAGGGCGAGGAAGCCCGCAAGGCACTGTGTGCCGGTATCGACACTCTGGCAGACACTGTTAAGATCACCCTCGGCCCCAAGGGCCGCAACGTGGTGCTGAGCAAGAAGTTCGGCGCCCCCGTCATCACCAACGACGGTGTGACCATCGCAAAGGAGATCGAGCTGAAGGACGAGTTCGAGAACATGGGCGCACAGCTGGTGCGTGAGGTCGCTACCAAGACCAACGACGCCGCAGGCGACGGCACCACCACCGCGACCGTTCTGGCACAGGCTATGGTCACCGAGGGCATGAAGAATGTCACCGCCGGCGCAAACCCGATGGACATCCGCCGCGGCATGACCAAGGCTGTTGCTAAGGCCGTCGAGACCATCAAGGCACACAGCCAGAAGGTCAAGGACAGCAACGATATCGCCCGCGTCGGCACCATTTCTGCCGGCGACCCGGAGATCGGCCGTCTGATCGCCGAGGCTATGGAAAAGGTCACCTCCGATGGCGTCATCACCATTGAGGAGAACAAGACCACCGCTGAGACCTACAACGAGATCGTGGAAGGCATGCAGTTTGACCGCGGCTACCTGACCCCCTATATGGTCACCGATACCGACAAGATGGAGGCTGCTCTGGACAACGCCGCCATCCTGATCACCGATAAGAAGATCAGCGTCATCCAGGATCTGGTCCCCCTGCTGGAGCAGGTGATGCAGAACGGCATGAAGCTGCTGATCGTGGCTGAGGACATCGAGGGCGAGGCTCTGTCCACCCTGATCGTCAACCGTCTACGTGGCACCCTGAATGTGGTGGCCGTCAAGGCTCCCGGCTTCGGCGACCGCCGCAAGGAGATGCTGCAGGATATCGCCATCCTGACCGGCGGCACTGTGGTGTCCTCTGATCTGGGCTACGAGCTGAAGGACGCTACCGTCCAGATGCTGGGCCATGCCCGTCAGGTCAAGGTCACCAAGGAGAACACCACCATCGTGGGCGGCGCAGGCGATAAGGATGCCATTGCAGCCCGCATTGCACAGATCCGCAGCCAGATCGAGGCCGCTACCAGCGACTTCGACCGCGAGAAGCTGCAGGAGCGTCTGGCCAAGCTGGCCGGCGGTGTGGCTGTCATCAAGGTCGGTGCTGCTACCGAAGTTGAGATGAAGGACAAGAAGCTGCGCATCGAGGATGCCCTGAATGCAACCAAGGCTGCTGTGCAGGAAGGCGTCGTGGCCGGCGGCGGTACCGCTCCCATCAACGCCATCCCCGCTGTGCGTGAGCTGTGCGACAGCCTGGAAGGCGACGAGCGCACCGGTGCCAAGATCGTGCTGAAGGCTCTGGAGGCTCCTCTGCGCCAGATCGCAAAGAACGCCGGCCTGGAGGGCAGCGTCATCATCGACAAGATCATTTCTGCCAACAAGCCCAACTATGGCTTCGACGCGCAGAACGAGGTCTATGTGGATGACATGATCGCCGCCGGTATCGTCGACCCGACCAAGGTCACCCGCTCCGCTCTGGAGAACGCAGCATCCGTTGCTGAGATGGTGCTCACCACCGAGAGCCTGGTGGCAGATCTGCCGGAA
>OHNK01000912.1_pt1 | contig 15497 bp, 17 predicted proteins | sample 1569551 | NCBI WGS metagenome assembly OHNK01 (sample SAMEA3879518, study PRJEB24766) | human gut metagenome | biome: human-associated habitat; feature: feces | place: USA | collected 1985/1987 | reverse complement strand
CCTGTCTTTCTGTTGGAGCAGTGAACTCTACAATCAAGCACTACATTTAGCACATAGATTGGATAAGATCCACTGCTTCTTTCCTTTTTTGATAGTTCTAGCCTCACTATAGTTGCCTGGATTCATTGCTCTACGACTTCTGTCCATTTTCATTTAAAGAAATTAAAGATAAACAACCCACAAAAGAAACGTATCATTTATATAGCAAACATCAAAAACAGATATATGTTTCCTGCTGCGCATTCATTCTGTAATTTCATTGTCCAAAACTCCAATATTGATTAAAAGAAGAGATCACAAGTCTCTTCTTTTAGTTTTCATATTGAATATAGTTTCTTAAGAAAGTAATGCCAGCTTAAGCTAATGCACAACCAAGTCCTGAATAAAAGAAGGCAATAAAGATATCCGGAAAGATTCCAGCTGCTCTAAATCCAATTCCTCCACCCATCATGCAAGCCATGATTATATAGGCTTTTAAATCAAAGAAGTGCCAGAATGGGCGTGTAGCTTCATATCCCATAATTCGTTTTGTGTGTTTTTTGCTCATTTTGAAAAACATCATTCCAAATATATCCGTTTTCATGTTATCACCATTCCTGGTTTTTAACTCTATTATTTTCATTTTAACTTTAGTATCGTTAAAAGTAATGTTTTTGCGTTAATTTACTTAATCAAATACTTTTCGAATGCCTTTTCCGCATCCAAATGTACAGACTTAAAGAAAAGAATACCCCATAGAACATAGGTTGGTATAGCGATAATGGCAGATATGAAATAGGAAAGAATAGCTCCTAGGAATAGAATCAATGCATATGTAAAGCATTGATTTCGCATATCTAAAGAAATATATGCCTTATCATACTTTTCAGGATGATTTAGTGTACGAAAGCCAGAAACAAAATATGCCCCTTTTTCTTTTAGTAACGCAAATATGATTCCCAAAACAAGAAACAACACTGCCAAGATAATACATGCCACAAATCCAATATTCATAATAGCTCCTTTCGGATAAATTGTATCACATCTTTTTTTTGAAACAATTTTCTGCTTTTTTACATTTATTTTCATTTTAGGGTTGCCACCCACAAAGAAATGGTGTATTCTATGCATATGAACACTTCAAGACATTATTACTTTTACTTTAAATAGCCCTGAAAAAAGCCATATGTATACGATGGTTATTTTTAAGTTTCAGGGCATTCAAAAAGCATTTCTAATTCGAAATGCTTTTTTTCACATTTAAAGTGCTATTCTAGAAAAGAGGAAATGATATGAAATACGGATTGATAGGTGAGCACTTGGGGCATAGTTTCTCCAAACAAATTCAGACAAGAATTGCAGAGATTGAGAACGTAAAAGATTATGACTACCAATTAGTAGAATTAAATAAAGAAGAATTCAAAGAATTTATGGAAAAGAAAGATTTCAAAGGAATCAATGTGACTATTCCATATAAAAAGGATGTCATTCCTTACTTAGATGAAATGGATGAAAGTGCCAAAGCTATTGGTGCTGTTAATACAATCATCAATGTAGATGGCAAATTAAAAGGATTCAACACTGACTTTGGTGGATTCTTATATATGGTTCAAGCACACAACGTGCATATGGAAGGCAAAAAAGTCTTGATTATTGGTAACGGTGGTGCATGCGCTGCTGTTAAAGCCGTTTGTGAACACGAAAACGCAAAAGACATTGTGATTGTTTCAAGAAGTGCAAATCGTGGTGCTATTAGCTATGATGAAATGTATACATCTCACTTAGATGCAGATATTATCGTCAATACAAGTCCAGTAGGCATGTATCCAAATATTATGAATGCACCCGTTGATGTAAGCTGGTTTCATAAATTAGAATGTGTATTGGATGTTGTATACAATCCAATTCTTACACGTTTATGTTTTGAAGCTCAAGAAGCCGATATCAAGCGTGTAGTTGGTTTGGAGATGTTGATTGCGCAAGCCAAATATACATTTGAAATTTTTGAAAATATGTCTTTTGATGATTCCATCATTGATGAAATCAAAAAAGAAATGTTGAAAGATCGTTGTAACATCGTATTAATTGGTATGCCAAGTGCTGGTAAAACAACAATTGGTAAAATGCTTGAAGAAAAGCTTGGAAAAGAATTTTTCGACTTAGACGATATGATCATTGCCAAAGCCGGCAAAAGCATTCCAGAAATCTTCCAAGAATCTGGAGAAGCAGGATTTAGAGCAATTGAAACAGAAGTTGCGATTGAAGCGAGTAAGATGAACAATAAAATCATTGCGACAGGTGGTGGTGTTATTAAACATAAAGTCAATATGGACTTTTTACGTTTAAATGGAATTACGATCTTCATTGATCGTGGTATCGATAAATTAATTAGTTCCGATCCAAATAGGCCTTTATCAAGTTCTAAACAAGCCCTTCAACAAATGCATAAAGAAAGATACCCATTGTACCAAAAATACGCTGCTTATGTAGCTGTCAACAATGCGAATGTTGAAGAAACGGTTGATGATATTGTGAATGCCTATCACAGCATTTTAATTGATACCGTTGCAGAGTAGCGAGAAGGTTTATTATCTTCTCGTTTTCTTTTAAAAAACCAGGAGAAATTATATGGAAAATCAAGTTACTCAATTATTAAAAGCTATGGTAAAACCAGACTATACAGCTTGCAGCTATGCCATCATGCAAAATGGAAAAATTGTATGTGCCGATGCGATTGGTGTCATCGACAAAATCAATAATCAACCCATCACAACAGATTGTACATTTAATGTATGTTCCATTTCTAAAATTTACTGCACTGTATGTATCATGCAGTTAGTGGATGAAGGATTGATTCAATTAGAAGATAAAGTCTCTGATATTCTTCCTGAATTCACAATGAAAGATGAAAGATATAAAGATATTACAGTGCGCATGTGCCTAGACCATTCGAGTGGACTTCCAGGTACGCAATGGAAACATTTTAGTGTAAATACAACTTCTAAGTTTGACTACTATAGCGAAGTTTTAAACTATTTATCAAACAGTACCCTAAAGGCAGATCCAGGAACTTATAGTACATATTGTAATGATGGTTTTACACTCGCTGAAATGGTCGTTTCAAAAGTTCGTAATATGAATTATGAAGATGTCTTAAAGAAATATATTACAGAAAAGATTGGCGCAAAAAGTACCAACACAACATATACAATCAATTCAAATTATCCTTTAGTTTCTGAAGGTAAGAAACCAAAAGAATACTTTCCAATTCAAGGAGCTGGTGGCATCACTACTTCTATGATTGATTTATGCAAATTTGGTCAACTCTTTCTAGAACCTAATTCTATTATTAGTGAAAAATCCAAAGCTTTAATGGCTAAATCCTGGGGCACTACTTTTCTAGAATCGGATCTAGGCGCCATTGATTTTGGCTTAGGCTGGGACTTAGTCAGACACCATGATCCAGACTACGATTTTGGTGATGGAGTTCTGGCAAAAGGTGGAAACAGCATGTTCTTTAGTTCAAGACTGATCATTGTTCCTAAATACAATGCCGTATTGGCATTCAGTGAAACACATGATTGTGGACTTGATGTTCCGACAACTTTAATGCGCCTATTCAATACGTATTTAGAACCAAATACATATCCAGATTATTCAGGAATTTATGCCCATGCCTTTGGCTTACAAAAAATCACAACTATAAAATCAAGTATGGTTGTGCAAGATAAAACAGAAAAAGGCTGGATCATGAGTGATTTATTAAATTATGCAGATGGCAAATGGACCAATGAAAAAGGAAATCAAATCTTCTTTGAAGGGGATTATCTTTTAAAGACAACAAGAAATCGTACGGTTGCGTTTGCACAAAAAGCCAAAAAACAAGAACTCAACTCAGTCTGGAAATCTAGATTAAACAAGAAATATATTGTGTGTGATACAACTTTTTATGATATTGTCACAAACCAAATGTTGTGCAGTGTTGAATTCAATATGACTGAGGATACACTATCATTGATTGTACATGGCAATAAATCTGAACCAATCGTATCTGAATTTCCAATTGAAGTGATCGATGATACACATGCCAAAAGCTATTTAAATACGCCTTGTAACGGTTCTAGAGATCGTATTGAACCTTATTTTGAAAATGGTAAATTATATAGTGCTAGCTACACCTATATTTGTGAAGATGATATAGAACCCTATAATTCTCAATTGTTTGAAAAAGAAAATCAAGTCTACAAAATCAACAACACTTTAGAAGTCTTACCAACTCTTTGTGAAAATCATCGAATTCTAGTATTAGATGCAAATGGAGATTTATACTATGATTCAATGGATGTTGAAGATTATAAACCTATTGAATCTGGATTTATCATTTTGGTTTAATCTTAACGTGGATGGAAGTAATATATTCCTCCACTTTTTTTGTTTCATGAATATCAATCAATAAAAATTCTAAGAATGGTCCTTCGATTTTATAATTGTGTTCTTGAATCCAATCTTTCATTTTATAAAAGAGCTGGTTTGTACGATCATACTCTCCTGAATACGTATATGTACAATACATGCCTTCATCTAGAATGAAATCGTGTTTTTCTTCTTGAGTTAAAATAAATACACTTGTATAAACGAATTCATCATTTTTATATTCGACTACACTGCCTGAATCCATATTTCCAAGTACAGAAATATCTTCTTCCATCGATTCACTCAGTTTCGTTAATAAAAAGTCAATTTTTTCATCTTGATCAATTTTTTCTTTTAAGTACCGACAATATCGTTTGGGATATACTTCAATCTTACATGTATCAAATTCCATATACTGCGTACAATCTAAATCTATGATTCGAGTTTGAATCGAAAGTAGTTTCGTGTTCAATTCTTGAATCTGTCTTTGAATCAACTTCTCTTCTTCTTTTAGAAACGCAATCGTATTATTTACGCTTCGATTGTCTAAATATTCCTTGATTTGTGATGTATCATACCCTAATTTTAAACAATCACGAATAATATTTAAGATATAAATATCATTCAGTGTATATAATCGATAATTTGATTTTGAGCGCATCGGACAAATTAATCCTACTTCTTCATAGTATCGTAAAGAGTCTGTTTTAATATTGTATAATTTAGCGATTTCATTAATTTTATAATACTTTTTCATACCATCACCCTTGACCTTAGTATTATACCAAGGTTTACACTGTAATTGGTGATTTTATGTTGAAACAATATCTTAAGTTTGTCATACCATCCATATGTTCGATGGTTATCTTTAATCTATATACTTTAGTAGACGGTATATTTGTTGCCCACTATGAAGGCGATACGGCATTAGCTTCCATAAACGTGGCAAGTCCTTATGTCACAACCATCTTCTCCATTGGAGTCTTATTTGCGATTGGATCAAGCACTGTCATGTCGATCTATCGAGGTGCAAATGAAGAAAGAAAAATGCATGAAGTATTCTCAATGAATACCATCACAATTTCTTGTGTGGCCCTATGCATTGCGGTTTTATCTTTTATAAATTCGCATCATATTACGGAATTTTTAGGAGCCAATGAAGATGTATTTAACTATACAGATACCTACATAAAAGTATTATCCTGCTTCTCCTTCTTTTATATTGTTTCTTATTGTTTTGAAGTTCTCTTAAAGGCCGATGGCTTTCCACAAAAATCCATTATAGGTATTTGTCTAGGAGCTGGAACCAACCTTGTTCTTGATCCATTATTTATGGGAGCATTCGATATGGGAATTAGTGGTGCTGCCTTAGCTACAGGTTTATCTCAACTTGTAACTTTCTGCTTCTTCTTTTATCATTTTGCGTTTAGCCACAAATCGCATTTCCATTTTGTGAAGGCAAACTATCCTTGGCATGAATATTCTAGAATTCTTTCATTAGGACTTCCCGATTGTATTTCTGAAATTTCTCCAGGCATAATGATTTCAGTATTTAACTATCGTATCAATCAACTCCTTGGTACTAATGGACTTGTTACTTTTACCGTCTTAATGTATATCTATAACTTAGTATTGATGGTGATGGTGGGAACCAGTCAAGGAACGCAGCCTTTGGTTAGCTACTACTATGGTCGAAGCGATAAAAAAGCTGTTTCAACTTTCCATAAATATGCACGTGTTTTAGTCTCTTGTGCTGGAGTTTTATTATTCTTAATTGTAGAAGCATTTGCACCAAATATCACGACTGCCTTTATTCCAGTAAATACAGAAAACTACTTTAATACCATTACAGCCCTACGCCAATTTAGCTTTGTCTTTTTGATTATGGGACATGTCGTGATCACTAGCGGCTACATGGTCGCTTTAGAAGAGCCTAGAAAAGCCTTTGTGCTTTCGATTTCTCGTGGTATTCTCTTTGTCTTATTATCTCTATTTGTTTGTACAACATTATTTAAGGAAAATGGAATTTGGATCAGTTGTACCGTCTCTGAAATCTTCTGTTTAGGTATTGCACTTTATGATTTAAAAACTCAAAAGAAAATATAAAATAAGACAGATATTCAGTCTGATTTTGAATATCTGTCTTTTTCTAATATTAAATACCTAAAAATAAATGACAAAATAAAGCAGCAAGCAATGCACCTACAAAAGGAGCAATTCCTGGAACTAATAGTCCATATTGCCAATCATTATTGGCTTTATTTTTAATAGGTAATAATTGGAAGGCCAAACGAGGTCCTAAATCACGAGCTTGGTTCATCGCAAATCCAGTTGTTCCTCCAAGACCCATACCAACAGCCCATACAATAAGTCCAACACCAATAGGTAATTGTGTTTCATATTTTGTAGCAACAGCTAAAATTGCACTCAAGAAAACTGTAGTGGCAATCGTTTCGACAAAGAAGTTTCTTGGCAAATTTCTGCAGTTTGGATTCGTAGAGAAAATATTACGAATGGCGATTGGATTTACATTTCCTTCGCTTTCTGTAAAGTGATCTTTATACATCACATAACAAATCAAAGCTCCTACAAGTGCACCTAAAAATTCGGCAATAACGTATGGAATAAAGCTTGTCCATGGAAGCATGCCTAAAACACATTGTGCAAGTACCATGGCAGGATTCATACAAACGCCACCAAAAATATATAGGGCTACGCTAATACCAAATGCCCATGTTGTGATCGCAAAAATGTGTCCGCTTCCGTGGTATTTTGTGTTTGTCAAAACTTCATCGCAGTGTACACCGACACCAAATAAAATCATAAGTCCTGTTGATAAAAATTCCGCAATTAAATTGTGTAACATAAATTCAAATTTCCTTCCTTACATATTTACAACGACACCCAAACCATCAGGAATGACGGCAACCTTGGCATCTTTTCCTTTTATTTCAAATGCTTTTTCTAAAGCTTCATCTACAGTTGTAGCTAAATCCATATGCATATCTTTCACAAGTTGAGGATCCACTAAATCGGAAACTAAAATAACTTTATGGTGAGCTAGAATACGTGCACAGATTTGTGATGTCCATTGATCTGGAACGGTTTCTAAGCGAGGTGTATGAATCGCTTTTTGTTCAAATTCTTCTGGATCTTTTACATCCGCAATATTGTGGTAGAATCCAATTCCACCATGTCCATCACGACAACCTGCAATCATGATGATAATACCATCAGGATTTAATGTAGCTTCAGCAGCTGTCATACCTTTAATGGCTTGATAAATATTTTGATCCAAAGGATAACCACCATTCGTACTGATTGCGATATCGCAATTGACTTTATTTACACTTGCCAAAGAACGAACAAAATCACAACCTTTTTCATGAGCTTTTTCCATATCTCCGGCAAAAGAGCCAATAATCTCATGATTTCCATTCAATACGACATTGACAATAAAGGCAAGTTTAGCCGTTCTTGCCGCATAAACCATATCTTCATGGATTAAATTGTGCTGCAAATTTCCTGGACGTGATTTTTTATCATTGATAAATTCACCACTATGATTTGCCATAATTGTTTTATAAGAAGCAATACCTGGCAACACTGATTTTCTTCCTCCTGAGAATCCTGCAAAGAAGTGGGCTTCAATAAAGCCTTCAGAAATCAATAGATCGGCTTCAGCCGCTACTTTATTGATGATGCAGTCGCCTCCACTTGGTAATTGTCCAATTTTTACCATAGAAGAATCATCTGTCGATACGTGCATAACAATTTCTTCATTTTTTACAATTTCTTCTCCATATTTCGCTACAAGTTCCTCGTGTGTACTTGGTCTATGAAATCCTGTCGCTACTAAAATACGAATACGTGCATCGGGTGAAACACTACGAATTCTTCTTAAAAGAATAGGTGTAATAATTTTTGAAGGCACAGGACGCGTATGGTCTGAGCTAATAATGACAATATTTTTCTTATCCTTAGCTAGTTCTTCTAAGCTTTTTGAACCAATTGGATTGTCCAATGATTGTTCTACAATTTCATTTTCTGAAAGTGTAGTTTTATAATCGCTTTGTCTACCCTCTAAAACACCAGCTAAGTTTTTATCTTCTAATTTGATTTTCATTTGACCTTTATCATAAGGCACATTCATTTCAAACATTTTTATCTCTCCTTTTTTCCCGAATTAATATAATCCGAATTAAAAAATTGTGAAACCTCATTTCATGTTAACATTTGTTGTTTCGCAAAGTTTGGAGTATTGTTATAATCCAAAACTGGTAAAGGAGAACGGATATGGACAATGAATACTTATTAAATTTTTTAAAAGAGAAAAATGTGCCTATTATACAGAAAAAAAGACACACTTATTTAGCATATTATGGGCTTGAACAACAAGATACCTATGTGTTAAAAGAAGGGGTAATTAAGACAAGTATCATCCTGCATGATGGTCGTGAATTCAACATTTCTTATATCAATACACCTGATATTATTTCTTTATTAAAAGATGAAGTAAGTCAATATACATCTGCTCCATTTAATGTTCGTGTTGAAAGTGATGTGGCCACATTCTATAGAATTCCTCGAGTGTTATTTTGGAGTTATGTAAATCAAGATCAAAAACTACAAGATTATGTAAACGCATATTATCGAGAAAAATTAACGGAAGCTATTTTTCGCCAACAACTTATGATGATGAATGGAAAAACAGGTGCAATATGCTCCTTCTTATATCAATTAATCCATTTATTTGGTCGAAAAGTAGAGGCGGGTATTCTTATTGATTTTCAAATCACAAATGATGATATCGCAGGATTTTGTGGAATTTCCACTCGAAACAGTGTGAGTCGAATTCTTTGTGAGCTAAAAAAGGAAGGCGTCATTAAGATTGTAAATCAAAAAATATTAATTCTAGATATCGATTATTTAAAACAATATGTGCAATATTAAATCTTAATCTGTCCATACATCCTTACCAAGTATTTTTTAGAAGAAGAGGTATTTAATGATGAATAGTATCACCAAAAAACTAGTATCTTGCGCTTTATGCATCGCTTTAGGTGTATTACTTCCAATGGCATTTCATGTGATCCCAAATGCTGGAAGCATATTTTTACCAATGCACATTCCTGTATTAATTTGTGGATTATTTTGTGGATGGCCATATGGTTTAGCATGTGGAATTATTACACCATTTCTTTCAAGTGTGACAACAGGTATGCCACCTGCAATGATGTTGCCACAAATGATGATTGAACTTGCGGTATATGGTTTAGTAGCTGGTTTATGTACACAATATATTTCAATGAAGAATGAAATGACAAAACTATATATGAGTTTGATCATTGCGATGCTTGCAGGAAGAATTATGAATGGTTTTGTCAATACATGTATTCTTAGTACACAAGGATATACATTATCTGTATTTATGATGGCTAGCTTTATTACTTGTCTTCCAGGTATCATCCTTCAATTGATTGTCATTCCTGTTTTGGTTCGTATTTTAAATAGAAATATTTATAAACAACCAAAAAAAGTTTTAGCTTAATGACAAGAAAGACCGAATATTCAGGTTTTAATCTGACATTCGGTCTTTTTTTCATCATTGCCGATCAAAATATTTCTTACCAGAATCTGGATTAAAATAGGTTCGAATATACCCATCCGTGGATACAACCACAAATTCATTGGTATTTTCTTTGTAGTATACATCATCTCCATCTTATTTTTCTGTTTTATGTAAGGACTCTGGATTATTGACTACATCACTGGCACTCATTTCGTATTCTTTTGATGATGAAAATCCCATTTCTTTACCATGTTTTTCATAGTGAGACTCTAACAAATCTTCATTACGAAAATGGTATTCTTGATAGCCTACGACTACTTGTTTTTGTTCCTTAATTTCACATCCTGTTGGAAGTACAAGTGAGAATATACAAAGGAATAAGAGCAAATATTTATTCATGATTTTTTTCATATTGTTTTTTGTACTCCTTTAAACTTAGTTTATTGGCTCCACCTTTTAAATTTGGATCTTTATATTGTGCTTTATCATCTTCCCATCCACATACTGGACAGATTTCATAGCTTCCTGGTCCAGATTGAAATGTATATTTTCCACAAACGGGACATTTAAACACAAAAACATTTGATAGTGTTTTAATAACTTTATCCATATCGATTGGCTTTGCGATATGTCCGTTCATTCCAATGGATAATGCTTTTTGTTTATTCTCTTCAAAGGCATTGGCCGTCATCGCCACAATTGGAATATCACTAAATTCACGAATCTTTTGTGTTGCTTGATAACCATCCATATTTGGCATTTGAATATCCATTAAAACTACATCGTATTCTTTTTCTTTGACTTGTTTTACACAAGCAATTCCATCACTTACGTGATCTACAATCAATCCATAGTCGGATAAAAGTGTCATCGCAATTTCTGCATTTAAATCATTGTCTTCAGCTAGTAAAATGTGTTTTCCTTTAAGGTCTATAATATTCGTTTCTTGATTTTTTTCTAACTCACTTTCTTTGGCAATTTCAAAATGAAATTTCATTCGAGTTGTTGTCCCTTGATTGACTTGACTTGAAATCTCAATTGTACCATGCATCAATTCAACCAAAGATTTTACTATCGATAAACCAAGCCCTGTACCCTTTACGCTCGTTTGCGTACCTGATTTTTCTCTAGAAAAGTCTTCAAAGGCATGTGGCAAATACGCTTCGCTCATTCCAATACCTGTATCTTGAATCATGCATTGAAACTGGCCAGATTCTACTTCTTCAACGTGAATCGAAATATTCCCATTTTTAGTATATTTCACGGAATTTCCAACCACATTCAACAATATTTCTTCAAACTTAATTTGATCACAATACACATATGGATGTTCAATCATTGTGGTGCACTGATAGGTTAAGCCTTTTTGTTCAGCTTGTTTTTCAAAGACTGAATTCAAAGAATCTAACACATCAAATATATTACATGCCTTTATATTCAATGTTTCTTTTCCACTTTCAATACGAGCCATTTCTAAAATGGAGTTAATTAAATCTAAAAGAAATTTACTAGAAGAGTGAATCTTGGATAGATAATCTTTTTCTTTTTCTGCATTTCCAATATTCTTTTCCATCAATTCCGTATATCCCATGATTGCGTTCATAGGTGTACGAATGTCGTGTGACATACTAAATAAGAAACGAGATTTGGCAGCACTTGCTTCTTGTGCTTTTTTTGCCTGCCATTCAATTTGACTGGCATACTCTAAATCTTTTCGATGGCGAATTTCAAATTGAGCAATGGCTGCCGTTACTAGAAAATCAATTAAAATACTAGCGACAGCTAAACTTATCATTACATATGTATTGATCCAACCTTGTTTTGGCACAATTTCAAAATTCCATTTATTGTTGGGAAGCTTACACTTGATCAACAATGTATTTGAATCTATATTTTTTGAGCTTTGAGAAATAATTATCTTTTTCTTTGTGACACGATCCGTTTTCCAAATGACAAAATCATAAGATGCTTTTTTCAAATCACTTAAGTGAATTTCATCTAAAAATGCATTCCAATCAATGACTAAAATGGAAAATCCCCAGAACTTTTCATTCACATAGATGGGATCGTATAATAAAGCTCCTTTTCCACCTTGTTTTAAATCATAAGGACCTTCTAATGTATATTTCCTTGTATCTTTTGCCAAAGTAGCAGCCTCTTTACGTTCATGTTCTGCCAACATATTCATGCCAATAGCTTTTTGATTTTCTTTAAATGGATATACATTTTGAATAATTCCGTTTGGCGCAAGTTCAATTGTCTTAACAGCCGGATCATCTCCATATAGTCTAGATGCCACAGATTCAAAGTAAGCATCGTCTAAATCAATTCCAGCCTCAATGGTCTTCTTTAAAAAGCCTACTTTTTCAATATACGACTCAAGCTTTATTTCAACACGATTGATTGTTGAATTTACTGTATATTCCGCCTTTAATTTTTCTTGTTGAATTACACTGTTACGAATAAACAAACATGCCATATTCGTTAAAACAGAAACCAACACAAAACTAATTAGTATTTGATAAATTAAATTTTTATTTTTCATGGTTTCATTATAAAACGAAAAAAGGTGTGTGACAAAAATTATAATACATCTTTTGCGTTAAACTTTTCACTATAATGCGACTGCATAGCTCGCCAATCCATAAATAAAACATAGAAAACTCGACCAAAACGTTCGCTTTCCACAATTCTTCCTTGATCAAGTACAGGAATATAGGTTCCATCTTGTCTTCTTAATTGATAATGAATATAGTCATTCTTACTTCCACTTTCAATTTGATTCCAAATACTTGCTTCTACCGCTTTTTGTTGGTCTTCACGAATTAAGTTTCTAAAACTTTTCTTTGTGCCATTAAAGAATGCATCTAGATTTTCATATCCAGCCAAATCTAAAAATTCTTTATTGGCATAAAAGATTTCATCATCCTCTTTATCCGCTCGATAAATAATAAAAGCGCCAGGTAAATTTTCAGAAATATCATTTAACACAAATCCTAGTTGTTTACGAACACCAGATTGAAAACCTTCCTGATAAGCCTTGCATCCATTTTTACCATGAAGTTTTACTTCATAAAGAGCTGTATCGGCACAACGCATGAGTTGAGATCTTTCAATCGCATTATTTGGATATTCGGCATAACCAAGTGAGATACAAAAAGAATATGTTTGCCCTTTATACGAAAATGTTTTTGGCGTTTTTGTGAATTCAATCAAAGATTCTTTCACTTCTTCCATTGTACAATTTGGCAAAAGAATACAGAATTCGTCCCCTCCATTTCTACCAAGCAATGTCGAAGATGGAAAAAATTTTCGCATGTTTTCGGCAAGACTGATTAAAGCTTTATCCCCATAGGCATGTCCATACATGTCATTTATTAACTTGAAATCATCTACATCTAATAATACGGCTACGCAATGTTCTTTTGGATTTTTTGAAATCATCTTTTCGGCCATTTCATCAAATCCATATCGATTATAAAGATTAGTCAGTCCATCTTTATGGGCTAGTTCTTTTAATTCAACTCTTCTTTCATCCAATAGGAATAAGACTATTGTAAGTCCAGTTAGTAGAAGAACTAAGGATAGTCCTCCAAAGAAAATTAAATATAAAGTTGTAGAGTTGCTCCATCCAGCTCTAGGCATGATTTCAAGTTTCCATTTTTCTTTTCCAACAGTCAAATTATAAGTGACTGGACGAATCATTTTATCACAATTCGCATCAACCTCTACATATTTCTTATCTAAAACAGATGCTTCTCTTGAAAGTCGGTAATTATATTTAAATTTAGATAAAGCGTTTGTCGAATCCTCAAAAATTTCAGGAACACGCAAAATCACAATTGTAAATCCCCAAAAATATTCTTGTCCATTTTTATCTTCTAGATAAATGGGATTTCGAACAACAAGCCCAGAACCTCTTTGTTTCAATTTAATAGGACCTTGGATAACGGTTATATTATGATCTTTTGCGTAATTCGAAATTTCACCTCGCTTTGAATCCTTTAATAAATCAATTTTACCTGCTTCATTTCCTTCTTCAGGATAAATTTCCGTTACCACTCCATTTGGTGCTAATTGCACACTTTGCACAGAATAAGACATTAAATTTTCGGCTATTTTAGAAAAATTTATGATTTGACCATTTCCATTTATCAACACCTGTTTTAACGTATCTGTTATTTCAATTCCATTTTCAATATCATTTTCTATACGCTGACCATATGTCACTACATTTAATTTTGCGATCGTACGCCTATCTTTTTGAATTTGAACATTTGTATTATATGTAAATACACTCAATAGACATATTCCTACAAGAAATACAATCAACGGAACTATAGTCTTTTTCTTCACTTTCTTATACCTCGGTTATATTTTCCAGTTTTTGATTATAGCACAAATCCTTATTAGGAACTATAAAATTGTTGTATAATACTTAATGTACGATTGCTGCATAATATTGTCAGTTAAGAAACCTTACTGCTTGCGGTGAGGAGTAGTCAGTACTTATTAAATAAGTTAACGGCACTTGAAAATGTTACTCTATCTATGGATATTGCGAATGTGCATCAAAATGATAAAGAAGTAAGAGCAATTGAATTATTGGAAAAAGTAGGTTTAGATCAAGACCAAATTCATCGTCGTATCTTAAAAACTTTCGGGTGCTCAGCAACAAAGAGTGGCCATCGCAAGAGCTTTGAGTTATGATCCAAAAATCATCTTGGCAGATGAGCCAACGGGAAATTTAGATTCGGATACGTGGGATGAAATTATGGATATTTTTGATGTTTTAAAAGAACAAGGAAAATGCATTATCATTGTCACACATTCAAAAAAAATGGCCCAAAGAGCCGATAAAGTATATGCATTATAAGAAAGAAAGCGTAGGAATTTTCCAACGCTTTTACTGTAATATATACATATTATCTTCAATCAATCGAATCACTTTTCGTACAAATTGTACACTTAGCAAATCATTGACTTTATGTCCCGTCGTTTCTAACTCACTAATTTCAATAATGGGTAAAGAATATTTGTCTAATTCTTCTTTTTTAATAGGTGTATGAAACGTATGTCCACAATCTAAATCATAGAACAAGTAATAGTGATATATCGGCTCATCCTTAAGTTCAACATCTCCAAAGTACACAATGGAATAATCATCATCCATATATTGTCCTTCATAATAGAATTGTTTCTTAAACTTTTTATACTCCTCATTTTCATAGCTGTAGATTCTTTTAGTCTTGTAGCCAATAAACTCTTTGTGGATACAAATTGGTGTCAAAACTTGCAACAATATATCTTTCATGCGATACATCTCTAATTTCTTTTCTCTAGCCCCTTCAATAAATGCTGAATTATCTACATACCGATGACATCTAGAATACGCTCTTTGTTCCCTTTCTTTGTCCCGATAGTTTTTGGCTCGTTTATTCACACTGTACAAACAATCCACTAACATTTGTTTGGTGATAATGTGATTTAAAAGATTATCCCTATATTCTTTTGGTGTTTTCATATTTGTCCT
>OHNK01000904.1_pt1 | contig 15608 bp, 12 predicted proteins | sample 1569551 | NCBI WGS metagenome assembly OHNK01 (sample SAMEA3879518, study PRJEB24766) | human gut metagenome | biome: human-associated habitat; feature: feces | place: USA | collected 1985/1987 | reverse complement strand
TGCCAGCGTCTGCGCAGCTGGCACCACTGCCCCATCATCTTCACATCCTGTCTGGACGATACCGACACCATCGTCCACGCGCTGGAAATGGGCGGCGACGACTTTCTGGCAAAGCCCTATCATAACAAGATCCTGCTGGCCCGCATCATGGCCAACATCCGCCGGGTGCAGATGGACGGCGCAGAGCCCAGCGTCAACGGCTACCATTGCGCGGCCTTCACGCTGGATGCCAACAGCCACAGCGTGGAGAAGGATGGCCGCAGCGTCCATCTGGCCGACATGGAATATCGCATCCTCACCCTCTTCATCCGCTACCCGAACACCTTCTTCACAGCCAACGAGCTCTACCAGAAGATATGGGGCAAGGAAAGCCTCGGCGATGTGCGGACGGTGCAGGTACATATCCACAACCTCCGCGGCAAGATAGAACCCGACCCGGCAAAGCCTGTCTACTTAAAAAATGTCTGGGGCAAGGGCTATGTCTTCCGGCCGGACGGCGGCAAGGTTTAAGAATCGTTTTGATGAGAGCGCCGACTTCTTAAGGAAACTTAAGCGGTTGGCGCTCTTTTTGGACTTGTTAAGCAAATAATTAACGAGAATGTCCGGAATTGAACCAAGAAATGGCCAGGATGTTTAAGGATTCTTAAAAGACAGACCCTTGAATTTGTGTTAAATTATTATCGAACGATGTGGGCGGCAGTGCAAGAAGGTCTGCCGCCGCACGGAGCTATGAGAAAGAATAGAGAAGAAGAAAAAGACACGAAGAAAGGAACCACGCAAAAATGAACAAGATCTCCCGCAAAGGTTTTCTGAAGATCGCTGCCGCAGCCGCCATGTCTGGTGTGACTGCCGGTGCTCTGGCTGCCTGCAATGCTGCCGGCTCTTCCGCCGCTGCTTCCGGTGCAGCCGGCACCTACATCCCCGGCACCTATGAGGGTACTGCTGAGGGCATCTCTTCTACCGTCAAGGTCACCATGACCTTCTCCGACAGCGCTGTGACCGACGTTGTGGTCGATACCTCCGGCGAGACCGCTTCCTACGGCGCTGCTGCTGCCGACCAGCTGCGTGAGCAGCTGATGGCTGCAGGCTCTGCTGAGATCGACGGCGTTTCCGGTTCCACCATCACTTCCGACGCTGTCATGAAGGCTGCCAAGAGCTGTTACGCTCAGGCCAGGGGCGAGGCTGCTGTGACCTCCGTCCAGCTGCCCACCGGTGACGAAAACGATTGGCTGGGCAAGGAGCCTGACATCGACGAGGCTGCCATCACCGAGACCGTGGACACCGACATCCTCATCGTCGGCGCTGGCAATGGCGGTATGGGCGCAGCTGCTTACGCTGCTGCTCACGGCCTGAACTTCCGCGTCATCGAGCAGAACGGCAACGTGCAGGATACCCGTCACTGGGTCGGCGCTGTGGACGGCTTCGGCGCACAGGCACAGGGCATCAAGATGGACCGTGCAAAGCTGCTGAGCGAGATCTCCCGCTACGCTTCCGGCAAGTGCGACCAGCGCGTTGTCAAGACCTGGATCAACGAGTCCGGTGAGATGATCGAGTTCATCCGCTCCATCATGGAGGACAAGTACGGTGTCAAGATGGTCTACACCTACGGCGATGAGGCGAAGTGGCCTGCCGAGAATGCCGAGCACAACACCGACTATATGTACCCCGAGATCGAGTACACCTATGACCGCAGCTCCGGCGCAGCCCGCAACGAGCTGCTGCTGCAGTACATTCAGGAGCTGGGCTACGATGTGGACTTCAAGACCTCTCTTGCAAAGCTGGAGAAGGACTCCACTGGCCGCATCACCGGCATCATTGCCCAGAGCACCGAGGATGACCACTTCATCCGCTACAACGCCAACAAGGGCGTTCTGCTGGCCTGCGGCGGCTTCCCCGGCAACCCCTACATGATGGAGCAGCTGGACCCGCTGGGTACCTCCGTCACCACCGCCTGCTCCTACTCTCCGGCCGATAAGGGCTACGGCATCCGTGCCGCTGTCTGGGCCGGCGCAAACCTCGACAAGGAAGCTGCTCCCATGCTGTTCGACCGCGGCATCGTGGCTCCCGGCGTGGACGGCGGTTATGTGGCAAGCGACTCCGCTTTCGGCGGCAAGGCCTTCCCCGGCCCCATCCGCCAGTACAACCCCGGCACCCAGCCCTTCCTGAAGGTCAACCGCAACGGTGAGCGTTTCGCCAACGAGAGCAGCCCCTACAACGATATTGTTTACGCTGCTGCCCATCAGCCGGGCCGCGTCTACGCACAGATCTGCGACGCCAATGTTCTGGAGGATGCAAAGCGCTTCCACACCATCGGCTGCTCTGCCCAGACCCGCAACGGCGGCGAGAAGTATTTCCAGGGCAAGGTCGATGAGGCCGTTGCAGCCGGCACCCTGTTCGTCTGCGACACCATCGAAGAGCTGGCCGACAAGCTGGGCTTCACCGGTGAGGCCAAGGACACCTTCCTCGCTACCGTTGAGCGCTACAATGAGCTGTACGACAAGCAGAACGACGAGGATTTCGGTAAGCCCGCTTACCGTCTGAGCGCCATCCGCACCGCTCCCTTCTACGGCTGCTGGCTGGGTGCCTCTCTGCTGACCACCGAGCAGGGCATCGCCATCAACGACAAGGGTCAGGCTCTGGACAACGACAACAAGCCGATGCCCGGCCTGTATGTCACCGGCGATATGTCCGGCTCCTTCTTCGCCAACAACTATCCCTGCCTGATGGCAGGCGTGGCGATGGGCCGCACCCTGACCTACGCCATCAAGGCGATCAAGCAGATGGGCGGTCTGGAATAAGTCATCTCTCAGTGGACCCTGAGCGCATAAGATAAAAAGACACCGCAGAAGTGTGAAAGCTTCTGCGGTGTCTTTCTTTGTCGAAAACCCTCTATACACAAAACCACAAATGGCGGAAAGTCTTAAAAACAGGCTCAGCACACGGCCCGATGGACGGGCAGCGGCTCCACGATGTCGGGATGGATGCCCTCACGGTAGTCGAGGTCGCCCTGGTCGAGGCCGCGCAGCAGCACCTCGGCGGTGGCGATATTGGTGGAGATCGGCACGCTGTGCATATCGCACAGCCGCAGCAGGTTCTGCTCGCTGCTGCTGCCGTTCCCGGCCTTGAGCGGGTCGCGGAAGAAGAGCACGAGGTCTACTTCGTCGCAGGCCACCCGGGCCGAGATCTGCTGGATGCCGCCCAGCTTCCCGGAGAGGTAGCAGTGTACGGGCAGGCCGGTGGCCTGCGCCAGCATCCGACCGGTGGTGCCGGTGGCAATGACTGTGTTGCGGGATAGGATGCCGCTGTAAGCTGTGCAGAACTGCAGCGCCAGCTCTTTGCGGGAATCATGTGCAAGAATAGCAATCGTCATAACGCTCTCTCCTTCATTCCAAGTATAGTGTTGTGAGTGGGCGGATATGCTCGGAAGAGTGTTCTCCGCAGTAAAACGGTCTGAAAAGTTGAAGCCTTACAGAGAACAATTCTCGATAAACACACTAAACCGGTGAGATTGTGTCGAATCACACCCTCATTCTAAATTTAACCCGCAGAAGGCCCGTATGTCAAGAGCTTTATTGTGATTTTTGTAGGATAAAATGGTAAAAGTATGACTATTGCTTTGTGGAGAATGGAGAAAATTTGGATACAAGGAATTATTCTCAGATGAATTTGCAAAACTTTTTCAGCCAAAAGTGTGCTTGAGAGAAAAACGGTCCATCTCGATGAAACAAAAATACAGGCCGGGGCATTTGGCCCCGGCCTGCAGAGAAAATTTTTACCGAAAGGGTGATGCATCCCGGAAAAACCCGAAAATTACCGGGTCTGACCGTTGCCGTGGATGATGTACTTGTAGCTGCACAGCTCGCCGAGGCCCATGGGTCCCCGGGCGTGGAGCTTCTGGGTGGAGATGCCCATCTCACAGCCAAGGCCGAACTCTCCGCCGTCGGTGAAGCGGGTGGAGCAGTTGACGTAGACGGCGGCACTGTCCACTGCCGCCGTGAAGAGGGCGGCGTGGGCGTCAGTCCGGGTCAGGATGGCTTCGCTGTGGCCGGTGGAGTGAGCCGCGATGTGGGCGATGGCTTCCTCCACGCTGTCCACGACTTTCACCGCAAGGATGTAGTCGAGGAACTCCGTGTCGAAATCCCTCGGCCCGGCGGGGGTGCCGGGGATGAGGGCGGCGGCGCGCTCGTCCAGCCGCAGCTCCACCGGGTGCAGACCCTTGGCGGTGCGGTCGGGGCCGAGGCGCTGGGCCAGCTTCGGCAGGAACTCGCTCGCAATGGCGCTGTGGACGAGGCAGACTTCCTCGGCGTTGCAGACGCTGGGGCGGCTGGCCTTGGCGTTCTCAATGATGTCCAGCGCCTTATCCTGCTCGGCAGAAGCATCCACGAAGATGTGGCAGATGCCGGTGCCGGTCTGGATGCAGGGGACTTTCGCGTTCTCGACGCAGGCACGGATGAGTCCGGCCCCGCCGCGCGGGATGAGCAGGTCCACATAGCCGACGGCGGTCATCAGGGCGTTGGCCGAGGCATGGGTGGTGTCCTCGATGAGACAGACTGCTGTTTCAGGCAGACCGTTTGCCCGCAGACCCTGCCGCAAGGCCTGAACGATGGCGTTGGCCGAGCGCCACGCCTCTTTGCCGCAGCGGAGGATGCAGGCATTGCCGCTCTTGATGGCGAGGGTGGCAGCGTCGCTGGTGACGTTGGGGCGGCTCTCGTAGATGATGGCGATGACGCCCATCGGCACGGCGGTCTTCTCGATGACGAGGCCGTTGGGACGCTCGATGCGGCTCAGCACCCGGCCCACCGGGTCTGGCAGGGCGGCAACGTCCCGGATGCCCTTGGCCATGGCCTCGATGCGCTGGGGCGTCAGGGCGAGGCGGTCCAGCATGACGTCGCTGATGCGGCCCTTGGCGGCGGCCATGTCCTCGGCGTTGGCGGCGAGGATGGCGTCCATGGACTCCGGTGCGCAGAGGGCATCAGCCATCCCGAGAAGGGCAGGATCACGGGTGCCGCTGTCCGAAAGGGCAACGGCAGTCTTGGCCCTGCGGGCGGCTTCCAGAATTTCCAGTGTGGTCATGTTATGCCTCCTGTCTGTGGGCCGCAAAGCGGGTGCCTGCGGCACGGCCCTCGGCGATGTCATAGAGCAGCTCGGGGTGGGCGCCGTTCGCGATGACCATGTCAGCTCCGCTGGAGGTCACCATCCGGGCGGCCCGGAGTTTGGTGGACATTCCGCCGGTACCCAGCGCCGAGCCGGCTCCGTCGGCCAGCGCCATCACCTCGGGAGTGATGTCCTCCACCAGCGGGATGAGCTTTGCGTCCGGGTGGGTGTGGGGGTTGGCAGTGTAGAGGCCGTCGATGTCGCTCAGCAGCACCAGCAGATCGGCCTTGATGCAGCAGGTGACGATGGCGGCGAGGGTGTCATTGTCGCCGATGGAGGTGATCTCGTCGGTGGCGACGGTGTCGTTCTCGTTGATGATGGGCAGTGCGCCCAGCTCCAGCAGACGGGTGAGGGTGTTCTGGATGTTCTCACGGCGGCTGGCGTGCTCGATGTCCACACCGGTGAGCAAAATCTGCGCCACCGTGTGGTCGTAGGCGCTGAACAGCCGGTCGTAGGTGTACATCAGCTCACACTGCCCCACGGCGGCACAAGCCTGCTTGGAGGACATATCGGTAGGGCGGGCGGAAAGCGACAGCTTGCCCACGCCCATGCCGATGGCACCCGACGACACGAGGATGACCTCATGTCCGGCGTTCTTCAAATCGCTGAGCACCTTCACCAGCTCTTCGGTGTGGCGGATGTTCAGCCGCCCGGTGGAGTGGGCCAGTGTGGAGGTACCGACTTTGACTACGATGCGCATAGATCAACCCTTCCCCATCTCTTTGGTCTTGCTGTAGGAGGCGATGACGGCGTCCATCACCGCGCCCCGCAGGCCCTTTTCTTCCAGCACCCGCACGCCCTGGATGGTGCTGCCGCCGGGGCTGCACACGGCGTCCTTGAGTGCGCCGGGGTGCTGGCCGCTCTCAAGCACCAGCTTCGCGCTGCCCAGGACCATCTGGGCGGCGTACTCCTGCGCCTTGGCACGGGGCAGGCCGCAGGCCACGCCGCCGTCGGCCAGCGCCTCGATGAACTGGTACACCCAGGCCGGGCCGCAGCCGGACACGCAGCTGGCCGCGTCGATGAGGCCTTCCGGCACAGCATCCAGCCGCCCGGCGGGGGCCATCAGCTTCAGGAACTCGGCCTCTTCCTCGGCGGTGACGTTGGAGGTGCAGTACTGTATCATACCGGCCCCCACCGAAGCGGGCGTGTTGGGCATGATGCGGATGACGGGGCAGTCGCCGCCCGCCATCTCCTGAATGCGGGCGATGGACAGGCCCGCCGCCATGCTGCACAGCACGAAGCGGCTGGGCCGTTCGGCCAGCGTGAAGCGGAGCGGTGCCAGCAGCTCCTCCATCATCTGGGGCTTGACGGCTAAGAAGATGAGGTCGCAGCGGCCCGCTACCTCGTCGTTGATGGTGGTGTTGCAGCCCAGCTCAGCGGCCAGAGCCTCTGCCTTGGCGGCGGTGCGGTTGGCCAGCCAGACGTTCTGCGGGTCTGCCGCCTTGCAGACGGCCCGGGCGATGGCCCCGCCCATGTTGCCGCAGCCTAAGAATCCGATGGTATTCAGCATAAGAAAAACCTCTTTCCCAATCAAAAGAACAGGGGAGATGCCCCCTCTGTGTCTCCATTGTAAGCAGGGCCGGGGGAGAAATCAAGAGGAAAGCCGGAAAATGTCAAAGCTTTTCGGAAAGCTCCGGATAGACGCGCTGCGGCGGCGCAGGCTTTTTTGCTGTCCGAATCTTAAGAAAACATAAAAAGTTCATGAAAAAGTCGAAAAAGGTGCTTGCACCTGCACGGGCGGATGAGGTATCATAATAGATAGAAGTCGGGAAACTCCGCACAGAACGGGGCAAACGCGAAAGGATGGGCATTCTCGTGGCACAGACGACAAAACGCGCGCTGGAAGCATCGCTCAAAAAGCTGCTGCTCCGCAAGCCGCTGAATAAGATCACGATAAACGACATTACCGAGGACTGCGGCGTGAACCGCATGACCTTTTACTACCATTTCAAGGATATTTACGATTTGGTGGACTGGATCCTGGTGGAGGATGCCACAGAGGCACTGGAAGGCCATCAGGACTTTGAGACGTGGAGCGACGCCTTCCGCGATATGCTGGAAAAGGTGCAGGCCAACCGGGTGCTGGTGCTGAATGTCTACCGCTCCATCAGCCGGGAACAGGTGGAGCAGTACCTCTATAAAATGTTTGACCCTCTGCTGCGGATGTTTGTAGAGCGTGAAAACATCCCGGTGCAGGAAGAGGACAAGCAGTTCATCATTGATTTTTATAAGTATGGCTTTGTGGGCATGGTGCTGGAATGGATACGCCGGGATATGAAGACCGAACCGGCCATCATGGCCGAACGGCTCAACACCATGATGCACGGGGATCTGAAGCGGGCGCTGCTGCGCTTCAGCACCGACGGCAGAGCATCAAGAATCGACGACTGATAAAAATTTGAACAAGCAGAGCAGGATGATAGAAAAACTATCACCCTGCTTTTGTTGTTTATAGAACCTTTGTCGGAAAAATGTTAAAGTATTGTCAAAACAAAGGGCCGGCAAAGACCCACACAAGGAGGCAGACTTTTATGAGTATCGCGTTGGAGCCGTTGAGCCATAAGGTACAGCGTACCGCTGTCGGAACGATGGTGGATGCGGCACTGGCTCATGTCAGAAAAGACCGTCAGAAGGCGTTTGCCGAGATGGTGGACGTCGCAAAGCAGTTCTATGGCGACTCGTTCAGCGAGGAGGCGTATGAGCACGCCCGCGCAGTGCTGACCGATGCGGACAGCAAGTGGTCAAGGCTCATCAACTGTGTGCTCGACCAGACCGCGCCCAGCGTGGCACGCACCACGGCGCTCAACCTTGGCTATGAGGCGTTCTTCCGGGGGACAAAGACCATCCGCGAGAACCGCACAAAGTACCACTGCAATATCCCGTGGCTGATCCTGTTCGACCCCACTTCGGCTTGCAATATGCACTGCGTGGGATGCTGGGCGGGCGAGTACGGCCACAAAAACAACCTCAGCTTTGAGGATATGGACAAGATCATCACCGAGGGCAAGGAGCTGGGGGTCTATCTCTATATGCTCACCGGCGGCGAGCCTCTGGTGCGGAAGGCGGATATTCTCCGTCTGGCGAAAAAGCACAACGACGTGCAGTTTGCGATCTACACGAACTCGACCCTCATCGATGAGCCGTTCTGCGAAGAGGTCGTAAAACTGGGCAATATCGCCTTCATGCTCTCGATCGAGGGAACTCCCTCTACCAATGATGCCCGGCGGGGCGACGGCCACTATGCCGCTGTCATGAATGCGATGGACTTGCTCAAGGCCCACGGGATCCTTTTTGGCACCTCCATCTGCTATACCAGAGACAATCTCGAAGCCGTCACCAGCGACCACTTTATGCGGATGCTCTGCGACAAGGGCGCGCACTTCGGGTTCTACTTCCACTATATGCCGGTAGGCAACGAGGCTGCGCCGGAGCTGATGCCCACGCCTGCTCAGCGCAAGTACATGATCGAGCGCATCCGGTATCTTCGCTCCGAAAAGAGTGATATTCCGTTCTATCCGATGGACTTCCAGAACGATGGCGAGTTTGTGGGCGGATGCATCGCAGGCGGACGAAACTATTTCCATATTAACTCGGCGGGCGATGCAGAGCCGTGCGTCTTCATCCACTATTCCAACGCCAACATCCACGACAGCAGCATCCTCGATATTCTCCGCAGCCCGCTCTTCATGGCCTACCACAACGGCCAGCCCTTCAATAAAAACCATCTGCGTCCCTGCCCGATGCTGGAAAACCCCGAGCTTCTGCGCCAGATGGTGCATGACACCGGTGCTCACAGCACCGACCTGCAGTCGCCCGAGAGCGTAGACCACCTCTGCGATAAGTGCGGTGCGTATGCGGCCGACTGGCAGCCTGTAGCCGACGAGATCTGGTCGCACGTCACCCTCAGGGAGAGCCGGTACGAGAATTACAAGGATTGGGAACCGGCGCATTCCACTGCTCACGCGAAATGACTTTATCGGTCTTTCGAACATAAAATTGCGCAGAAAAGCCCCCATCTTCACCGGCTGAGGCAGCCGGGGGGATGGGGGCTTTATCTTGTTGTTTTATTCTTCGCCGGGATCAATAACGATCTCGGTTTCCGTTCCTTCATCTTCCACAGGCGCGGGAGCCGGGTCGCCGGGATCGCCGAACTCGTCGTGGTAGACGGTCATCTGGTCGAGCTGGCCGTTGCGGCACAGGCCGTGGAAGACCAGCTTCTTGATGACGTCATAGATGACGGCAAACAGCGGCACGCCCACGATCATGCCCGCGAAGCCCCACAGACCGCCGAACAGCAGGATGGAGAAGAGCACCCAGAAGCTCGAAAGGCCGGTGGTGTTGCCCAGGATCTTCGGGCCGATGACGTTGCCGTCCAGCTGCTGGAGCACCAGAACGAAGAGCACGAACCAGAGGGCCTTGATGGGACTCTGGATGAGGATGAGCAGCGTTGCAGGCACGGCACCGATGAAGGGACCGAAGAAGGGGATGACATTGGTGACGCCGATGATGACCGACACCAGCAGGGCGCTGGGGAACTTGAAGATCAGGCAGGCGATATAGCACAGAACGCCGATGATGGCAGAATCCAGGATCTTGCCGTTGATGAAGCCGCCGAACATCTTGTCTGCGTAGAGGACTTCCTCCTGGATGAGCTGCGCCCAGTGGGGCTTGACGACACTGTAGAGGATCATTTTGGCCTGTTTGATGAACTTTTTACGGCTGGCCAGCAAATAAACGGCGACGATAAGGCCGATGAGCAGGTTCTTGAACCAGGTCACCACATTTATGACGCCGACGCCCACACCGCTCAGGATGCCTTGTATATTCTGCAGCGAGGGGAGCAGGGTGGTGCGCAGAGCGGTCAGATTGTCAGCAATGACATCGTAGGCATTGTTGAAATAGCCCATCAGTGTCTCATTATCCAAGAAGACTTCCTGTGTGTTCACCCACTGCATGAACCGGGTGATGCTGGTCTGCGCGGTGTAGTAGAGGGAGGTGACGCTTGTGATGAGCTGCGGCACCACCATCATCACGAGGGCGTAGACCACCAGCACACCGAACAGCAGCGTCGCCGCAATGGCAAGCATATTGGCCATGCTGTGGAGCTTTTCGGGGAAGATGCGGTGCAGAAAGCCCTCAATGGTGTTGCACACCGGCTTGAGCAGATAGGCGATGACGGCACCGTAGATGAAGGGCATCAGGATGCCGGTCACCTTGGAGACCGCGTCGCCGAACCCGTCGAAGCGGTAGATGAAGAAGAAGAACAGGATGCTTAGACTTATCGCACCAAAGCCCGCGAGCATTCCGTAGAGATAGGGCTTGATGTGCGGCTTTTTGTCCATCATGTGTGACTCCATTCCTGCCGCAGACGGCAGGAGCCGGTACGGCGATGTTTAGATTTTGTTGCTGCGGCGCCAGATGTGCAGCTTCTCGGCCTCTTTGATAAGCTCCTCGCGGAAGTCGGGGTGTGCCACATTGATGAGGGCTTCGGCCTTCTCCCAGGTGGTCAGACCCTTGAGGTTGACGCAGCCGTATTCGGTGCAGAGGTAATGCAGATTGGCGCGGGTATCGGTGATGATGCTGCCGTTTTCCAGCGTGGGACGGATGCGGCTCTCGAGCTGACCGGTCTTCTTATTAAAGAAGGTAGAGGACAGGCAGATGAAGCTCTTGCCGCCCTTGGAAAGGTATGCGCCCAGCACGAAGTCCAGCTGGCCGCCTGCACCGGAAATGTGCTTGACGCCGGCGCTCTCCGCATTCGCCTGGCCGAACAGGTCGATGTCCACCGCATTGTTGATGGAGACGAAGTTGTCCAGCGCGGAGATGCTGCGGATGTCGTTGGTGTAATCGACGGGAGCAGCCATGCACTCGGGGTTGTCGTTGAGGTAGTCGTACATCTTCTGGGTGCCGGCACCGAAGGCGTAGACCTGACGGCCCTTGTCCAGCTGCTTGTGCGCGCCGGTGATCTTGCCGGCCTTGGCGATGTCCACGAAAGCGTCAACATACATCTCGGTGTGGACGCCCAGGTCCTTCAAATCGCTCTGGGCGATGAGGCTGCCGATGGCGTTGGGCATACCGCCGATGCCCAGCTGCAGGCAGGCACCGTCGGGGATCTGCGGCACGACGAGGTTTGCAACCTTCAAATCGACCTCGGAGGCGGGGCCGGCAGCGGCCATCTGGCCGATGGGCGGATTGTCGCCCTCCACGATGCCGGTGACCTGGGAGACATGGACACAGTTCTCCATACCGCCGAGGCAGCGGGGCATATTGGTGTTGACCTCCACGACGATCTTCCTGGCCTTCTCACAGACGGCACCCAGATGGGAAGTGCTGGGGCCGAAGTTGAAGTAGCCGTGCTCGTCCATCGGAGTCACCTGGAAGACGGCGATGTCCAGCGGGTCGGGACTCTCGCGGTAGTAGCGGGGCAGCTCCGAATAGCGGATGGGGGAGTAGAACGAGAAGCCCTGTGCGATGGCTTTGCGCTCAATGCCGCCCATGTGCCAGCTGTTCCAGGTCATGTGGGCAGCAGGATCCTCGATCTGGAAGATGGCGGGCACCCACATCAGGATGCCGCCGCGGAAGTTGACATCCTCCAGCTCAGGCAGACGCTTTGCAATGGCAGCGTCCACTGCAACGGGGGTGTTCACGGCCCAGCCGTAATCCACCCAGTCACCGCTTTTGACCAGAGCAGCAGCCTGTGCGGCCGTCATGCGTTTCTGAGCGTACAGTTCCATAAAATCCATTATAAACCATCCTCTCTTAAAAAACATAAAAGAATTGTAAACTTTCTACAATTCTGCACGGGTAAATTTTGGCGGCACAGGCCGCCCGGCGGGGGTGCCTGTACACAGCTTTGCCACATCTGTCTGTTACTATATAAATAAGGCACAGAGCAGATGCGTCTGCACAACTTAGTTATAACATTAACAAAGTGCAGAATCAATAGTTTCGGGCGAAAAAATACGCCATCTGGCAATCTAACTAAAATTCTTAGCTTTTTGTGACGATTGTTTGGTGCGCAAAATCCAAAAAAGTTGGAAAAAGGACTTGATAAAATTTTGACGATGTGATTTACTAATAACGTAGCAAGCAGCTGCCCTGCAGTGCAGAGTTGATTGTTTAAAATTTAACGATAAATCGTTCTGCGGCTTGCACACAAGACTGGAAAGTGCTATCATGGCAGAACCAAAACGCGCTTTTCACAGCGCACAAGGAGGACACTGGCCGATGGCAACAGCAGTTTATCCCGGTTCGTTCGATCCGGTCACCAAAGGACATCTCGACATCATCAAGCGCGCCGCCAAGATCAACGATCATCTGATCGTTGCGGTGCTGATCAACAGCGCAAAAGACCCGCTGTTCACCGTGGAGGAGCGTGTGGCACTGCTTACCGAGTGCTGCAAGGGCATCCCGAACGTCAGCGTGGAGAGCTTTGACGGCCTGACCGTGGAGTTCGCCAAAAAGCGGCACGCATCCGTCATGGTGCGGGGGCTGCGGGCGGTCACGGATTTTGAAAACGAGATCCAGCTGGCTCAGACGAATCACGCATTGATGCCCGGCATCGAAACCATGTTTCTGGCCACCAGCATCAAATGGAGCTACCTTTCTTCCACCATCGTGAAGGAAGCAGCCCGCTACGGCAGCGACATCGGCAAATTCGTGACGCCCAATGTGGAAAAGGCCGTCAACGAAAAGTTCGATGAACGGCGCCGGAACGGCAAGCTCTGATCTGTTTGCAAAAATGTCCACAGGGCATTTTGATAAAAAGGTTTACGAAACGTAACACACATACAATTCAGGAGGCTATTCACATGAAAAAGATCGTTATCGCATCTGCATGCCGTACCGCTATCGGCAAGTTCGGCGGCACCCTGGCCAACGTTCCCGCAGCTGAGCTGGGCTCCATCGTCATCAAGGAGGCCCTGAACCGTGCAAACGTGAAACCCGAGCAGGTCGATCATGTTTACATGGGCTGCGTCATTCAGGCTGGTCTGGGCCAGAACGTCGCTCGTCAGGCTTCCCTGAAGGCTGGCCTGCCCATCGAGACTCCTGCCGTCACCGTCAACGTGGTCTGCGGCTCCGGTTTGAACTGCGTGAACATGGCTGCTCAGATGATCGAGGCCGGCGATGCTGACATCGTGGTCGCAGGCGGCATGGAGAACATGGACATGGCTCCCTTTGCACTGCAGAAGGCTCGCTACGGCTACCGCATGGGCGCACCCATGGGCAAGAGCGAGATCGTGGACACCATGGTCAACGATGCACTGTGGGATGCAACCGGCTTCAACAAGCACATGGGCATGACCGCTGAGAACGTCTGCACCAACGAGACCTATCAGAAGAAGTACGGCTACAGCCCCATCACCCGCGAGATGCTGGATGAGTTCTCTTACAACAGCCAGGTCAAGGCTGACAAGGCCATCAAGGACGGCGCTTTCAAGGATGAGATCGTTCCGGTTGTCATCAAGGGCAAGAAGGGCGATACCGTGTTCGATACCGATGAAGGCCCCCGTCTGAGCGCTCCCGAAGTGCTGGCAAAGCTGAAGCCCGCCTTCACCAAGGACGGCATCGTCACCGCCGGCAACTCTTCCGCCATCAACGATGGTGCTGCTGCTCTGGTCATCATGAGCGAGGAGAAGGCCAAGGAGCTGGGCGTGAAGCCTCTGGCTACCTGGGTCGCAGGTGCTTTGGCAGGCGTCGAGCCTGAGGTCATGGGCCTTGGCCCCATCGCTGCTACCAAGAAGGTCATGGCCAAGACCGGCCTGACCGTTGCTGACATGGATCTGATCGAGGCCAACGAGGCATTTGCAGCTCAGTCTGTGGCTGTCAGCCAGGCTCTGGACTTCGATATGAGCAAGGTGAACGTCAATGGCGGCGCAATTGCTCTGGGCCACCCGGTCGGCGCTTCCGGTGCTCGTATCCTGGTCACCCTGCTGTATGCCATGAAGCATCGTGGTGCTCACAAGGGCCTGGCTACCCTGTGCATCGGCGGCGGCATGGGCTGCGCTACCATTGTTGAGATGGACTGAGCATCCCGCCTTTGAACATTGACTGAATGACAGACCCGGGGCAGGGAAGGAACCGGAGAGCCTGCTCTGGCCCGGGGGCTGTTTTGTGAGAAAACAGAGAAATCTGATAGGAGGTTTTCACAATGGCATTTGTAAAAACCGAGGTGCAGGGCGCAGTCGAGATCATCACCATCGACCGCCCGAAGGCACTGAACGCCCTGAACCCCGAAGTCTTGGCAGACCTGAAGGCTGCTTTTGAGGCAGTTGACCAGTCCGCCATCCGCTGCATCGTCCTGACCGGCGAAGGCGACAAGAGCTTCGTGGCAGGCGCTGACATCGGCTCCATGAGCACCATGACCAAGGCCGAGGGCGAGGCTTTCGGCAAGCTGGGCAATGATGTGTTCCTGATGATCGAGAGCTTCCCCATCCCCGTCATCGCAGCCGTCAACGGATTTGCACTGGGCGGCGGCAATGAGCTGGCAATGAGCTGCGACATCCGCATCTGCTCCGACAACGCTGTGTTTGGTCAGCCGGAAGTCGGTCTGGGCATCACCCCGGGCTTCGGCGGCACCCAGCGTCTGGCCCGCCTGGTTGGCATGGGCATGGCAAAGCAGCTGGTTTACTCTGCCTTGAACATCAAGGCAGACGAAGCCCTGCGTATCGGCCTGGTCAACGCTGTTTACCCGCAGGCTGAATTGATGGAGAACGTGATGAAGCTGGCAAATAAGATTGCCAAGAATGCTCCCATCGCAGTCCGCCACTGCAAGAAGGCCATCAACGAGGGCATCTCCAAGCCCATCAACGAGGCTGTTGCGGTTGAAGAAAAACTGTTTGGCGATTGCTTCGAAACCCACGACCAGGTGGAAGGCATGCAGTGCTTCCTGAGCCGTGAAAAGCCGAAACCCAAGGCAGTGTTTACCAACAACTGATTTTGAAAGAAAAATGAATAAGGAATAATGAATAATGGTGGTGGATCACAACGCTGCGCGCTGTTCAAAAAGGCCGGGCACTGTGGCTGCACCAAAGTTCATTATTAAAATCGTGCCGCTTGCGGCACACCTTCATTCTTCCTTTTTCTCTATTCATTATTATTTTTAACAGGAGGCACAACTATGAAAGTTGGCGTTATTGGCGCTGGCACTATGGGCCAGGGTATTGCTAAGGCATTTGCACAGACTGAGGGCTTCACTGTTGCCCTGTGTGATATCAAGCAGGAATGGGCCGATAAAGGCAAGGATAAGATCGCAGCTGGCTATGCAAAGCTGGTTGCCAAGGGCAAGCTGGATCAGGCTGAAGTTGACCGCCGTATGGCTGCCATCACCGCTGGCCTGAAAGAAGATCTGTGCGCTGACTGCGACCTGATCGTTGAGGCTGCTTTTGAGGATATGAAGGTTAAGCAGACCACTTTCGGCGAGCTGGATAAGATCTGCAAGCCCGAGTGCATCTTCG
>OHNK01000898.1_pt1 | contig 15673 bp, 10 predicted proteins | sample 1569551 | NCBI WGS metagenome assembly OHNK01 (sample SAMEA3879518, study PRJEB24766) | human gut metagenome | biome: human-associated habitat; feature: feces | place: USA | collected 1985/1987 | reverse complement strand
TTTTGAAATTCTGTACGTAACTTCATCTTGATTAACTCGTTTTTATGAGTCAACCTTTTTCAGTATAATACAAGTTGCGTTTCCAAATACATTTGTCCGGAAAAACCCACCTGTTTCTGGACAAAATATGTCTGAAAGTCTATTCTGAAGCCTGTCCGGAAGACAAGCCTGTGAGAGCCAGTTCAAGAACATATTCTGAACGCATACTGGGAGCATATTTTGAACGCATGGCCGGGTGCTTATCCGGGAACATGTCCATGAACCAGTATCGGGAGGAACCGTTTGAGACCAAGACAGATGTCCGTTCACCGATTGTAAAGGCTCCCGATTTCATAGTCCGATGCCTGCCACGCTTCAGGCTAACATATTATCCATAAAGCAGTTCCATGCCGGCGTCTAGAGCAGCGGGGCGAAGAGGCGGATGACCTTCTGAAGGAACTTCTGGTACCATGGACGGGCAGTCCAGTCCTCCAGGGTTACCTCGTGAGAAGCCTCCATGTCCTTCATGAAAATCGCCTTGTTCACTTTGGCTGCAGTAATGTCGTAGATGTAGGCATTGAGTTCATAGTCAATGTTGAAGCTGCGGAAATCCATGTTGGCCGAGCCTATCTCGGAAAGATAATCGTCACTGACGAAAGTTTTGGAATGGATGAAACGGCCGGAGCGCTCATAAATCCTGATACCCGCTTCCAGACACTCGGTAAAATACGACCTGTTGGCCGGGCCCATGAAACTCAGGTCAGCCTTCTTCGGAACCATGACACGGACATCCACACCGCTGAGGGCTGCAGACTGCAACGCCTGGAGCATCGGCTCAGGAGGAACGAAATACGGAGTCTGGATATAAATGTATTTCTTGGCATTCTGCACGGCCCAGACCGCGCCCATATTGATATTCGGCCATCTGGATTCAGGCTCGTCAGGAACAATCTGAATCAGACGGTTACGGCCCTTGAGCTTGAAACTCATATCGAGGCTCTGAATCGGAGTCTTGGCAAGAGCCTCGGCAATTCCGTTTCCCTCCACCTCGTCATAGTCAGGAACAGAGACATTGACCTTATCCGCGGCAACGACCTTGAGAGACTCCGATGGTGCGGCAGCATTGACAGACCCGGACACAGAAACATTGACAGAATCCGTTGCGGCAGCATTGACCTGATCCGTTGCGGCAGCATTGACAAGACTCTTCGCCGAATCATTGGACGGCAGGGACGGCAGTTCCGCGCACATCGGGAAATACTTCGAGAAGTCATTGTCAATCTCGCCGTCGGCAGTTATCCACGTATTGAGGAAACTGTACTGGAGACCGGCTACCGCATTGCCAGTGATGCGCATATGAGTGTCACGCCAGCGGACAAAATAATCATCGCTGATGTTCATGCCTCCGGTATAGCCGATTTTGCCGTCAATGACAACTATCTTCCTGTGGTCGCGGTAGTTAAGCTGCGTGACCATGTTCACGAAAGGCCAACGCGTCTTGGTGAACTTCTCCACCTGGACGCCCGCCTTCTTCATCTCGTTATAATAACCAGGAAGGATGGCGATATTGGCGATATTCTCATGAATGAATCTGACCTTGACACCCTCACGCGCCTTCTGCATGAGCATTTCCTTTATCTGCTGGCTGCCTTTGTCCTGACGGAAATAAAAATATTCCATGTGGATATGGTCCTTGGCATTCCTGAGGTCTTCCATCAGCAGTTCGAACTTGCGGTGGCCTGACGTGATGATTTCCAGACCGTTACCATCAGTCACACAGGTAGAGCCATCCGATGCGAGAAGTCTTGTCAACGGCCTGTATTCCTTACGGACCTGACTGTCCTTTTCATGACCGAAGAGAAGTCCGAATACACGTTTGTCAGCACGTTCACCGAAAACTTCTATGAACTTCTTGTGCTTGTACTTGAAATACCAGGACTGGCGGAAATTGATGCCGACCATGAAATACAGCAGCAGGCCGACAACAGGAAGCAGGGCAATGATAAGAAGCCACGCTATCTTTTTGGAAGAATCACCATCATCGAAAATGATAACCACTACGGTACCGATTATCAGCAATACCAGAAAAACTGAAAAAATAACCCCAAGTACTGTCATTGTCAAAGCGTATTAGAAACAAACCGAAATGTAACGATTTTTCGGAAAGTTTCCAACAGCGCGACAACAGCCGGACCGACAAAGAGACGTCGGGAACATAAGTCGGCCCCTAAGGAATATCGCGTTCCGAAAGTGCAACTCCCAAATGGATGAAGGTCAATGCTACCCTTTGCAGAAAACCACGAGGAAAAGGAACCAATAATCCTTGAAGACGCGCCTGAAGACAACAAGGGCACGCTGCATCTCCGTCGCCACGCGGCGCTGAGTAACATTATGAGCCTCAGCGATATCCTTATATGACAGACCCTTGATTTTCGCATCAATGAAAATATTGTATGCCAGAGGAGGCAGTTCCCTGCGGCACTGCTCCAGACAACCGGAAAGATCGGCATTGAAAGCAGCCATATCAGACGCCGTATCGGACAGTATGCTGATATTTTCAGCCATGATGGCGGAATCGCGGATATTGTCCCTGATGCGTGCGCGGTTGCTCGACTGGCGGAGATAATAAAGGCACTTGTTCAGGATGACTCTGGAAAAATACCATCTGGCATTGGCAACCGTAATCGTGTCCCTGTTTTCCAGAATGTAAAGAACGCTCTCCTGAAAAATGTCCTCGGCCACATCCCGGTCGTGCAAGTAAGAAAACGCAAGAAGAACAAAACTGGACTTGTCGGAGTACAGTTTCATCAGTTCCTCTGGTGTTATCTTATGCAGTTCTTCTGCCATTACTATCGGTTTCCCACAAAGTTAGATGTTTTTTTAGAATTAAGCACCAGAAACGCTTAAACCTGCAAAAGTGGAAATTTTTCAAAAAAAATTGAAATTTCCGCGTAAGGATTGTTTTCAGAAGCAACATATATATGTGCGCATCCGGAAAAGCACACCGGAAACAGCAAGGCAGGCACAGAATAGAATAACACGATTAATGACATGAAGCAGTTCAAGCAAGACGATATTTTCAGATTTTTCAGAGGCGAATTCACTGACAATGAAGTGAATGAGCTGAATTCCTGGCTCGAAGCATCAGAACAGAACAAGGCCTTGTACCGCAAAGCCCATGAAATGTTCGACGCCGTGCTGATATGCAGCATGGAAGACGCAGAGAAAGCAGCCGAGACGAAAAAGAAGAGAAGCAGAGTCTTCAGAATCGCAGCCGCCGTCATTGCCAATGCTGCAGCCATTGCCTGCATTTTCTTCCTCGCCCACAATATCGAAGTCAACAAGATAGACAGCAAGCTCGCAAATTCATTGACAACTATCGAAGTTCCTGCAGGACAGCGCATTGACCTGACACTGGAGGACGGAACGAAGGTCAAGATGAACTCCGGTGCGGTCCTCAGCTACCCTGCGATGTTCAGCAAGGACTCGCGCGAGGTCAATCTCAGAGGAGAGGCATTCTTCGAAGTGAGCCACAACAGCGCACGCCCGTTCACCGTCCACACCTTCGCGTCCGACATCAGAGTGCTCGGAACGAAGTTCAATGTCAATGCCGATGAGGAGATGAACCAGTTCACCACGATTCTTCTGGATGGTTCAGTAAAAGTCACAAGCGCTGCCGACAACAACGAATATATCATAATGCGCCCATCCGACGTGGTTTCCATGGTGGACGGACACCTTATATATAAAGGACGTTATTCACATTCCGATGTCAGCTGGACAGAAGGCATCGTCGTACTGGACGGCCTGAGTTTCGACAAGCTCATCCGCAAACTGGAGAACGCATACGGAGTCGATATTGTCATTGACAGGGAAAACATTCCTGCGATGGACGGCATCACCGGCGAAATCCGAATTTCGGACGGCATTGACCACGCCATGAAAGTGCTCCAGCATATCACTTCATTCAACTACTCCCGGGACCCTCTCACAGGAAAAATCCACATCCGCTAAAGTTCCATCGCGACAACCAAGTGGAACAACACGTTAATAACCGAATATTAAAACTTTTAATAAGGGACTAATAATTTCAAACCAAATTTCACAAAACATGAAAAAAAGACAAAGTATTCTGCAAAAGATGCGCGGTCTGCTCTGTTTTCTTCTGCTTTTCGCATTGACGGTCAATATGAACGCCCGTCCGCAGGCAGACACAAGAATAACATTGAAGCTCGACAATGTCACATTGACAAAGGCGATGAATGAGATCAAGCAGCAGTCAAGATTCCTTTTCATCAACAAAGGCGTTGACGCCAGCAAAATCGTCAGCATCAATGTTGAGAGCGAAACCATCAACAACGTCTGCAAAGCCCTTTTCACTCCTGTCAATGTCGCTTTCATCATCGAAGGTAACAACATTATCATTACCAATGCCAATGTCAATGACAAGAAAGGCGGACCTGTAACCATCACAGGAACAATCCGCGACGCATCCGGCGGACCTGTACCGGGAGCCGGTGTTGTAGAAAGCGGCACAACTAACGGAACCGTCACCGACCTTGACGGAAAATACTCTCTCCGGGTTTCAGACAAAGGCGTGACCATCGAGGTCAACTGCCTCGGCTACGAGCCTGCAAAATTCGAAGTCGGCAACGCAACTGTTTATAACACAGTACTTCACGAGGAGTCCCTTTCACTCGAAGGAACAGTCGTTACCGCCCTCGGTATCAGAAAAGAGGAAAAATCCCTTTCATACAACGTCCAGAAGGTCGGCGGAGACATTATCAATGCCGTAAAAGAGGCCAACTTCGTGAACTCTCTCCAGGGTAAGGTAGCAGGTCTCCAGATCAACCAGAGCGCTTCAGGTGCCGGCGGTTCTACCAGAGTCGTGATGCGTGGTCTGAAGTCCATCACCAGAAGCAACAACGCACTTTACGTGATCGACGGTATTCCTATGCCTGACCTCAGGTCTTCACAGTCAGCAGGTATCTATGAGACACCTGACGGAGGTGACTTCGAGGGTATTTCCAACCTCAACCCTGAGGATATCGAGTCGATGTCAGTCCTCTCAGGTGCCTCTGCAGCAGCACTTTACGGTGCACAGGGAGCAAACGGTGTAATTCTTATCACTACCAAGAAAGGCCAGGAAGGAAAAATCCGTGTAAACTACTCGAACAACACGACTTTCTCCGCTCCGTTCGTTACTCCTGAATTCCAGAACATCTACGGAACAGCCGCCACGGAGCCTTCCATGAGCTGGGGCAACAAACTTGAGACACCTTCCACATACAACCCTCTCGATTTCTTCCAGACAGGTTTCAATACCACCAACTCGATTGCACTGTCCGCCGGAAACGAGCGTTCTCAGACCTATGTATCTGCTGCAACATTGAACTCACGCGGTATCATCCCGAACAATACCTACAACAGATACAACTTCACGGTGCGCAACACCACTGAGCTCGTGAAGGACAGGCTTACTCTCGACGTGAGCGCAAGCTACATGCGTCAGTACAAGCGCAACCCTACCGTTCAGGGTCTGTATCACAACCCTCTTGTAGCGACATATCTTTTCCCACGTGGAGATGATATAACCAAGTACCAGATTTATGAGAGATACGATGCCAATGCAGGCTATATGAAGCAGTTCTGGCCGTTGGAGTTCGTCGATGGTGTCGAGAACCCTTACTGGGAGACCAACAGGGAGCTGTTCGAGAACACCGCTCACAGATACACCCTCTCCGGAACATTGAAATGGAACATCACCAAATGGATGTCCGTTACTGGCCGTGCCCGTCTGGACAACACCGTAATGAACTATACCAGAAAGATTTACGCTTCTTCCAACAAGCTCTATGCTTCCGAGTTCGGTAACTATCAGGACAACACCATCATGCACAACAACTTCTATGGTGACATCCTCCTTACCATTGACAAGAAATTCGTTGACGACAAACTTTCATTGACAGCGAACCTCGGTGCCAGCCTCGTGGACGACAAGAACAAGGCTTCCGGATTCGAGGGCCATCTCGCAACCGTAGCCAACAAGTTCTCTGTCTATAACATCAGCATGACCCACTCACAGACAAAGCCTTACGCAGACCGTTGGCACGATCAGAACCAGGCTGTCTATGGAACACTCCAACTCGGATGGAACGGAATGGTCTATGTAGATGGAACTGTTCGTAACGACTGGTCATCACAGCTCGCGTTCACTCCTAACCAGAGCGTATGCTACTACTCAGCAGGTCTTTCAGGTGTCATCTCTTCTATGGCTGACCTCTCAGGTGCAGGAATTTCATTCCTCAAGGTACGCGGTTCATACTCTACCGCAGGTAACCCTCCTCAGAGATTCATCACCGGAGTCAACACTCCTCTCACCGTCGGCGGAAACATTTCCTCTGACACATATGCACCGGCAAAGAACCTCAAGCCAGAGCTCACAAAATCTTACGAGGCGGGTCTCAATGTCAAGTTCCTCGAAGATATGTTCGACCTTAACGTGACTTACTACAACGCGACAACCTACAACCAGCTCTTCCAGTATGACGCAGCGCCGTCGACCGGCTACAAGCAGGCTTACATCAATGCCGGTAAGGTCAACAACTATGGTGTCGAGCTTTCATTCGGCTTCAAGCACACATGGAGAGACTTCTTCTGGGGTTCTACCGTCACATGGTCAATGAACCGCAACAAGATCAAGGAGCTCGTTCCTGAAGGGACTCTCGACGTTACGGGAAAACCTGTCAATGTAGATGAGGTCAATATGGACTACGGCGGATACCGCATGAAAATCAGAAAGGGCGGTTCCATCGGCGACTTCTATGTAACAGGTCTCAAGACTGATGACTACGGAAGAATCTATGTGGACCCTAACACCAACACCATCACTCTCGACCCTGACACATGGATCTACGGTGGAAACACTGAGGCCAAGTCAAGACTCGGATGGAGCAACAACTTCTCATTCAAGGGAGTCAACCTGTCAGTTCTCATCGATGCAAGAATCGGCGGCCGCGGAGTTTCTGCAACACAGGCTATGCTCGACAGATTCGGAGTTTCCAAGAATTCCGCTGATGCCCGCGCTGACGGCGGCGTATGGATTTCTTCAGACCAGAAACTTCCGGACGTGAAGACATTCTACGCAAACAATGGTAACGGTATGTCAATGCTTGCAAACTATGTATATGACATGACCAATATCCGACTCAGAGAGGTGTCTCTCGGATACGACCTTCCTACCTCATGGTTCAAGGACAAAGTCGGAATGTCAGTATCAGTAGTAGGACGCAACCTTTGGATGATTTACAACAAGGCTCCTTTCGATCCTGAGCTTACAGCATCTACAGGAACATACTACCAGGGAATCGACTACTTCATGCAGCCAAGCACAAGAAACATCGGTTTCAGCGTTAAACTTCAATTCTAAAATTCGGAAAGATGAACAACAATATAATTAAATACGGATTGGCAATCGCGGCTTCTGCTGTAGCTCTGGCATCCTGCACAAAGGATTTCGAGCGTTTCAACACGAACCCGGACGCAGTTCAGACTGTGGATGTCAAATCTTATATCACCACAATGGAGCTGGATGCCGTAATCCCTTGCAGCGATGAAGGCGCAAACCAGTTCCAGCGTGCATGCAACCTTATGGGAGATGCCTTCTCCGGCTATCTCTCCCCTACCCAGGCCTTCAACGGAGGTTCATACACCTGTACTTACGACCTCAACGGTACTGACTACAACAATGTACCTTTCAGCGTAGCTTTCACCAACGTGATGCCAGCATGGCTGAACCTCAAGTACGCTTATGAGAACGGCAACCTCGACGAGGGTTCATGGGCTATTGCAGAGGTAATCAAAGTGCTTACAATCCAGCGCGTTACCGATATCTATGGTCCGGTTCCGGTATCTCACTTCGGAGAGGACAGCAACCCGTACGAGTCTCAGGAGACCGTTTACAAGAATCTCTTCAATGACATTGACAAGGCTATCGAAGTTCTCAAGCCTTACGCAGCGGCGTCTGCAGGTTCCAACACTACTCCTCCACTCGGCTCAGCAGATATCGTTTACGCCGGAAACTATGCATCATGGCTCAAACTCGCCAACTCCGAGAAACTACGTATGGCGATGAGAGTACGTTTCGCGGAGCCTGAACTCGCAAAGAAGGCAGCTGAAGAGGCTGTAGAAAGCGGTGTCATGTCCACAGCATCTGACGGAGCAAAGCTTGCTTCCACTCAGACAATCCAGGTATTCAACCCTCTCGAGGAGGTCTGGAACGCCTATACCGATACCAGAATGGGTGCTACCATTGATGCTTATCTCAATGGTTATGAGGACCCTAGACTTCCGAGATACTTCAAGGAGGCAACCATTGACGGCGCCGGATACCATGGCGTGAGAAGCGGAGTGAAGGACATGCTTAAAGCCCATTATCTCGGTCTTTCAGTTCCTAACGTTGCCAAGAACACTCCGGTCATCTGGATGCTCGCTTCCGAGGTTGCATTCCTCCAGGCAGAGGGCGCACTTCTCGGATGGAACATGGGTGACACTGCTGAGAACTTCTATAAGAAGGGTGTAGAACTTTCATTCCAGGAGAACAACGTAAGCGGTGCAGATGCTTATCTCTCAAGTGACAAGACACCTGCATCATTCGATGACAAGAACACCGGTTCCAAGAAGAACAATGCCGACAAGCCTTCTACAGTAACTCCTAAGTGGGACAATGCCGCAAGCGCGGAAGAGAAACTTGAGAAGATCATTACCCAGAAATGGATTGCAATGTATCCTAACGGACAGGAGGCATGGTCTGAGTTCCGCCGCACAGGTTATCCTAAGGTTATCCCTGTAGTGAACAACCTCAGCAACGGAACCATCGACACCGACATCCAGGTAAGGAGAATGACATTCCCGAGATCCGAGTATGCGAACAACGCTGCAGCTGTCAAAGAGGCCACGTCTCTTCTCGGCGGTGCCGACAACGGCGGAACAAAACTCTGGTGGGACAAGAAATAATCTAATAATCGAACAAAATGAAAAATATCATAAAATATACGGTCGCAGGTCTTTTGGCTGCATTCTGTATCACCGGATGTTCTGACTGGGTAACCCCTGAGAGGGTTGTCATCCAGAATCCGGAGGCGCAGTCACCTGTTCTTCGTGACAATGCCTATTACGAGGCTCTGCGTGCATACAAGCAGACAAAGCATAAACTTGCATTCGGATGGTATGGCTCCTGGACAGCTGTCGGAGCTTCTTACCAGACAAGACTCCAGAGCGCACCTGACTCTATGGACATCATCTCCATCTGGAGCCAGTGGCACTCATTGACCCCTGAACAAATTGCCGACAAGGAGGCAGTCCAGAAAATCAAAGGTACAAAGGTTATCTTCACCATTTTCCTCAACAACCTTCCTGACGAGTTCAAGATAGACGGCCAGACCACGGACGAAGGCATTGAAAATTTCGCAAGGTCTTATTGCCGCGACTCTATCAAGAAGTACAACTACGACGGTATCGATATCGACTATGAGCCAGGTTATGGTGCTTCAGGTGAGTTCGTGGGACACAACAATGAGCAGTTCAAGAAACTCATCACCGCGATGAGCCAGTATGTAGGACCCAAGTCAGGTACCGGCAAACTGTTCACTATCGACGGTGTTCCATACGCTGTTCATACAGAGTGTGCCGAGCTCTTCGACTATGGTATCGTACAGGCTTACCAGTCAACAGATTACCGGGACCTCCAGAGCCGCTTCGACGAGGCTGCCGCAAAAGGATGGAAGCCTGAGCAGTACATCTTCACAGAGAACTTCGAGTCTTACTGGAAGACCGGTGGCGTGACCCACTCTACAGCTGAAGGCGAGACCGTGAACTCCCTCCTCGGCATGGCGAGATTCAACCCTAGCCAGGGTTTCTGCGCAGGATTCGGTTCATATCACATGGAGTACGAATATGCTCAGTCATCGATGCCTTACAAATACATGCGTAGGGCCATCCAGGATGTAAACCCTGCAGGCGGAGCCATCAAGGTCAAGCTTAGCAGCAGCTGGTACCAGACCAAGACTTTCCTCATCGAAGATGACGGTTCACTGACCGGAAGCAACGATGCCGCATTCTCAGTAGGCTTCGCACGCCCGATTTCAAGAGACATCACTTTCAATGTCAAAGTGGACAACTCCCTTGTAGCCGCATACAATAAGGAAAACGGAACAGCTTACCAGACTTTGGACCCGTCAGAAGTGACAGTTGCTCCTCTGACCGCGACAGCAGAGTCATTCACATCTGAAGAGAACAAGATTACATTCAGCACCAAATCCCTCAAGAAAGGCAAGTACCTCATACCGGTCGCTGTGGAAGTTCCTGAGGATTCCGAGTTCATGGTGGATGAAGATATCGTATTCTACATCTTCATCAATGTTGCCGCTGTCAATGTAGATGTCAATGCTACATCGGTTACCGGTGTCAAGATCGAGCCGACAGACAGCTGGAACTTCAACTGCTACCAGCAGTACTATACTGACGGGGCAAACGGAGTATGGGATGAAGATGCATCACAGATGTTCGACGGAAAGTTCGATTCAGGCTGGTACACATACGGTTACTACTATGCATGGGGCTTCGGAGGAAACTTCATCGTAGAAATGGACAAAGAGTACGAAGTATCTGGTTTGCGCTGGTATCTCCTGTACGATGGTGATGCCAATCAGGAATGTGTCGATGTCCAGTACAGCAATGACAGAACAAACTGGGAATCTGCTCTCGCAGGCACTACTTTCACTCCGCACATCAACACAGATGAGGCTGCGGCAAACAAGAGTTACAAGTGCTTCCAGTTCAAGAAACCTGTCAAGGCCAAATATCTCAGAGTAATCATCGGTCAGATGGGAGAGGAAGAATTCACAAGTATGAGTGAAGTCGAAATTTATGCTCCCGCAAAATAAAAATATAGAACAACATGAAATTCAATAAATTATATCTCGCGATGGCTGCAGCGGCACTTGCTGCCTGCACCAATCCGGTAGAGCCTTATGACGCCATCTATATGACAGATGCGCAGATAAGTCAGGACAAGTCAATCACCATTGACATTACTCCTGACGGCACCGCCATCACTGTATCATCTTCAGTCAATGCGACTGAGGATATACAGGTCGAGCTCGGGGTTGACGCGGCACTTCTCGAAGGTTACAACAAGAAGTACGAGAAGAACTATCTTCCTGCTCCAGAAAGCAGCTACTCACTCAGTTCAAACACTACTGTCATCAAGGCCGGACATAACATGTCAGAAGCCGTTGACCTCACAGTGAACAGTACCGAGGAATTCAAGGAAGGAAGCACATACTGCATTCCTGTGACCATCCGTTCTACAAGCGCGATGAAAGTTCTCGAGGCTTCCAGAACACTCTTCGTTGTCCTCAAGACCCCTGTAATCAGCAAGGCCATCTACCTCGGATCCAACATCTATAGGGTGGATTCATTCAAGCAGGAAAGTTCTCTTGCAGCACTTCCTCAGGTGACGATGGAGGCCAGAGTCTATGTTGAAAGCTTCGCAAGCCGGGATCCGTACATCAGTTCCATCATGGGTATCGAAGGTGTGTTCGGAGTACGTTTCGGTGACGTGAAGGTGTCTCCTAACGCAGTCCAGATCTGCCACGATTCATATCAGCCTGCTGCTGAGAGCCATAAGTTCGACACCAACAAATGGTATCATGTGGCAGCTGTCTGGAGCGGTTCGACATTCGACATCTACATCGACGGCCAGTATGCTACCGGCGTTCCTGTAGGTGGAGAAACCATCAACCTCACCAGTGACAACTCCGGCGGATTCTATATCGGAGCATCTTATGGCGGAGGCCGTCCTCTATATGGATATGTCGCAGAGGTCCGCGTATGGACAAGGGCTCTGAGCCAGAGCGAAATAGCAAACAATATGGACTATGTGGATCCTCAGTCGGAAGGTCTGCTGGCATATTGGAGAATGAATGCTTACGAACCACGTGAAGGTGGCGGAAACATCGTAAAGGATGAGACCGGACACGGACACGATGCCGTCGGAGGAGCAAACACTCCTAAGATGATGGATACAAAGTGGCTGTAGTCCATATCTTTCGCAAGTTACGTTTAAGTAACATTCAAAAAAAACTCAAATTCTACGGGCATGATTTTCATTTCATGCCCGTAGTTTTTTTATTGCAGACCGGCTGAAACGACCCGCCATGCGACCTGATATTGTCTCCGTGGACTCACTGTATGTCCAGATACCGAAGACAAGCGAAGTATAGACAATTCTCATATGAAATTATGTTCTAAAAGTTTGATTTTACGGAAAATTTCAGCTGTCTGCAAATTCGACGTATTAGAATTGAGAAAATTAAATCATAGCTTTGGAATGGACACAATGACGTCCGACAGTACTTAATATTCACCCGAAGTCCGCCAAAAACCAACCGAAACGGCGGCTTCAAATCATTACTCCGACTATGAAGAAAGGATTTCTGATGCTTATGGCCGCAATCTTTCTAGCATTCGGCTGCGACAAGAACAAGAACACTCCCCAACCGGCACCTGGGGAAAAAGACGGAATCACAAATCTAAGTGCAAACGGTACGGCTAACTCGTACATGGTTCCAAAGGCTGGAAAGTACAAGTTCGATGCGACAGTGATGGGTAACGGAGTTTCAACAAGAGGCATCAACGCACAGACATTGACCCCGGCGACAGCTGAACTCCTATGGCAGGACACCAAAGGCGTAGTTTCCGGAATCGAGATAAAGGACAACACTATAGTTTTCGATGCAGGCGAAGCTGAAGGCAATGCGGTAATCGCTGCCAAAGATGCTTCCGGCAAGGTTATCTGGAGCTGGCACATCTGGAGAACAGCCTACAACCCTGCTGACAATGCATCTGCTCACGAATTCAACGGAGTCGTCTGGATGACCCGCAACCTCGGTGCAAAATCCGACACATGGGATGAAATCGGAAACGCCAAGGGTCTGATGTACCAGTGGGGAAGAAAAGACCCGTTCCCTAGCCTTGACGGATGGACGGACAACGGCAACTTCACTGTTTTCAACGAGGCCGGCGACGATGTCACTGAAAGTATAAAAACTGAAGTGGTCAGCGCATCTGACAACCTCGGCAACTCCATCTCAAACCCTACCACGTTCTACAGCGGCGTAAGAGGAGCTGACGGAAACGGCCCATACGACTGGATTACCACAGAAGACTATTCTCTCGGCAACGATTACCTCTGGGAGGCTGAAGGAACAGGAGCGAAGACTCTCATGGACCCATGCCCTCCCGGATACAGAATTCCAGCGAATATTCTCTATAAAGGCTTGAACAACAACAGTTTCCCTCTCGCCGATGACATCAATGGCGGAAGATACCATGACAAGATGGGCTATTTCCCTCCATGCGGAAGCAGAGGATTCGAGGGCGGCACCTGGTTCGCCGTAGGACTCTACACCGACTATTGGTCAAGTACCGCCATGGAAGACGGTTGGGCAGGACTTCTTCATGGTCTGGAATCGAACATCAACCCTAAGGGCAAGACCTACCGCGCAGCCGGCGCAGCCGTAAGATGCGTAAGCGAAGCCCGCAACGGTGAAGAGCCTTCATGGGACAAGGCTGATGTCACTATCAATGCCATTGACGCCATCGAGACCGCATACATCAAGAACAACGGAAGCGACGGTTCAGCAAACTACTACTTCGGATTGACAAATACCAACTCTTATACAGTGAATGACAAGGGTCTGTATGTTCCTGGAGAAGGCGGGGAAATCGTATTCTTCGACATTTACAGTGCTCCTAGCAAGGACTCCGAAAATGCTGTCCTTCCTGAAGGCACCTACACTCTCGGAAGTATGAGCAACAGCGGAACTGCTGATACAGAATACACCCGCGAGCATTACTCTATCGACGGGCAGCTTGCATTCTACGAGTTCACCGACGGAGAAATCAAGGTTACACATACACCTTCAGGCTACCATATCGAGGCGTTGATGACACGCAATGACAGTCAGGTTATCAAGGTCGTTTATGACGGGAACATCAAGTTCGTGAACAGAGGCGCACCGGACATCGGCACAGTAATTACAAATCCTGTCGATGTCACCTTCACAATCGCTGACATCGTTTACGAGCACTCTTCGACGACTGATGACAAGTATGACAGATACTCCATCAATCTCTTCGCCGGCGAAATGCAGGGCGAGGCAGTGCTTACCAATGGTTACGCGGTTCACATTGACCTCTTTACGGATCCTTTCTCGAGCAAGGGTAACGTTCAGCTGAAGCCTGGTACATATAAGGCAGGAAATGAATTCAAGGCGGGAACATACATGCCTGGAGCATACTATAACCTCATGGGAGTTCCTCTCTACGCAGGTACCTACTGCATGGAAGTAAGACCTACCAATACCGCTGTCCTCTACGGACTCATCCAGAAGGGCGACATCAAGGTGGAAAGAAGCGGGGACAACTATGAAATCACCATCGACTGTGTTTCAGAGGACGGCGTTTCCATCAAGGGTAAGTTCCCTATGGGCGAAGCGAACCTCAGGGATAACTCTCCTAACCTGCCTGATGGCGACTGGAACAGTATTCTCCGCGAGGACAAGACATTGATTTTCAAGGAGACAGATGATATCTTCTCTTACATGAACCACTATTGCTATGATGACCACAGCGAGTATGAAATCATCGTGAACAACCATACTTCTGACGAGTCATTCTACCTCTCGGTTGTAGCTGCTGCCAATGCTTCAAGTCCTGTCGGAACATTCACGACTCCTAAGGATGCGTCAAACCCTACCATCGGAGAGTTCCGTCCGGGATATCGTGATTTCTCAGCATTCAAGGACACATGGTGCTACATGACATTCGATTCAGACGGCTATGAGGCCGGCGGTGCCCCTGCAACTGAAGGCACAATCACCATCAAGGATGCAGGTGACGGCAAATACACAATCGAATTCGAATTGAAGGACGACGCCGATCCGAAGCACACCATCAAGGCTCTCTGGACAGGCAAGTTCAACAAAGAGAACGAATACAGATAATAACCTATCATAACATATCTGAAAATCCCGGTTCCGCTGATTGCAGAACCGGGGTTTTCTTTTGCCTGCCGGTGACAATGTCAACACTTTGATTTAACAAAAAACAATCCTGATTTTATGACAGAATCAGTCAAGTTTGGAAGCGAGGGCAAGTACACAATTGGACTTATCGACAAGGACAGAATCAATTATATTACGGCTATGAATACGGAACGGGACACTTACAATCAGAGTATGCGCGTGAGACGCTTACCGTTCTCTCCACAATTATTTTCGATCCTCTTGACATATGTTAGTTTTGGCTTCGCTGCTATAATATACTGTATGTCAATATATTACATGCTAATATGGAGCTAAGCGCTCCCGCCAAGACCCCATTTCGATACCACCTCTTGGCTCTCTTATAACAGGATAACTTTCTGATAATTAATACGTAACGCCGAATTGCGGTTACCAAGAGGGTCGAAAATCGAAGGCTTTGGCCAGACGACTTAATCGACTCAGCAGTTACGTGTTGATTTGTCTTGCAAGCGCGGTTCCGTTTTTCGAGAGACATCGTAACCAGCCGTGTTATCATTTGCCATTTATCTGTTCAGGTCAATGTCATATTGGCATGGTTAGGCACT
>OHNK01000895.1_pt1 | contig 15735 bp, 9 predicted proteins | sample 1569551 | NCBI WGS metagenome assembly OHNK01 (sample SAMEA3879518, study PRJEB24766) | human gut metagenome | biome: human-associated habitat; feature: feces | place: USA | collected 1985/1987 | reverse complement strand
TGGGCTTTGCGCATAAAAAAAGGCTGTGTCAGCGTTTTGACACAACCTCTTTTTTATTGTATGAACTCTGTCCAACATAAACAGTACTCCCTTTTTCCCACTAGAGTTCATGTCTATTTTATATTTAAAATTAAGAATAACAATGCTCCAATCTATTTATTCTCTGACTTCGGAATCCAACTATCCACCAACAGCCGATGCTCATCCCTCCATTTACGGGCTATTTCTTCTTCATCCATCCTGGCATCCTTCATAGCTGTCATAAAAGAGCTAAGTTCTTCTGTCGTTAGTTTGATGTTGCCAAAGAATTCGGCAGCAAACGGATCTTTCTCACTGAATCCTTTCCATGCAATAGCATGTATTTCTTCCAAGTCTCCATATACTTTCTTCGGATCATCCAAGAATTTCAAGTCAAACTGGTCGAACATCCAATGCGGTGTCCACCCCGTAATGACAATCCATTCTCCTTTGTCCATCGCTTTTTTCAAAGAAGCCAGCATGGTGGAACTACTTGAAGTCATGAGGGTATACCCATCAAGTCCGTAAGCAGCAATGGCCTTATCGGTCGTCTTCATTATCCCTGCTCCCGCATCAATTCCTACTATTTCAGAAGAAAAACGGTCTTTATTAGCTTCCAGCTCATTAATAGAGTGGATCGTAACATATTGAGGAACAACCAGTCCGACGCGAGCTTCTCCGTATACCTCCCCCAAAAATTCGATGCTGTCTCCATACTGATCCATATAATCTTTCATCGTTATTGGTAACCAGGCATCCAGAAACACATCAGATTTCTTTCCTGACATAGATACAAAGATGGGGGCAAGGTCAGCATTTTGCAGTTCAACCTCATATCCATGCTCTTCCAATACCACCTTAGCCAAATGACTCATGGCAATACCTTCCAGCCAATTGGCATAGGCTATTTTTACTTTCTTTTTCTCTAAGTCTGAATTAGTACAGGAAGCTAGCAAAAGCATAGCTGACAATACTATTCCTACTATTTTATATATTCTCATACGTATTTTATCCTTTCCGTTTAGTTCTTATTTTTTCGTCCTGCCATTCCTTGCGTGATACGGTCTAAGATGATAGCTAAAATAACAACTGCTATACCACCTTCAAACCCAAGTCCGATTTTCATTTGGGTAATACCTTTCAATACAATTTCTCCCAGACCACCGGCAGCAATCATGGCAGCAATTACAACCATAGAAAGCGACATCATTATTGTCTGGTTGACACCAGTCAGAATGGTGGGCAACGCCAAAGGAAGCTGCACTTTATACAATAACTGCCAACGGGTAGCTCCGAACGAACGGGAGGCTTCCACTACATTTTTAGGAACTTGCCGGATTCCCAATCCGGTAAGGCGGACCACAGGAGGCATAGCAAAGATAATGGTGGCAAACACTCCTGGCACTGCTCCCAATCCGAAAAACAAAACAGCAGGAATCAGATAAACAAAAGCAGGCATCGTCTGCATCAAGTCGAGAACAGGACGAAGTATTTTCTCTGCACGCGGACTGTTTGCCGTCCACACTCCTAAAGGTACACCAACAATCAGAGCCAGACAGGTAGATGAAAAAACGAGAGCCAGGGTTTGCATAGTAGCCTCCCAAAATCCCATTCCATAGATCAGTAATAATCCCAATGCGGTGAAAATTGCCGTACCGCGTCCTGCTTTCATCCATGCGAGTGTAGCAAGTACCAAAATGGTTATATAAAAAGGTATTCCGAAAAGTATGTGTTGGAATCCTATAATAAAACTACCGATGCCCGCATTCACGGCATCAAAGAAAGTGGAAAAATGTACCATCATCCAATTGATGGCCATCTCTATATATTGTCCTATATTTATCATAAATCTATTGCGTTTTGAATTATTTCGTTTATTTCTTCTTTATCTTTCCCGGTCACTTCGATGATTAAGGATGAAAGCGGGATTGTTCCTAAAAACTCGCGCGTCTCATCAATCACCCATACCGGCGAATTGCTCTTTGTCATTAGAGGAAGTATATCCTCCAACACCGTATCCTCCAACACAGAATGTACTTCTGTACGCACAATCGTTTCAATGGATTTTTCCTGTTTGCTACGTAACTTAAGCAAGTCGTTCAGACGTACTTCTCCGACCAGTTTATCATCGGTGTCTATGACAGGTAATACGGTGATATTCTTCGCACGCATCTTACGAATCAATACTTCGGGACCTTCTTTCTTCAGACGGGCCACCAACGGTTTGTCAATCATTAAAGAAGAGGCGGTAATAATTTTGCTCCTATCCACGTTTTCAACAAAACGGGCTACATAATCGTTAGCCGGTTCAGTCAGGATTTCCTCCGAAGTACCTACCTGCACCACTTCTCCGTCTTTCATGATGGCAATACGGTCACCTAGCTTAATTGCTTCACTCAAGTCGTGGGTAATAAAAACAATCGTCTTTTTCATCTTTGATTGCAAGGCCAGTAGTTCATCCTGCATCTGTACGCGAATCAGAGGATCGAGAGCAGAGAAAGCCTCATCCATTAAAAGCACTTCAGGATTATTAGCCAGAGCACGAGCCAGTCCGACACGCTGTTGCATTCCACCGGAAAGATCGCCTACCATCTGATTTTCATATCCTTTCAATCCGACAAGCTTCATGCTTTCCATCGCTTTCTTCTCACGTTCCTCTTTCTTCACTCCCTGAAGTTCGAGGCCGAACGCGATATTGCTCAATACGGAACGGTGAGGTAACAGACCGAAATTCTGGAAAACCATCGCCAGCTCTTTCCGGCGAACCTGCAATAATTCTTTTTCGGAAATTTTAGATATATCTACTCCGTTTACAAGCACTTGTCCGGCAGTAGGACGTATCAGACGATTGATACAACGCAGTAATGTCGATTTTCCACTTCCCGAGAGTCCCATTATCACGAAAAACTCTCCTTCATTAATTGAAAGATTGGCATCTTTCACTCCTACCGTACAACCGGTATCTTTCAGAATTTCCTCTTTACTCTTATCTTTTTTCAACATCTTGAGGGCTTTCTGCTTCTCGTTACCAAAGATAAGGTACAAATCCTTTATTTCTATTTTACTCATATAATATATTGGTTTAGATTATAATATTTGTTTTGTTTTCAACTGCCGCATTCCTTATTCTCACTTACGATAAACAAGTTGAATGTTCGCATGGTTCAGTCATGTCACATGATAACATGACGGTCCGACGTTTTTTAAATGGTTTAAAAAAAACAGACAGAGTAGTTTAAAAGGAATAGAATTTGATAAGATTATCCTCTTAATGAACAGTAGAAAACAGTATTTTCATAAATAAATAACAGTCTGTTCTTGCATATTGTTGGCACAAAGGTAAGGAAAATAGATTAAATATGCAAATTTCATTCAGGTACGGAGTAATTCCAAAGATGCTTTTTCAAGTCTACGCATCCATTTTGTTTGAAAGAGATCCCTTCTTCCAACAAGAGTTGTTTCTGCTCTGTCCAACCCGGAACAAGCCGTCCCGACGCATTGACAACCCGATGACAAGGCGCAGATAAATCATCCGGAATCTGTTTCAAAGCACGCCCCACCATACGGGAACATTGAGACATTCCCAATAATGCGGCAATTCCCCCATAGGTAGAAACTTTACCTACCGGAATTTCTCGGACAACCTGATACACCTCTTGACAAAAGGATGCGGAAAGGCTCGCCTTATCTACTTTATAATCTTTCATCACTCAAACATTACTTTATTTCAGTTCCAAAACTAGATAAAAAGAAAAGAATTTGCAAATAACGAAAGCATTTCAAATAAAATATGCAACTTTATTTGCTTTATTTACAAATAATCCCGACCTTTGTACCCAATAAAAGCAACCCTATTATTAACAAAACAAGCACTGCTGTTATGAAAAAGAAAACTATCCTGTTCGCTTCTTGTTTATTGGGAGCACTGGCTTTCAGCTCCTGTGAGAAGAACCTTTATGATGAAAGTAAACAACCCGAGAAAGAAAAGAAGATGACTGACTTGGAAGTACCTGCCGATTTCGACTGGAAAGGTTCTCAAAATGCCAAAGTGAAAATTGCCAGTCAATCAACTGCTACTATTTCTGTATTTCTAGAAGAAAATTGTAATGAAGAGACTTTGATGCTTCGAATGGATGTCGATGCCAACACATCAGAATTAGAACTCCCAATTGAAATTCCTGCATATATAAAAAATGTGTATGTAAAATATGGTAATGGCTCTGAAATACAAACTGTTCCTGTTGAAAGTAATGGTACTATTTCTATAGTAGTACCTGCTAATGCTACGGCATTATCCAGAGTTACCACAAGAGCTAATAAAGAAGTTGAAACGAACAACATCTTCAATTATCCGGGATATGGCAACGGAACGATTATGTTCGAAGATATGTATCCAGCTTTAGGCGATTATGATTTTAATGATTTTGTTGCATGGTATAATTTCCGAATTGATGGTTTTTATTGGAGTCACAATCAATGTTATGCAGAATACTTGATGATAGGATTTCAAATTAGAGCTATAGGAGGTATATATGACTACAATCCTTATATCCGCTTGGCAGAAGTACAATATAATGAACTTGATTTAGAAGAAACTCAAATGTATCTTGAGCGTAACAATCCTGAAGAGGCTGAAAATATCAAAATCCTAAAAGGCCCAAAAGGGGAATTGATTATTTCACTAAAGAAACCGGCCATTCCTAACGGATACAAGTATTATAATACGGAGGTAAATGAAAAAACAAAGCCTAAAAAAATGATGGCCATTTACTTGGTGTTCAACTCACCTGTTAACGTTAAAAGCCTACAAGACAGTAAAATGGACTTTTATATTGCAAAAACTAATAAAGGACAAGAAATCCACTTAAAAGGTTATAGCCCGGTTTATTATAACAGCAACGAAAGTTATGTAAATGAAGACAACTTTATATGGGGATTAAAAGTACCTGCATCTTTACATCATGCCAGAGAAGAAGTAAACTTCTTGGAAGCATATCCAGACTTTGAACAATGGGTAACATCGGGAGGTCAAGAGAACCAAAGATGGTGGAATAAGCCAAAAACGAATAAGTTGATTATGAATTAATAAATATACAGTAAATCATATACTGAATTAAATAAGAGGTAAGGTATGTCAATAGATTTCCTTACCTCTTATTTTTATCATATGAATTCCATAGAAGTATAAACAGATAAATGCTCACCACCAAATTTTGCAGATTCTATCCTATCCTTTCCTCTTCAACAAATCTGTCGGACTCTCTCCAAACTGTTCTCTATAACATTTAGTAAAATAAGAAGGAGAACTAAAACCAACTTCATAACCTATCTCTGCCACTGTCATATCCGACGAAGCAAGCAGGGAAGCAGCTTTCTTCAAACGAGCTATACGAAGCAGTTCATTCGGGGAATAATTAGTTAGGGATTTGATTTTGCGATAGAGTTGCACACGGCTTAATCCCATATCTTTACCCAAGTCTTCCACATTCAAATTTGAATCTCCCATCTTTGCCTCAATCAAAGCTTTGAATTTTTCCACAAAGTCTTTATCCATATCACAGACATCCTCTTTCGCCAACGTTTGTCCGTCACCAAAAAACTGTTTCAGGCGGCGGTGTGAATCTATCAGATTACGAACGCGTGCCAATAGTAATTGCGAACTGAAAGGCTTGGAGATATAAGAATCTGCACCACCATCATACCCTTGAATTCGTTGTTCATCCAAAGAACAAGCTGTCAATAGGATAACAGGAATATGACAGGTTTGTAATTCGCTTTTCAAGCGACGACAACATTCAATTCCATCCATTCCGGGCATCATTACATCGGAGATAATCAAGTCCGGGACATATTTCATAGCTTTACGAATACCTTCCGAGCCGTCTGCAGCTTCTATAACAGTATAATCAGTATGAAGCAATCCATGCACATATAAGCGAATATCAGCGTTATCATCAATAATCAGAACGCAAGGTTTGGAAGAGTCGTAACTTTTTTCCAATTCCTCTTCTTCGTAAGTTAAAGCATCATTCAAGCTCGAAGAACCGGAATAACCGGAAGTTGCAGGAGTTGCCGGAACCCCAGCAACGGCAGAGGTTGTAGCATCGGTGGAGGTTACAGAAGTAGCAGACACAGAGAATGCCGGAGAGTTTTCAGAAACAACAGTCTCGCAAGTCTGCACAGGCAAATCAACGGTAAAGATAGTTCCTTGCTTTTCATCACTTTCCACCGTGATGGTACCTTTATGCAAATCCACAAAAGCCTTTACCAATGCCAGTCCAATACCCGAACCGGCATGGTGCATATCTATCTTATAGAAACGGTCGAAAATATTCCGGATATGCTCCGCAGAAATCATTGAACCGGTATTGGCAACGGTAAAGCGAATCCAGCAATGATCGTCTTTAGTCAGGGAAGACAAGCGTACAGTTACTTTTCCGTTTTCCGGAGTAAATTTGAAAGCGTTGGAAAGGAGGTTGAAATAGATGCGTTCCAACTTTTCTACATCTGCCAATGTGCGGTAATTCGTATCCGGCATATAATCGAATGAGAAATGAATATGCTTCTTCCGGGCTACTGCCATGAAAGATTCGTTCCATCCTTCAAAAGAAGAAAGAATGTCTAACGAAATAGGAGTATATTCCATTTTTCCATTCTCGTATTTACGAAAATCCAGAATCTGATTGACAAGACGCAAAAGGATATTCACGTTTCGCTGAACTAACAATAACATTCGGCGCTGATCTTCACTCAAAGACGAATCAGCCAGTAAATGCTCTACCGGGTCGGCAACTAATGTCAGTGGAGTACGAAAATCGTGAGATATATTTGTGAAGAAAACCAGCTTGGCATGAGTCGCTTCTTCCAGTTGATGAGAAAGCTGGATAAGCTGATCCCGCTGTTCTTCGAGTTTGTCACGCTGTTCTTCAAGAATATCCCGTTGCTCTTCGAGTTTATCGCGCTGTTGCTCTACTTGTTTCTTCTGTTCGGACAACTCTTTATTCAGGCGATTCTTGGAACGGAGGGATTTATAGACTACCAACAACAATCCCGCTACTAATAAAAGAATAACCAAGCCGCCATACATCACGACCTGCTGCGTAGCTACACGCGACAGATACCCACCGATACGTCCGTTCAATGTTTCAATCTTCTGATCCAGTTCCGAGATATGGGTAGTCTGAAGTTGCATAACGTGCGCGTTCGTGCGGTCTACAACGGCAGTATTCATGACCGTTTCGCGAGGATAAGACTTCTTCTCAAGAATATTCATGGCCAGTTGCATCACTTTGTCCCCATTAGTCGGATAAATAAAAGTTGCATCCAGCACATTGTCAAGCACCAATTCAAGCCCGTTTCCTTTGCCGGGCAGGGCATCAATGCCAACAAAAATCATTTCCTTTTCACGTCCGGCTTTCTTCGCAGCTTGATAGGCTCCCGGAGCGATACGGTCGTTATGTGCATATACCGCATCAATCTTCGGATGACGGCGAAGCATACTATCCATTTCCACTTCTGCCGGTTCACGTTCCCAGGCAGCATCCGCTTTATCAATCAGTTTGATATCCGGATAATTGCTGATAGCAGCCATAAATCCCTGATGGCGTTCCATGGCAGGGGTGGAACCACCCAGTCCGGTAAGCTCCACTACATTCCCTTTCCCTTTCAGACTTGATGCGATATAATTTCCTACCGCACGACCTATTTCATAATTATCGGCACCAATATAGGCAGTATATTTATCAGAAAGTATCTTCCGGTCTACAAGAATGACGGGTATTCCTTTCTGATAGGCCTCCTCCACAATTGGAGTCATGGGAGCCGCTTCATTGGCGGAAATTATCAGTAAATCAACTCCTTTATCTATAAAATAATGAACATCTTCCGCCTGCTTACGGTTATCATCCGCCGCCGAACGGATTTCAACCGACACTCCATCATAAAACATCGCTTCGCGAAGAATCTCATCATTCATCTTGTGCCGCCAAGAGTCATCACTACATTGGGCCACCCCAATACGGAAACGAGGCGCATCCTGACGACAGGCCGCCAAGCCCAAAAGACAAAACAAGACTGTTATCCACTTCATATATTTCATCGCTTCAATCATTCCCTTTCTTTCGTATATCTTTTGTATTTCTTTCTGTAATCCAAATTTCTCTCCCCGCATTATTTGCATTCACCACCGGGAAATACATCAGTTCCACTTTCACAGGGTTCAGCGTGTATTTTCCAGTAAAGCGTGAAAGCAAAGGAACCGTAAACTGATAAGTACCTACCGGTAATTTTTCGCTAAAGATAACAGTTTTCTCTTTAAAATACTCACGATACACTTCAGAACGGGAGAAATTAACAGGTTTTGAGGCATAACTACAACCTGCCGGAACAGGAACTTCGAGCATCACATATTGCGCATCCTCCTGTTTCACCTGCAAGGTAACTGTCAATGTAACAGGTACACCCGCCACCAAAGAGTCTTTTTCCAAAGTCGCCTCCACCTTGAAAGCATCACTCTGACGAGCATTCATCACACGCTTCATTGAATAGACACTATACAATAAAGGCTCTTTTCCCGTTTTTGAAATAAGCAGACTATCGCCTGCTATCAGCCGGGCATGATAAGGAAATTCCGTAATTCGTTGATGATCCTTACCGCTCACAGACACCGACGTTCCTGACATCCCTCCGGAACCTGCCAACAAATCGGTCAGAACAGTTGCCACAGCCGAAGAAGCCTGATACGTATTCCATCCGCGCTCCTTAGTCCGCAAAATATACAATTGCATATTTTCTTTCAACTTACACAGGGAAGGGTCATTTTTAATAATCCGGTAGGCTATCAATGTATTTATCATCTGATTTCCCTCCCAATAATAAGTACGCCGTGCGTCGTCACAGTAAACACCTTCCAGCATATCCTTTTTCAGATAAGGACGTACGCTATCACCCACATTCACCGAATCCACCTGTTGCTTGATTTCCCAGAGAAGCAGCTTCTCTTTCAAGTATGAAAGAGGACGATAATACTTGTTTCTATTTGCCAACGAGTCTTCTTTCTGTTCCAATTGCCGGACGAAAGGTTCCAATAATCTGACTGCCGAAGAATAATCCGCCTCTACTTTCCACTCATGCAGAGCATGAAGTATTTCTATATCTTCCAATTTCATTCCTCGATAAGGACGCGTATGAGCATACTCCACTTTCAAACCATTCAGATTCAACTCCACAGGATAACCTGCATCTTGCGCCATCTTCAAAGCCCGCAGAATATGCGCAGACATCCAGAAAGAAGTATTTTCAGAGTTCCCCCACCACGACCATAACAGATGTTTGTTCTGATGATTCGTCAGTCGATGGATGATAGGTCGAATTGCTTTATCTACTTTCACCTTTTCACCCTTACTCTGCATATACTGTTGGTAAGCCAACAAACCGATTAACTTGGATGCCAGCTGCTCATTGCACAAATATTTGTATCCTGTCAAGTAATTCACTGATTCTTTATAGATGTCCAACTGATTGTCAGTGATACTCACCATCACTTCTTCATCCTCGCCGGATTGCACTTTAACTGTCTTTGCATCGGACAGAATACCCAATGTGCCCTCCGCCAATTCAGTTCCCTGTGCCAGTATCGGAATCGTATATTCCTCTCCATCCTGATAGCCATCGTCGCGAGTGAAAAGATAGCTGATGGTCACGCTATCGGCATGAACTGCCTGCATCGGCACTGTTTCATGAAATCCCTCCATGAAACTCACTTCCTGCCGTTTCAACGTATCCGTTCCGACGCAGAACTGTGTCTTTCCGGCTATGTGCTGCCCATCCAGATAATTGCGGATAGTCCCGACCACCGTACTCTGATCCCCCTCCACCAGGAAGCGGGGAGTTTTCAACTCCGCCATCAACGGTTTGTAAGAGCGGACGAAACGTCGGAAGGTACCCGTCTGCAAACGACGGTTCATGCCATAAACGACAGTTTCCCATTTCGTCACATTATCGGGGAAAGTTGTTTCAAACTGTACCGTTCCGGTTTTATCCGTAAACAAACGAGGCTGCCAGAAAGCCACATCCGAAAAATTCCTACGTAAGCCATTCAATTGCATCAGTTCATTATACAACTGTTCGTTATCCGCTTCTTCTTTCGCTTTCTGATCTTGCTCTTCCAGTTTCTCCAAAGGTGCGGTTGCAGCAGCAGAAGAAGAACCTACCATTAATCCGGCAGCAGACCCCGTCAACGAAGATCTTGAACGCATGCCGTATCCTACAACGACCACTTCCTCCAGCGCCTGACTATCTTCTTCCAAAGTAACCAACAGATTGGCTCCGGGAGTTGCTCTCATCTCCTGCTGTTTAAAGCCGACATAACTAAACAAAAGCTGATCCCCTCCCCTGTCACAATCCATTTCGAAATATCCGTCCATGTCAGTGATCGTTCCCTCCGTCGTTCCTTTCACCACCACGCTGCACCCGATTAAAGGCTCTCCGGTAGCATCCGTTACATAACCGGAGACTTTACCGCCGTAATTGCGTACATACTGCCTGATCCTCATTTCCCTGTGACCAGGAAAGTTTGTACCGTTCCTGCCAATTCCTCTTCCCAGCAAGAGCCACCCTGCTGACAACGAATCGCGTTCGTGTAGAGGCAGAGATTCCATATCTACATCCAGATAGGTATATGATTGTATCGTCAGAGCATCCTGTTTCAGATACTTTCCATTGTTATAAAGCAAAATCGCATCATACGTTCCGGCAGGAAACTTGGAATATATTCTATTCATTTGCACCAAAGTATCCGGATAAACCAGTTCTCCGGTAGTGCAGTCTTTAAAGAGCAAGTTAGCCACTCCGGTAGAATCTTTTTCTTCCGGAAGCCGGAAATTCAACGTCTTATCCGGCAGGGAGAAATAAATCCGGGTGGGATGCCAACTCTTTCCCTTGCGAAGTTCGGCCACCAGACTACGGAATCTTTCCGGTGATAAATGGTAATCATTCAAAGTCGGAATCTTTGCCACAGACGAAAAATTCAGATAAGCCGGGCACAGTTCCTCATCCTTATATTTATAAACCACATTGCCCTCGAATTCATAAGAGAAACCTCCCTCATGCCGATACAACACACCATTCATATATTTCCAAGGTCCCGGCTCCACAGGACCTGCCAATATCTTTTTCTTGTAGCGCGACAGCTCCATGAGTGAAACCGGAAACAGCTTTCCATTATGTTCGAGCGAAGTATATACCGCCCCATCCATCACTGGAAGACGGCAAAGATACCGTTCATAACGCTTCTTCTCTTCCGAAGTAAACTTATACTCATCATATTTCCCTTTCCTCTGCCGCAACCAGACTACTTCCACTCCTTGCGGCAACTGATTCATATCGAAACTTAAAATCGTTTTCTTGCCCCGGTCGAAAGCCAGAGAATCAATGATGAAAGCCCTGTCGTGCATTCGCAACATTATCTTCTGCTTTCCCGACGGATGCAATACAGGAAAAGAATACTGCTTAGGCTGTTCCGTCCACGAAAAATAGCAGGGAACATCGTTCTGCTCAATCACATAGATATTCACCGCCCGCCCGTTCAGCATCACATAAGGAGCAAACTGGGTGGTTCCATCCGGTGTATCAACCGTCTGACGGAACAGATTTCCCGAAGGATAAGCAAACTGATAATAAGGCAACTTATCCAAATGAAGCAACTGGTTCCAATGCTGATAATCCAATGTGCCGGTATGTAGATACCCTTTTTGCTTCATTGAGTAGGAAGCACGTTGCTCGCGCGGACGGGGTGCACTCCCGTAATAGGGTAAATCGGGTACGTGATAATCCAGCTGCGTGTTGACCGCAAAAGCTGTCAGATCGACGTTGGATACCGGACGCCCTTGTATATTGGTCACGTTCAATTTTGTTTTCACTTTCTGACCGGGATACACTCGTTCCGGCAAATCAGATTCAATCACCAGCCGTTCGGAAGGTGAAGTGTACGAGCGTTTCAACATACATTCCTTATCCCCCATGAAATAAAATACTTCTACGTAATAGACGGAAGAGGGATCAATCTCTCCGGATTTGTGTTCCATCTCTTTTCCCGAACCTTTCTGCAACAGGCGGTTGCCTTGATACACATACCAGGAAAGTTCCAGCTGCAAAGGATTGGAAAGGGAGACACAGAACGAATCTTTTTCTATGCCGCCATTCAGTTCCAGTTTGGAGTCAAGTGCGGCGGAAGCAATCGTCGTTTCATATCCTGTTTCCGGTATTTTGAAACGATAGTCCGTCACCGCCTGATTGAACGGTTCGCGATAGGGCAAACGCACTTTCTTCACTTCTTTCTTTTCACCATAGGTCAGTTCGGCCGCCACAGGACGCTCCACTCCCAGGTCGAAGAATGAAAAGCAAATAGTATCCGCCTGCGTAGTACACTGCATATCATAGCACGAATAGTAGAAAGTCGCTTTGCTCTGCTGCTCCAAACGGTTATTGTCTGCCGTAAGCAAAACTACATTCACCGTATAGAAGCAATCGGAAGCTCCGAATATCCGAGCAGGAATATCTACCGAAGCTTTCCCGGAAACATCCAGTTCCGCCTGCACGGACATCAGTGTATCGGGCAAAGAAAGTATCTGCGCATACGACTTCAGTACCTGCTGTCTGCCGACAGTCACTTCTACATTCACCTCCCGCAAAGGAAGTCCGTTGGCATCCGTTGCACTGATATCCATGCGGTTACTCTGCGATGCATATTGCACATTCGAAGCCAGCTTCACCAACAACTTGTTTCCGTTCAGTTCGTAGTCTTCATATTTGAAATTGGTGGAGGCTACGATGCGTCCCCGCTTATCACGAAGCTGTACAGTATATCTCTGATCGAGCTTCAGGTTCAATGAATCCGCCAACAGGAATTCTCCGGCGAAGCCTCCCGGATGGTAAGGGACGACGGACATTATCTTCTTATAGTCACGCCAGGAAGAACCGACACGCATCCACAATGAAAGTTCCTGTTTCAGAGGACGTTTATGTTCGGAGAGAGCATAAGACTTGAAACGGACAGTTTCGCCCGGTCTGTATTTATTCTTGTCAGTAATCAGGTAACTATAAAATTCCGGTGCATCTTGCCGCCCATAATCATTTTTATACCAGGGTGGTACAAGGTGTTTCCTCAAATCGAATACCGCACGAAACTTATCCACTTCAACCGTCAGGATATGCTGTTCTTTCTGCGACCAGTTATCGTCAGTATACGTCTGACTGTCTTCATCGTAATAAACAGCCTTGCTGCCTACCCGCACTTTGGCATCTTTCCTGATAGTTTCCCCGGCATCAACCACCTGCAAGGTGAGTACACCATACTCCTTGAAAAGGAAAACATGAAAAGGAATCACCGGAGCATAACGGTAATGAACTTCGTTCCGCTCTACATCAGCCAGCAGAAAATGCCCTTTGACCGGAGGATTGCTCCAAGTATCCGTGAAACGGGCAAAAGGAGTCTGCTGTATTTTATCCCATTGTTTCTGTCGGAGTTTGCCTTTGAGAAGTTTCAAAGCCTCTTTGTTAGTCAGTTCGAAAACGATCGTTTCGGGAGAGGTATCATCCCAGATCATCGGTTGTCCGAATGCTCCATTGGCAAAAAGCAGGACTCCCAATAACAACAGGCTCTTTAGCTGGCATAGCATTGTGTTCATAGTATTCGATAGATTGATTGAGAACAAAAATAGAAAATAAAACTGTGAGTATGCTATAAATCACTCGATTATTCGCAATCTTATCCCTTGAAAAAAGTAAAAATGGTCCCCCATATTTACGCGGGAACCATTAACAAACGTATAAAGGGTAATACGAACACTTAATTTATGTTATAAAACATCTCTTTTTATTTGGATTATTTGCAAAGTTGACAGAAGTCCGTATCTTTGCAATGTGTTTTTCATAGTATTAGATTTAAGGTTAACAAAGGTTGGAGCAAGGCGTTGCTCCTTTTTTTATGCCTGTACGTTTCGTACGTACAAAAAACAAGAGGTACACCCCACGAAATGAAATATACCTCTATGCTTACTATCAATAAAAGAATTACATCAGTCTATCTTTCAAAACCTGCGGAAGTTCGGGCATCGCACCTCTCTGTGTGCAGACATAAGCAGAAACCTCAACAGCCAGTTTATGCGCTTCGGGCACCGGTTTTCCATTGAGAATGGAGGCACAGAAAGCAGCTGTAAAAGAATCGCCTGCGCCCACTGTGTCGGCAACCGGTACTTTGGGCGTCTCCTGGAAAGAGACAACGCCCGGTGTGAACACATAGCTGCCATTGATGCCGCAAGTGAGAATCAACATCTTCAGGTTGTATTTTGCCAACAGAATCCAGCATTTATCCTGCAAATCAATGCCGGGATAACCAAACATACGGCTGATAGTCACCAGCTCTTCGTCGTTTATCTTCAGGACGTTGCAACGGTGGAACGATTCGCGCAGTACCTCTTTAGAGTAGAAATCCTGGCGGAGATTGATATCAAATATCTTGAGCTGTCCGTCTATATCGGGCATCGTATCCAGAAAGCGATTGATAGTGGCACGGCTCACGTCATTACGTTGAGCCAGCGAACCGAAGCAAACAGCACGTGTGCTCAAGGCCAAACGTTTCAGTTCATCCGTAAAGGGAATGTTATCCCACGCCACGCCCTCTTTGATTTCGTAACAAGGCACGCCCTCGTCATCGAGCGTCACCTGCACCGTACCGGTAGGATAGTCTACCTGTTCAATCTGCATCTTCAACTTCTTCTCGTTGAATACTTTCAGAATTTCTTCTCCCAGTTCATCCCTGCCTACGGCACTCACTACACGACTGTCAAAACCAAACTGTGATACATGATAGGCAAAGTTTGCCGGAGCACCACCGATTTTCTTTCCTTCGGGCAACACATCCCAAAGTGCTTCGCCCATTCCTACAATTATATTATTCATGATCTACAGATTTAATTGTTTTCCAAATATAAAATTATTTTTTGATACGGAAGGTATAGAACAGCAAGTAAAGTACACCGACTGTCATCACAGCAATCGCACCATTCTGCCCCATAGAAGTATCCGAAGCAACTCCCATAGCCAACGGGAAAACGGTTCCTCCGAAGAGTCCCATAATCATCAGACCGGAAACTTCGTTTTTCTTTCCCGGCAGATAAAGCAATGCCTGCGAGAAAATAACAGAGAACACATTCGAGTTACCAAAACCGATCAGAGCGATACAAGTGTAAATCACCGCCTTATCATGGAAGATGAACAACCCTACCATAGCAGCCAGCATCATAACAACACTGATACCGAAGAAAGATTTCGGAGACATCTGACGCAGGATGAATGATCCCAGAAAACAGCCTGCCGTACGGAAGATAAAATAGAGGCTGGTTGCAAAAGCAGCATCATCCAGTGTCATGCCGATGCGTTCCATCAAGTAGGGGTTTGTCTTTTCATTTAAGTCATATCTCCAGAAGATCGGGGTATGTGCGGCTGTCAGTACAGGGTGTTGATAACGGGTGAAGATTCCGTTTCCGTCTTCTAAAGGGATATTTTTCCGGCTTAACAAGGTTTCGTGTTTAGCGAAGAGTTCGTTTACTTTTTCTTGAAATTGTTCCATGATGTTTTTGCTTTAAATGATATTATCAGATGGTGGGAGACGGGGCACGCCCCGTCTCTACAACTAAATAATTTATTGTCGCTATGCTA
>OHNK01000887.1_pt1 | contig 15791 bp, 10 predicted proteins | sample 1569551 | NCBI WGS metagenome assembly OHNK01 (sample SAMEA3879518, study PRJEB24766) | human gut metagenome | biome: human-associated habitat; feature: feces | place: USA | collected 1985/1987 | reverse complement strand
TCGTTCTTTTGTGTAAGTATATTTTCGGATATCGACTCCGTTTATAATAATCTGTGCTTCTTTCGCTTTCTCCCCAAACATCCAGACACCCGCTTCTTTCGAGCAGGCTAAGAGCTGATTGGCATAATTTGCCACCTGACGTCTGTTTTTCTTATGCATAAACAGCGTAAATTTTGTTCCTCTGTTTTCAGAGGAATGAGAATGGACGATCCGAAGCGGTACCTGATTTTTCTTTGCCGATTTTAAGGCTTCAATATTACTAATCGTTGTTTTGTTGGTCCAGAATACATCATACTGTGTCTGTTTAAAAATGGTATCCAGCTCTTTTCTTGACTGAAGAACACTTTTAGAACGTGGAGTCACATGATAAACCTTAGATCCGCCTGCTTTTAATTCGTCTTCAAACACAATCTCATCGTCATAAGCGATAAAATCCATGCGATAGTTCTCACGTTCGAGTCCACGGTACACAGACATGATAAAAGCTTCCATTCCACCAAGCTGTCTTGACATTCCTTCAATTAAAATATTCATACTTAAAGACTCTCCTGCAATTTTTTAATCTCTTCATAATTTCGTTTGCAGTTATCGGTATCCCAAATCGTAAAAAATTCTTTCTCTCGATTTAGATAAACTTCCGGATTTTTTAAATTTTCGTCAATCGCACGTTTTAATGCTGTTTTTAACTCTTCAAATGTTTCACATACCGGTCCAAAACCATCTTCCTTAAAAGAAAAATACCCTTCTTCATACTGTGCTTTTCTGAATTTTTCATTATCAAACTGATCGCTCCAGGAGTCATACAGGCATCCCAGACGGTAAGCTTCTTTGATGACTTCAGAAGTTTTTCTGTCACCTCTTGCAAATACACCTTCCAGAACTGTAACTTCTGCATCGTGCCAGTGATACTTCAGGCTCTTGCGGTTAAGCTGTTCATTAAATGCATGCTTTACGATCGCTGCTCTGGAAATGTATTCTTCATTTGTATACATTCTTGCCCACTGGAATGGTGTGAACGGCTTTGGAATGAAGAACGATGTACTCGTTGTAATCTGACATTTTCCATTCCGCTGGTCTTTCGGGATCTCATAGTAACGTCTGGCGATCTGATCTGCAAGTTCCGGGATTGCCCGCATGTCCTCTTCGGTTTCAGTCGGAAGTCCCAGCATAAAGTAAAGTTTTACCTTATTCCAGCCACCGTCGAACGCCTGTCCGGCTCCCCCAATGATGTCCTCTACCGTAAGGCCTTTGTTGATCACATTACGCATTCTCTGCGATCCGGCTTCCGGTGCAAATGTCAGGCTGCTCTTTCGGATATCCTGTACCTGTCCCATCACATCCAGTGAAAATGCATCTATACGGAGGGACGGAAGACTGATATTGATTCCCTGTGATTTGAACTCATCGATCAGGAAAGTTACCAGTTCTCTTAAATGGCTGTAATCACTGGAGCTTAATGAACTCAAAGAAATCTCCTCATGTCCAGTGCTTTTTAGCATCTGATACGCATATTTTTTTAGTCTCTCCAAATCTCGTTCACGCGTCGGGCGATAAAGCATACCCGCCTGACAGAAACGACATCCGCGAATACAACCTCTTTGAATCTCCAGTACAACACGGTCCTGTGTCACTTTGATAAATGGCACGACCGGTTTCTCCGGATAGTAAGTATTTGTGATATCCAGCACCATCTGTTTTTCAATCGTACGTTTTGCATGTACGTTGTTCGGCTCAAAAGATGCAATTGTTCCATCTTCATTGTAAGTCACATCATAAAAAGCCGGCACATAAAGTCCCGGAATCTCTGCTGCACGCTCCAAAAACTCTTTTCTAGGTGCGCCGGAAGCTTTCCACTCCTTATAAGCGTCCAACAGTTCATTGTAAACGGTCTCGCCTTCCCCGATATAGAAAATATCAAAAAAGTCTGCTAAAGGCTCCGGATTGTATGTACACGGACCACCGCCAATGACAATCGGATCATCATTTCCACGATCTTTTGCAAACAGTGGAATCTGGCTTAAGTCAAGCACCTGTAAAATGTTCGTGTAACACATCTCATATTGAATTGTAATCCCAAGAAAATCAAATTCTTTGATAGGATCCTGAGACTCTAATGCAAACAATGGGATATTCTGTTTTCTCATAATCTCGTCCAAATCCGTCCATGGAGAATAGACACGTTCACACCATACATCCGCTCTGTGGTTGAACATATCGTATAATATCTGAATTCCAAGATGGGACATACCGATTTCATAGACGTCCGGAAAGCACATAGCGAAACGGATATCCACCTCGTTCTTATCTTTCATCACCGAGTTCACTTCGTTTCCGATATAGCGGGCCGGCTTCTCGATTTTTAGTAATATTTCATCACTTAAAGCTAGTTTTCTCATATTTCTCCTTTCGTTTTTGTCTAATATATACCAAACAGTAATCTTCTTTTTCGATTTTCACGAAAAATAGCTGTTTTTTTGATTTTCAGGGACGCTTTTCAGTATGAAAAATGCTGTTTTTCACCTGATTTTTGCCCTTGCGTAACAAATTTACTTTTTTTCTACTGTGCAACACTATGCATAATTATACACCATTTTCATAGTCTTGCATAAAATACATAGCACTGCATAACATAATTCAATACTATAAATCACTTATTTTGCAATTAAATTCTTAAAAATTTTGTCCTGCTTTTTCTATCATTTAACACCCTATATGAGAATATGATATTATTTGATATAAAGCAGCAGACAACATTCTGAGACAGCATGCTAACCCATCATATTATATGCTTTTTGCAGAAGGAGTTCAAGCAAATTTTGGTTTATCTTCTCCAAGTTTTTCAAACAACTGCATATTTTCCTTTTTTCGAATTTCTAATTCTTGAAAAATTCTGAATATTTTAACCCTAAAATTTCACCCTTGCGTAAACCTACAAACAAAGCCAGTAAAATCTCTAAATAAACAGAATGGTATTCTTACGCCGCTTGAAGCAATGTCCGTATCTGCTTTTTAGAATAAAGTACCTATTTGGTAGGTGCTTATATGCTTTCTTTCGCCATAAAGCACCGTAACATAATTGATTTGTGTGTGTCAATACCTGCATCTATGTTTGTAAACATGGTTTAGTTTCCTTCATCTAACCAATGGGCGAAGAAAGACTTGGGAATACGATAAATATTTCCAATTTTTATAACTTTGAATGGTTAATCTGAATTGAATTTATTAAAACCTAAAAAATCTTTCCAACCACCCATCATAAATGTTAAACTGTTTTTTCCCAAAGTCAAAAATGCCAATGCCCGTAAAACGCCCTTATATTTTTCACTATCCAGACAAATTTCATATTCTCCCCAAAATATGTTTTGCTGTAGACCAGATTTTTGATGGTCCGTTTTTGCTTTGCATATTATATTCTACGTAGGATAATCCTGCTTTCACATTTGCTTTAATCTCCTGTTCCACCTTTTCTTGAAAACAAAAATCACCAAGACAAGAAAAAATATCATCTACAGTAAGTGGATAATCAATTCTGCTCCTTTCTTTATAAGAAAAGGCAGAAGAATATTCTAATCCCTCTGCCTGTGTTGCTATTATCTTAAGCAAACAAATTCTACCATTTCCTGTGGATAATGGATCCTCCCTTCCCCCTTTCATTGCACAATCTTCCCTCCTCTCCAGTCAACAGTAAAAAAGGAGTATCCGAATCTGTTTTTTTCTTTCCATTTTATTTTCTAGTTTTTGATACTCCCGAAAAATCTTGTCGTCAACATCTTTGAAATTTTTTTGAAACAGAACGTATCGGCTTGTCACTCCACGATTTAGAAATAGAGATATTACTTCTAAACTATTCTCCCAATCAAACTATCTTTGTCCTTGTAATTGTTATAAAGTATGTACTAATTCAAACAATAGCATCGTAATATCATTTTTTGAACATAACGGTTACATACAATATAGTTCTATTTAAAATCATCTTTCCTTAAAAGAGAAAAACTTTTCGAAATAATTTAATCTTATATTTATAACACAAAGCGTTCAGAATTTTTATTCGTCTAAACACTTCTTCATCATATGACGAAATTTGTGCCAAATCATTTAATAAATCCTACTTTACATCTAAATTTAGGAATCTATCGACCATTCATTATAATCGTATTTTTCCTACCTCTAAAATTTTTCCATTTAATCTTTGATGGAAATATAATACTTCTCTTTGAATATATCCTTTAAATTTACTTGTCGATATGTTTCTTTTCTATAAGTAATAATGAGACATGTTCTATTTTTCCCACCATGTTTTTCGATATTCACTAGGCGTCCGCCCATACTTTTGTCGAAAAACTCTATTAAATGTCCTCTGGCTTTCAAATCCAGCTTCCAGATAAATATCTGTAATCCTTCTATCCGTATTTTCCAACAAAGAGGTCGCATAATTTAAACGAATTTCATTTAAGTATTGGTTGAAATTTGTATGAAAAATACCTGAAAAAATTTTTGATAGGGCAAACTTATTAGTTCCCAGAGCTGATGCCACTTTCCCAAGTGTAAGTTCCTCTTGAAAATGTGACAACAGATAGGTCATCGCTGCATATATCAGATCATTACTCCCCACACTGTCTTTTTCTATGAATCGGAATGTTTCCCTGCACCGGTATAATATAATCTGCAAATAAGCCTGCCCCACAACCTCACTGACTTTCTGATCTTTTATCAGACAACTCAGGGCGTTTTTAACTTCTCTATGTAAATCTGCGCTGGCAATCACCGGGTTTTCCGGACATTTCTTCTGAAGAAGCGCCATAAACGGACCACTTAGTTCCAAAGAAGCATAAAACTGGTACACCTCATTTTCCCCCTTTGAAAACACCTGATAATGATGAATCAAATCTGGAAAAACAATAGCAAAATCCCCCTTTTCCATATGATACAACTCATATCCAATGCCAAGCTCCACCTCCCCTTTTGTTACATATACCAGTTCTATGGCATTGTGAAGGTGAGGGGGAACATGATGTGGTTTTTTCCTTATCATACTGAACTTTTCTTTTTTCTCTTCATAAGACGGCTGCATGATATTTCTTTCCCCTCTCAAGAATTGGCTACATTTCTTTTTGATATGGCACGCAGGTTTTCTGCCCATCCGATATAATAAACTCAGTAATTAGGAAAGGAGGAAAACCAGAATGAAAAAACTGATGAATTACTTACAGAAAGTCATGAATTTTTATGCGGTTTACTTCAATCATGCATACCGTCTTTCATAGACTTTTCCTGTAAAAGTTTCTCATTTGCCTTCTCTACATTCATCTTTGCCATAATAACGGTAATGATAAGCGTGATTACTACTGGAATCCATAAATACATGATCTGCAGCATCTGGATACAGGAATCAGACTGTACAGCCAGTGTGCCGTCAAAGCCACTGAAATCCAGAAGCCAGCCGGTAATGGCAATTCCAATTCCACCGCCCAGCTTAATACCAAGAGAAGTACAGGAATACATGGTTCCGTCTACTCTTTTATGCTTTGTGAGATATGTATATTCTGAGCAGGAGGCAATCACAGCATTCATATCCCCCTGCCATGGTCCCATACCAAAAGCTGCAATGCCAGTAAATAAAAGCATCAGTGGCACACTTCCCAGATAACCGGCTACTACGACCAGGGCTCTTCCAATCGTTCCAATCACGTATCCTGTAAGGTTCAGTTTATACATTCCTCTCCACTTTTCCACCAGCATCGGTGTAATGAGCAATGCAATAATCAGTGGAATATTAATGGCCCAGGAAAATACACCATACAGATTTTCATTGAACAGGATATACGTCATATAGTAAATACCCATATTCAGCATAGCAGTATAAATCTGCTGAAGGATATAGGTAGCACAGATCATAACATAGTATTTATTGGTAAACAACAGTTTTGCAGCATCCAGAAGGGAATATTTTTCATCATTTCCGGATTGTTTCCCATCATTTAATTCTTCTTCCGCTAATTCCTTTACAGAAAGTACAGAAATCGTATTAACAATCAATCCAATTACTGCATAGATAATCGCAACCGTTCTCCAGCCGGCAGCTCCGCCACCCATCCATTCTACAAAGCCAATGGTCAGAGACTGAATCAACAGACTTGTGGAAAAAGCAAAAATGAAGCGATAAGAACCCATCTGTACACGTTCTTTACTATTCTTTGTTACCAGGGCTGTCAGAGCAGAATACGCAATATTATTCGCTGTATAAAATACTGCATTTAACAGTGTATACGCAATAAAAAACCAGGCATACTGTGCAAATTCTCCCATATTTGCAGGTATTGCAAAAATAGCGACTAAGGTTACAGCACAGCCAATATAGCCATAGAGCATCCAAGGTCTTGCTTTTCCCATTTTACTCTTTGTTTTATCAATCAGGGTTCCAAAAAAAACATCCGTAATTCCATCGAATAACTTAGATACGGCAATTAAGGTTCCAATAATTCCCGGATTTAATCCTACTGTATTGGTAAGATAAATCATGACAAAAGAGGACAGGAACGCATACACGACATTTCCTGCAATATCCCCAAAGCCATACCCAACTTTGTTATACCATTTTAAATACGTTTTCTCTTTCATGTGTTCCTACCATTCCTTCCCAAATAAAAACTTCATATCAAACGTAAAGGTTTCTTCTGTAAACTGGTACTCTTTCCGTAGTTCCGGACCACAGCTGTTGGAACCAATGCCGTTCTGTGCATAATCCAGACAGACAATGGTACTTCCCGATTTTTCCAACTCAAAATTGTGTGCCTTTCTCGTCAATTCTTCCTGTGAGTAATAAGACACATTGAAGGAAAACGGCCTGGAAGATACTGCTGTAACGGTCTGATTCTCCTTTTCCAACATCAGATAATCACAATCTGTATGGCTTCCATTCTCCTGCGGGCAGATATAATCTTCATGCTGTTCCTCTACCGTTGTATCATACAATCCATGGCTGCAGGAACGGCATTTATCTCGATAACTTTCGTGCGGTCCCAATCCATAAAATTTCAGATTTTCATATTCTCCCCTCAAAAACAGGCGGATGCCAAATCTAGGAAGCTGCGGAAATTCCCTATCCTTTTTGACGTGCATTTTGACAGATATTTCTCCTGTCCTGTAAATCTTCCATACGGCCTCTATATCCAAAACCTTCTGAATTGCTACTGCAGCCACGGACACCGTACTGTAAATCCGAATTCCTTCCCCATTCATTTCCCAATGAGTATCATAAGCCCTGGCTTTGCTCCGGTCATATCCGGCATCTATCCATTCTTGTTTGATCTTCCGGTCATTATCCGTAGGTGCTCTCCAGATATTCAGTTCCATAGGGGTTTCCAGAAGTTCCTCTCCATCTACACTTAATTGTTCAAATAAACCCGAAAGTTTATTGTAAACATAGAAGAATGTATCTGACCGGACGGAAAGAAAACGATCTGTTTCAGAAACCTGTACCTCTGCTTCTTTCTGTTCCTGAGTTTCCAACAAAGCTGTTGCCTGCTGGTTTCTTCCATCCTGATTTTTCAAAAGGATTTCATCGAATCCCATCCTACTGCCCTGCGCCATAACACTGGTACCGTGCTTTAAATGATAAGATACTTTCAAATAACATTTTCCGCTGTCTGGAACGGCAATATCCAACAAAATAGTTCCTTTCTTGTGAGGCAGTACAGACTCCTGCAAAATGAACTGTTTTTTCTCCAGCAGCTTTCCGTCACAGTTTACTTCGTATACCAAATAGATATAATCCTTTAAATCCACATAGTTCATATAGTTTTCCAGACACAGCTCCCCTGTTTTCTGACAGAAAGACACCACTCTTGCCGGGCGATACACATTCTGGTATTCCAAAAGCCCTGTATGGGGTGTTCTGTCCGGATATACCAGGCCGTCCATACAGAAATTCCCATCATGGACTTCTTCTCCAAAGTCACCTCCATAAAGGTACTTTTCTTTTCCATTAGCAGCCTGTCCCTGATAAATGGCATGGTCGCACCATTCCCACACAAAGCCGCCGCAGAGGACATCATACTCATAAATTATTTGAAAATAGTCTTCTAAATCTCCCGGTCCATTTCCCATGGCATGACAGTATTCAATCAACAGGAGAGGTTTGTCCGGTTTTTTGTCCATATATTCCTGAATTTCTTCCAGGGAAGGATACATCCGGCTGAAAATATCAATGTTACTGTAATCATATTTCCTTCTGTCGCTGCGATAAAAAGAACTTTCATAACAGGTGAGCCTTGTAGAATCAAACCCTTTTGTCCATTTTAAAGCTTCCTCAAAAGTACAGCCATAACCACATTCATTTCCCATAGACCAGATAATAATACAAGGGCGGTTCTTTTCCCTGTGTACACAAAGTTGTGTACGATCCAGAGTTGCCGGGATAAATTCCGGGTTGTCCGAGATCCGTTCATTCCATTTCCTGCTTACATTTTCCCAATTGGAATCTTTTAAATACTGGGACTGGGTTCCATGACTTTCATTGTCTGCTTCTGCAATCACAAAGAATCCATATTCATCACAGAGCTGGTAAAAATAAGGCACATTCGGATAATGGCTGCTACGGACTGCATTGAAGTTGCTTTCTTTCATCATCTGCAGATCCTTCTTCATCTGCTCCAGTCCAATCACAAACCCTGTTACTGGATCGGAGTCATGACGGTTCACCCCTTTGAATTTGATGGCGGTTCCATTTACATAAAGGACTGCATCTTTGACACAGATTTCCCGGAGGCCAATCCGGTCTGTAATCACTTCCCCTTCCGTTTCCAGAACCAGAGTATATAAATACGGCTGTTCCGGATTCCACAGATTTGGCTCTTTTACAAGAATTACTGCTTTATGTGTATAAACAGTACCTATATTTTCCTGAAATACCTGAGAAGCAATCTCCTTATGTTCTGCATCATACAAAGTAAGTTTTGTTGGCACTGCCTTTCCCTGATAACTAGCCTGTACTGTAATTACTGCCTGTTCCTCCTGGATTTCGGTAGTTGTAAAATAGTCATAGACCACATTTTCCGGGCGGTTCACAAAATACACATCCCGGAAGATTCCACTCATTCGAAATTTATCCTGATCTTCCAGATAAGTTCCATCACACCATTTCAGAACCAGCACTGCAATACGGTTTTTTCCTTCTTCCAAAACATCCGTCACATCAAATGGGAAACCTGACTGTAACCTACATACTTTCCATTTACCCAGACATAAAAGCAGGAATCCACCCCTTCAAAATTCAGATATGCTCTGGGCGCCTCCTCTGGTATTTCATAGTAAAATTTCCTGACATAGGCTCCGCATGGATTCTCCTGTGGAACATAAGGCGGATCCAGTGGAATCGGATACCTCACGTTAGTATACTGGTGGCTGTCATACCCGTAATTCTGCCACACCCCCGGCACCTCTACCTGTGTAAATCTGCTGCAGTCATATCCTTGTTCGTAAAATTTTTCCTGCAAATCGTAGATACTGTTAAAATACTGAAACTCCCATGTTCCATTCATACAGATAACCCGATCTGAAGAAAAACGATCCTCTACCAGTGGTCCCATATCATGGGAAGCTGGCATATAATATGCTCTGCTGGGCATGGTGTTTTCATGCATTATTTTTAAGTCCTCGTAATGTCTTGGCACGATCATAATATTTTCCCCCTTTATTTTTATGATTTTTCCTTTGGTTTATCATTATTTTACGCTATTTTTACACTATTCGTCCATAAACTCTATTGGACAAAACATGCACAAAATGATACACTATCTTTAACAGAAGCCTACTTGTTTAAAGGAGGTGCGAGACGCATCATGTATATCAACTCTGGTTATCTGCATAATTCATTATTGGATTTCAAAGATAAGAGCAAACCACTAGTAGTGGGAAGCTGTGGGACATACCGGCTGATCCACCAGCCCAAGCTTCCCACGTATCGCCCCCGAGGAAGGATTGACTATCAATTGCTTTATATTGCTGCAGGGAAAGGTCATTTCTTTTTGAATGGCAAGGAAGAGATTATAGAGGCCGGACATATGATTTTATACAAGCCACGGGAAATGCAAAGATATGTTTATTATGGGACAGACCAGACAGAAGTTTACTGGGTTCATTTTACCGGTAATAATGTAAAAAATATTTTAAGAGAATACCATTTGTTTGAATCCGGACAGATTATCCAGACTGGAAACTCTACGGAATATCATCAGATTTTCCGAAAAATGATTCAGGAACTCCAGCTTACCCGTCCTCATTATGAAGAATACTTATCTCTCCTGCTCAGGGAACTGTTCCTTCTGATTAGCCGCCAGGCTCCCATGGGCATCTCTTCCCAGAACCGGATGTTGCAAAAAGAAATGGAAGAAGCTACACAGTATTTTAATGAACATTTTGCAGAAGAAATATCGATTGAGCAGTACGCCATGGACAAACACCTCAGTATCAGCTGGTTTATCCGAAGCTTTAAACGTTACAATAGCGTAACTCCCATGCAGTATATACTAAATCTCCGGATCACAAATGCAAAGACACTGCTCCGGACTACTACATATTCTGTATCCGAGGTGGCATCCATCGTTGGGTATAATAATCCGCTGTATTTCAGCAGACTGTTCAAAAAACAGACGGGACTTCCTCCATCGGAATTTCGGAATAATAAGATTTAGGAAAGCGCATAGTTTCAAATCAATTTTATATTATAGACGTAAAACTTCTTTATATCCAATCTGTTCTTCCAAAAATGTATTTCCCGTTTTTTGTTTTGCCATAATGCTTCTCCTAAAAAAATTTTATTCTGCCATACTTTACCTGTTCTGAAAAGGTCGTAGCGTTTAAAATATATCCCTCCGACGAATCGCAAGAAAAAAGCAAGAATATAAATCTGTCATTTTCACAACTCTATGTTAAAATGTTCTTACTCATACTGAGAAAGGAGGAACCTATTTTTGTCGAAAGCAACACTATTTGACAGCCGTATCAAAAAATACGCTTACTGTAAGCCGCCAGAAATCTGCCGGGATCTTGGTACATCTGCCCTTGGGCTATCCAAAGAACAGGTGGATGCAATGCGGGAAAGATATGTCAAAAACAGTTTTCAGGAACGTAAAACAGATACCACCATCCAGCGATTGCGGCGAGCGTTTATTAATCCATTTCATGTGATTCTATTTATTTTAGGTATTGTTTCTCTCGTTACGGATGTTTTTATGGCCTCTAATTTTACACGGAACGCTACTACTGCCCTTATCATTTTTTCCATGATTGTAATCAGCGGTATCATCCGTTTAATTCAGGAACTGCGGGCGAAAAGCACCGCCGCACAGCTTGACCGTTTGATTCACGAAAAGGTTACTGTAAGACGGAATGGGGAACTACGGGAAATTCCCGGTGAAGAATTAGTAGTAGGCGATCTGATTCTGTTTTCTGCTGGTGATCATGTTCCAGCGGACATCCGGCTGACAAAGGTAACCGATCTATTTATTTCCCAGGCCGCTATCACTGGAGAAAGCGCCATTTTGGAAAAAAGCTGCTGTACACTTTGTTACAAAGAGCAGGAACCCATAACACAATTGGAAAATCTTGCGTTTATGGCGACCACAGTTATCAGTGGAAAAGGGGAAGGCATCGTGCTGGCTGTAGGAAGGGATACTCTATACGGTGGATTTACCAAACCTAATTCTGAAGATAAAAATGCTTTTCAAAAAGGAGCCAATTCCATTGCCTGGGTCATGATCCGGTTTATGGCAGTTCTGGTTCCCATTGTATTTCTTATATTGGGAATCACAGGTGGAAAGTGGCTGGAATCCTTTGCATTCGCACTGTCTGTAGCGGTAGGGCTGATGCCGGAAATGCTCCCCATGGTCATCACCGCCTGCCTTGCAAAAGGAAGCCTTGCTATGGGTAAAAAACAGACCATCATCAAAGATCTGAACGCCATGCAGAGCTTTGGAAGCATGGATGTGCTTTGTATGGATAAAACAGGAACACTGACCAATGAAAGTATCCTGCTGGAATATTATATGGATATCCTGGGCAATGAAAATACAGAAGTCCTGGATCTGGCTTATCTGAACAGTTCCTATCATTCCGGCGTCCGTAATCCCATTGACAATGCCATTCTTGCCTGTAAATCCATGCCAGGCAGGGAAATCCATTATGCCAAGCTTCTGACAGAATATCAGAAGGCAGATGAAATCCCCTTTGACTATACCCGTAAGTTTGTCAGTACCCTTGTGCAGGACAGTACCGGAAACAGCCATCTGATTATGAAAGGGGATATTGCACACATCCTTTCCCGATGCAGTCATGTAGAATATCGTGGAACACGACTTCCTATGGAGAAAGATGCCAGACAAAGCGTATTTTCTGTGGTAGGGGAAATGCTGCAGGATGGGATGAAGGTTATTGCTGTGGCTCGGAAACATGTGGGAACACGAAAGGAAATCACACCTGACGATGAAAAGGATATGACTTTGGTTGGTTATCTGTCTTTCTTTGATGCCCCAAAACAGACGGCAAGCGAATCCATAACAGCACTGAAGAGATTAAAAGTAATCCCGAAGATCCTGACCGGAGACCAGGCAGCCATTGCGCTATCCGTCTGCCGCCGGGTTGGAATCTCTGCGGAACATATCCTGACCGGCACCCAACTGGATGAGATGACAGACTGTGAACTAAAAAAGGTGGTAGAAGAAACCCATGTTTTTGCAGAGCTTACTCCCGGTCAGAAAGTGCGTCTGGTTTCTGCACTCAAAGATAATGGTCATACCGTTGGATTTCTTGGGGATGGGGTCAACGACATTCCTGCACTAAATGAGGCAAATGTGGGAATTTCTGTAGATACAGCAGTGGACGCTGCCAAAGATGCTGCTGATGTTGTACTGCTGCAAAAAGACTTAAATGTATTGGAGCAGGGTGTCCTGGAAGGGCGAAAGACTTTTACCAATATGCTGAAGTATATTAAAATCACTGCAAGTTCCAACTTTGGAAATATTTTTTCCATCATTTGTGCCAGTGCATTTTTACCGTTTCTTCCTATGACCTCCATCCAGATCCTTCTTCTGAATCTGTTATATGATACGCTGTGTATCGTACTTCCCTGGGACAATGTAGATGAGGAAGAAATACTGTCCCCAAGAGACTGGTCCGGCAAGACACTGAAACAGTTTATGCTTTCTTTCGGACCGATCAGTTCCCTGTTTGATATTGTGACTTTCCTGTTTTTATATTATTTCCTATGCCCTGCTCTATGCGGAGGGACAACTTACCTGCAGCTTACCGATCCTTCCCTAAAACTTCAGTACGCTGCTTTATTCCAGACAGGCTGGTTTTTGGAGTCCATGTGGACACAGGTTTTGATCCTGCATTTCCTTCGTACTGCCAAAATCCCGTTTCTCCAAAGCAGGGCATCTGCACCGGTCATCTCTATCACTTTGGTGGGGATTCTTGCTTTTACAGCCCTTACGTTTACCAGCGGGGCATCACTGTTTGGACTGACAAAATTACCGCTTTGGTATTTTGCCTTTTTGCTGCTTGTGGCATTTTTCTATATGCTGCTAAGTTCCGTAACCAAATATTTTTATAAGAATAAATATCAAGAGTTGATTTAAAGGAGGCGTTCATGATGAAAAAGAATATCAGTTATATTCCCATGGATCATGCCCTTGAAATCTGGCTCTTGGAAAAATTATTAAGGGAACCGCCGGAAAGTGCTTATACAAAAGAGCTGATTTCCGGTATTCAGGACATGATAAGCGGTGAAGTATCCTCGCTGTTATTAGGAGCCTTAGAAGATACAGAGGTGGCTATTGGTGTACACTCGGATGAACTTCTGATCGGTGATCTGGAAATTCATCCAAGGAGCCGGAAAGTCCTGATGAAAGGTTCTGAAATCAGCCTGACACCAAAGGAATTCGATATTTTGTATTTTCTGGCTAAGAATCGTGGAGAAGTATTTACAAAAGAACAGATTTACCGTGCAGTATGGGAGGAGGATTATCTTCTGGATAACAGCAACATCATGGCTTTTATCCGGAAACTGCGAAAAAAGATTGAACCTGCCCCGGATTCTCCCACATACATTTTAACCATCTGGGGGATTGGTTATAAATTTAATGATGAGTTATAAGAAAGGCGGACTGAGACCATTTTAGTTTCAGCCCGTCTATTTTCTTGCCAAATCGCATGAAAATCGCAAGACTTTAGACATAGGATTCCTCGGCTGTTTTTTATATACTTTTCGTGGTCAAAGAAACGTATCCAGAAATAAGGTAATGATTCATGCCAATTGGGAGGTGTTGCAATTGAAGAGAAAACGAAAAGATTTGAAAGGGGCAATCCTTTTTGCTCCCTACCCCATATTTACAATCCTATGCAGTTATCTGGCCTGGCATTTCTCTGGATATAGAATGATTATCTTTCAGTTTTGGTATCAGGTAAGTGCTGTGGTCTGGGTTATTCTTGCTACCACTATGATTGTACTTATCACCAAACTTTTGAAACTGACAAAACGAAGCAACCGCTTCTATCACTAAAAGGAGGATCAGACAATGAACTTTACCTGCATTTTTTTTGGATTCCTATTTACCTTTGCCGGTCTTTGGTTTGCCTTTGGAAAGGGCTACCTCCATCTTTCCCTATGGAAAAATATGCCGCAAAAAGAGAAGGATAAACTTCGAATTGTCCCTCTTTGCCGTAATATCGGAGGAATCATTACCTTAAACGGTGTCATCTTTCTGGTAAAAGGATTTTTGCCCTTATTTTCAAACCACTGGTTTGTATCTGCAATGATTGTATGGATGATACTTGCCGGCTTAGATGTCTGGTATATCGAAAAAAGCAACCGATACCGCAGACCGTAATTCCCATTGCGGTTTTACATAGATAGCTTTTAAAGATTGTGAGGTGAAAGACATGGACTCTGAAGGCAGTCCACGAAGGCAGAGAATATTGTATGAGTGTCCACAGATTCCGTGTCCCTCATAGAATCTTCCTTGCCCCTACAAAAATTCAAGGAGGTAAGACCAATGAACAAAAAAGAAAATCGTATGGCTGTTCGCCAGACTGTAGAAAAGGCAGTCATCCGTGACGAACAGAACCGTCGCATCCAATCTGCAGCAACCAACCCGGTAAAAGAGGTTTTAAAAATCTTTCATACCACACTTAGGGGGTTAGAAGCAGATACCGTATCCGTAAACCGTTCCAAATACGGTACGAACAAAGTCACCCACGAAAAAAAGAAATCCCTAGCAAAACGTGTGGCGGGTGCATTTATCAACCCTTTTACTGCTATTTTATTTTGCCTTGCTTTTGTTTCCACGATTACGGATATGATTTTCCCGTATTTTTCACTCTTTGGAAGCGTACCAGAGGACTTTGATTTTTTGACAGTCGTTATCATTTTAACTATGGTATTTATTTCCGGTACCCTTCGCTTTGTGCAGGAATCCCGCAGCGGAAATGCGGCGGAAAAGCTGCTTGCAATGATCACAACCACCTGTACCGTCACCCGCATAGGACAGGAAAAAACAGAGATACCCATGGATGACCTGGTGGTAGGTGATATTGTCCATTTATCTGCTGGGGACATGATTCCGGCAGATGTCCGTATCCTGGATGCAAAAGATCTATTTGTCAGCCAGGCAAGCCTTACCGGAGAAAGTGAGCCGGTTGAAAAGCTCCCTCATGTAAGCCCACATAAGGACAGTGTAACGGATTACACCAATATTGCATTTATGGGCAGTAATGTAATCTCCGGAAGTGCAACG
>OHNK01000886.1_pt1 | contig 15806 bp, 11 predicted proteins | sample 1569551 | NCBI WGS metagenome assembly OHNK01 (sample SAMEA3879518, study PRJEB24766) | human gut metagenome | biome: human-associated habitat; feature: feces | place: USA | collected 1985/1987 | reverse complement strand
GAAAAAGCGCGTGGGCCTTGGGCATTCGTCCGAGAGACGGACTACCAATTTGCGCAAGCACTCAGCAAGGCAGACTACTACAGGCCTTTGGCCTTGGCCTCATCCCAGATTTCATCCATCTCGGCAAGTGTCATGTCGGTAAGATTGCGACCCTGACGGATGGTATGCTCCTCCAGATACGTGAAACGGCGACGGAACTTGTCGCAGGCACGATTCAGAGCAGTATCGGGATTCAGGCCATAGAGTCTGGCAGCATTGACAACAGCAAACATAAAGTCCCCGAGTTCTTCTTCTGCGCGGTCACGGGCAGAACCAGGAGTCGGGGTCATTGTATATCCGGCAGGCACGGTGTCGCCGAGGCCTTCCTCCGCTGACATTGACTCAAGCTCTGCCTGAAACTCGCCCTGTTCCTCCTTTACCTTGTCCCAGACCTGTGACGGACGCTCCCAGTCGAAGCCCACTCCCCTTGCCTTGTCCTGCATCGAATACGCCTTGAGAATCGGCGGCAACGAATCCGGAACACCTGAAAGAATGCGTTTGTTCCCGCCCTTCTCCTTCATTTTCATCATTTCCCAGTTCTCGGAAACAGCCTCGGCATCTGCAGCCTGGACATCAGAGAACACATGAGGATGGCGGAATGTCATCTTCTCGCACAAGCGCTCCATGACATCTGCCACATCAAATTTCGACTGCTCTTCAGCGACTTTGGAATAGAAAACCACATGCAGAAGGATGTCTCCCAGTTCTTTTTCGACATCCTTGTCCTCATGCTTGATGACAGCATCACTGAGTTCGTAAACTTCCTCCACAGTAAGCGACCTCAATGTTTCCCAGGTCTGAGCCCCGTTCCATGGGCATTTTTCTCTGAGTTTGTCCATAATGTCCAGCACGCGGCCGAACTGCGCAAGTTTTTCTTCTCTAGTGTGTGCCATTGTCAATGTCATTAAAAATCACAGCCGGGAATTCCAATCCCGTACATCCCTGCAAAATTAGCAAGAATCCTCAAGAATGCCACCGGGCAAACTAAGTAATCCTCAAAAAATAACTTGGTAATCTTTGTTCGCCTTTTCGGTCTATATTTCTCTTCTCATCAGTCATGTGCCGCCAGCACACTCCTTCTTCGAAAACAGATCTATCCTCGAAAATCTCCTCTCAATCTGAGGCAAATTATTTCTTTCAGGTTACTTATTTGAACCCAATTTACGAAATTATCGGAAAAGGTCAATGAAGAACGCAAAAATAGAGTTACGTGTCATGTTTTCCTTACAAAACGATACAATAGCACGAAAAATTTATTACATTTGTAAATGCGGGCTAAAAAAACGGCCCGACATACGTATAAACCACAGATAAAACCAATATGAAGACACTGAAGAACGACATTTTGTCGATTAAGGTTGACAGACACGGAGCCGAACTCTGTAGCATCAGAGACCATTCCGGCAGAGAATTCATCTGGCAGGCTGACCCTGCATTCTGGAAAAGGCACGCACCGGTTCTGTTCCCTATCGTCGGCAGTTTGTGGGAAAAGAAATATAGAATCGACGGAATAGAATATACACTTGGCCAGCATGGATTTGCCAGGGACATGGATTTCCATCTGATTTCGTCTGACGAGAACACATTGTGGTACGAGCTCCAATCGGATGCTGAGACATTGGCAAAATACCCTTACGCATTTACATTGAGAATCGGTTACAAGCTGAACGGCAATAAGATACAGGTGATGTGGGAGGTTTGCAATGACGATGACAAGACGATGTATTTCCAGATTGGTGCTCATCCGGCGTTCTATTATCCGGATTTCAATCCCGATACTGAGGAGCGGGGCGCTTTCAGGCTGTATAAGCAGGGCGAGAATGGCGAGATGAAGCCGCTGGAGTCACTGAAGTATTTGCTGATTTCGGAGAAAGGTTGTGCGGATACGGAGCATGTCCACGAGTTGCAGACTCCTGACGGAAGGCTTCCGCTGAAAACAACGACATTCGACCATGACGCCTTTATCATTGACAATCAACAGGTTTCGAAGGTAGTTCTGGAGTCGTGCGAGGGTGAGCCTTTCGTTTCATTGGAGTTCAACACACCGGCGCTTGGCCTGTGGTCGCCTGCCGGACTCAATGCTCCGTTTGTCTGCATCGAGCCGTGGTACGGCCGCTGCGACAGAGCCGGTTTCACCGGAGAGTTCCCCGAAAAGGATCTTGTCAATGCCGTTGCCCCGGGCCAGTCGTTCCGTGCCAGCTACACGATCGAAGTTTTCTAGGTCAATGACAGACAGATATATGAGAAGCAGGGTGATGAGCCCTGCCTTTGTCGTGTCTGTGAGGTGGCGAACCAGAAATGGGAGAAGTCAAATGGAGAAAGGTGGTGATGGAATTTGCACTTTTTCAAAATATGACAATCTGAGCATCGTTAATTCAAGATAATTCGTATATTTGCAATGTCATTATGATTGTGACATCGTTAAGAAAGCAAGGCAGGTATCTATCCCTTAAGTGGATACCTGCTTTTGTCGTATAGAGTGGAGGTGCTTGAACTTGGGCGGCCTCAGGTATGTCGATGCTGGGCCTTGGGATAATCGGTGTAAAAATGAGGCTTTTTTTACACCGATTATCATTTTTGAGACAAATGGTGTAAAATTAGGCCGATATTTACACCATTTTTTTCGTTGGTCGGCACAGATATACAAAATCGGCCGATAATCAGATCATTGATTATCAGCCGATTTTATTTGGAGCCACTCAAGGGGTTCGAACCCTCGACCTGCGCATTACGAATGCGCTGCTCTACCAACTGAGCTAAAGTGGCAACATTGACGCAATGGTCGAGCCAAAGCGGATTACAAATGTAATGCTTTTTTCTGGATTTATTGCATTTCGGACGAAAAACTTTACAATGTGATGCAAATGGTATGAATCCGGGGGCAAATTCAGAGCACTTCCTTGTAATAATATAAAGTATCGGGCTTCTGGTGATGTAAAATCTGCACGAGGTCATGAAGGATGAGGTCAGGACGGACTGCCCCGCTTTCCCAGAAATCATTGCCTCCACCCTGAGTCACCCGAAGCGTATTATTGAAAATCTTCGGAACTTGCATTGACCTAAAAACAGGATTCTGCGAATAAAGGTCAATGCGGGTGTCACACCATCCTGTGTCATATAGTTTTCCCCACCTGGGACATACCAGGCATCCCCATAAGGGATGTTCATCAGGACATTGACACGCGGCGAATCCCCCACGCCTGCGGCAATCTTTTTATATGATTGGCTGACAGCGTCATATACAGAATCGGCAGCAGCCATTCTCCCTGTCATTGACCCGAAAATCTTTACATACGAAGCGCGGGCAAGAGGACTGTTCTCCAGATAATCATCGAGGACCAGTACCGGAATTCCAAGTGAACGGAGATGCGACACGAAAGCGCTGCCAGGCATCGAATATGTCAGCACGAGGTCCGGCTCAAGTCCGACGATTTTTTCGTAGTCGGGAGCGGCATCTGAGCCGACATCGGCGACCAGGCCTTCCTCGTAACGTCTTCTGACACAAGTATCTGTGAGGTAACGGATTCCTGAGACGCCACAGACAGCATCGGCTGCTCCGACAGAAGACAGGTAAGCGACGTAACTTGTAGACATACAGACAAGCCGGCGCAACGGCGGCGTAAATGTAATACTGTCGGCTGCAGTCCGTATCGTTACTTTCTTGCCGCTCATATCAATGCGGAAATGTGCTTTGTCAATGTTATCAGCCGTATCGGTACGTCTGCCGCAGCTGAAAACAAATGTCAGCGCGGCAAACAGGGCAGATATGATTTTCAGATGTCTTGTCATCGGGTAACTTTACTTAATCAGGCAAAATTATTAATTTTGCAAGGATTGTGAAAATTTAGTAACATGAAACAATTTGATACTAAAGTCCAGATGATGGACGCGGGAATGACTCTTTTCGAGACAGAGGAGAACTACGGAAACACACTTGGTCAGGTAAAGGCCGAGCTGGAAGTTTACGGCAAAGTACTGAGGCCCAGCGAATTGAGCGAAGCCACATTACCGGATTCCACAGGAGATTGCGACTTGTTTCTGGACTGGTCTTCAGCATGGAGAAAGCGTTACATTTCATGCCATCTGGAGAGTGCCGGCGAGACTGAAAAGGACGGAAAGACCATTTACCGTTACGCGGCATCTTTCAAGGAGGGCAACAGGAGCACCATCTTGCGTGGAGCCGTAATGCTGATGTTTCTGCTGACTATGCTCACTGATTTTTTCTTCGGTTCAAGCCTGCTGTCCAAGATTCAGGGACTGGTCTGCGCCGGTCTGACCGCCTGGCTGTGGATACTCCCGAGCAGAAAGGCTCAAAACCTGGTCTTCTCCCTGATGCGAAAACTGAAAAACGACAACAGGAGACAATAAAAACTCATCTTGAGCATCCAGGGGAGCTGAGACTAGATTACTCCGGAGCCGAGCATTTCGTCACGGTCGTACCATACGGCGAACTGGCCAGGCGTAATGCCACGCTGAGGGGTCTCGAAAAGAATGAACAAACCGGACTCTCGCATGACGAGAAGTGCATCCTGGAGAGGCTGGCGATAACGGATACGGACACGGTAACGTCTGATGTCACCCGGCTGCATCCGCAAATCCTCGCGAATCCAATGAATCTCGTCCGGCCTCACCACAAGACAACTGCGCGACAGGCCCTTGTGCTGATGCCCCTCCCCCACATAAATGATATTCTTGTCAATGTCAGTGGAAATCACGAAAAGCGAATCCTTGTGACCGCCGATATTCAGCCCCTTCCGCTGTCCGATAGTATAGAACTGCGCCCCCTCATGACGTCCGACGACAGCTCCATAAGGATTGGCCTTGTAACGAGTCTTCTTTATATGGTGCTTTCCTGAACGATAAGTCTCCGTCTCGAACTTGATGTCACCATAAGTCACTGGTTCAGAGAGCATTAAGAAATCCACATCAGAAAGGGCACGGACCTTGTCGAAGTCATATATCGACTCGGTACGACACCCGCCTTCGAAAGAGCCCGCTTCCGAATGGGCGGACTTGTCGTCTGAAATATAATCAGTTATGAGATTTACATTATCTTCGCTGCCTGAAACCATCAATGATGCCAGAGTTGCCCCTATGAACTGATACTGAGGGGAAACATTGAAAAAAGCATCGTAAACCTCGACGACATCCCCCTCGACAGACTTCAATTTCTGCTGCAGGAAGACCGGTAAATCGACTTTTCCCACAAAACAGATTCCCTGCGAATCCTTCTTTTCAGCAGACGGCAAATCAGCCTCCGCAGCAAGACGGCGCACCTCAGGCTTGCAAATGTCCCCTATCGGGAACAACGCCATTGAAAGCTGCTCCTCAGTCAATTGACAAAGAAAATAGCTCTGGTCCTTGTTCGGGTCCGAACCGGCAAGAATTCTCCATACAGGTTTCCCGTCACGCATAAGTTGCTGTCCGTCAGGACCAAGTGCAGGTTCCTTGCGGCAATAATGTCCAGTCGCAACAAGGTCAGCACCCATCTTCCTGGCAGCCTTCAGAAATGCATCGAACTTGATCTCACGATTGCAGAGCACATCCGGGTTCGGAGTCCTGCCCTTGGAATATTCGTCGAACATGTAATCGACCACGCGCTGACGATATTCATTGCTCAAGTCAATGAAATAGAACGGGATACCGATTTTCCTCGCGACCATCTCGGCCACGAACCTGTCTTCTTCCCACTCGCAGTCTCCATGCAAAGTACCCTCCGTATCATGCCAGTTCTGCATGAACATGGCAAATACGTCATAACCCTGCTGCTTCAAAAGCAGAGCAGCCACACTTGAATCAACACCTCCGGAAAGACCGATGCAAACTTTCTTACCCATATCAATGACAATCTACAGTCGCTTTGTCGCCGACCATCTGAAAATACCCACAACCGGCTTCAAAAAACATTCAAAACATGCAAAGATAATCAGATTCCGAATAAATGCACGCGGAAAATTTTCATTTTGAAACGCAAAATTCCTATCTTTGAAACGATTGACAACAAAGACATTGATATTATGACAAATAAAACACTCAAAATCAACTATAAGGAATTCAGCTCACTGGATGAATTGGAGCCGCAGGACAGGGAACTCTGCGAGGCCGCGGAAAAGGCATTGACAGGATCCTATGCGCCATATTCGAATTTCAATGTCGGTGCGGCCGTGAGGCTTGCCGACGGCACCATAGTGCTCGGAGCGAACCAAGAGAATTCCGCCTATCCGTCAGGACTTTGCGCCGAGAGGACTGCAATGTTCGCGGCCCACGCGAATCATCCCCAGACTCCGATGAGAAGCATAGCCATAACCGGAGCCCAGAACGGCAAACTGAACAGCGGAATTACCGCGCCATGTGGCGCATGCCGTCAGGTAATGGCTGAATATCAGAAAGTTGCCGGACAGAACATGAGCGTACTGCTATACGGAAGCGACGTGATTCTCAAATTCGAGAAAGTGGATGACGTGCTCCCGTTTATATTCACGAATCTCGACTAGGAATTCACTAACTCACGCAACTCTTCCAAGGTAATGGCATGACTTTGCGAAGTTCCCTCCAAAATGGAATCTGCAAGATTCTGTTTCACCTTGTGCAGACGGAGAATCTTCTCCTCGATAGTACCCTTGGAAATAAGATGATATACAGTCACATTCTGCTGCTGCCCTATGCGGTAAGCGCGGTCTGTGGCTTGTTGTTCTATGGCTGGATTCCACCACGGGTCCAGATGTATGACATAGTTAGCGCCTGTCAGGTTCAGTCCCAGACCGCCCGCCTTGAGACTGATAAGGAAAACAGGACAGGCTCCATGCTGAAAGTCATTGACCATCACCTGTCTCTGCCTTATCGGTGTACTCCCGTTCAGATAGAAATGCTCAATTCCTGATGACTTCAAACCATTGGAGACAATGCTCAGAAAACTGGTGAATTGACTGAATATCAACACGCTGTTTCCGCCGGAAATGATTTCCTGAACCAGTTCCATCAGGGCAGATATCTTGGTCGGAGTCTCTTTCCAGCCCTTTCGCACAAGAGGCATCGCGCAAGCCGCCTCACGAAGTTTCGTAATTGCTGCAAGCGCATTGATATTGACCTTACCCTCGGACTCGAGCTTGGACTTCGCATCTTCCCGCATTGTCTCGTACACAACGAATTCTGCCGGCGACAGCTCCACCAGACGCGTGATTTCAGTCTTGTCAGGCAGTTCTTCCACAACCTTTCCCTTCGTTCTCCTTAGTATGAACGGCTGGATTATGCGTTTCAGCTGGGCACGACGCTCGTCATCGCCATTTTCTATCGGAGTTATGAATTTCGCGGAGAACTGCTCAAACGTACCGAGAAGTCCCGGATTGATGAATTGATAAAGGTTCCAGAGATAATTCTGTACCGGCGTGCCTGTCAATATGATACGGCTCCCGGCGTGAAGCGACATCGCAGCGGCAGACATCTTCGTATCCCTGTTCTTGATTGCATGGGCCTCGTCAAGACATGCAATATTCCAGCTGATTTCCGAAAAGGTCTCCTGTTCTTTTGTCAAAAGTCCGTAAGTCGTGATGACGACGTCATAGGCCCCGGCAGAGCTGAGCGTCGCGGAACGGTCGTCTGCCTCATTGAAAATCACAGGATGCAGTGTCGGTGCAAACTTGGCGAGTTCTCGCTGCCAGTTCATGACAACTGATGCGGGCGCAACCACAAGTGATGGTCCTTCAGCGGCTTTCGATAATAGGAACGCTATGGTCTGGACAGTCTTTCCGAGGCCCATATCGTCAGCCAGACATGCTCCGGCACCCCAATAATTGAGTCTGGACATCCATTTATAGCCATCCAGCTGGTAATCGCGAAGGTCAGCCTTGAGGCCATCAGGAACAGTCGGAACATATTTTTCCGAATCCTTCATCCTTTCAACAGCCTTCTTGTACTCCTTGTCCACAGCAGCATTGACACCGCTCTTCTTCAGCAAATCCGCAAGGAGACCGGCCTGGAACACTGAAACCCGTTCCTTTCCTTTCTGCGACTGCCCGAGAGATTCGAGCCGTTTCATATACTTGGCAAGAGAGTCTGACAATGCAACATATTCATCCTCACCCATTTTCAGGTATCCGTCAGAATATCCTCCGGCCGAAAGCGCAGCCATAATCTGATCCAGCGTGAATTGATGTTCTCCGGCATTGGCCTCGCCCTCGATTTCAAACCAGTTTTCATTGGATTTCACATGGATATTAATTGCAGATTGCTCAAGCCTACCAAGAACCTTAAGCTGCTTGCCTTCAGGCCATTCAAGAGTACAGATATCCGTCATATCTATGGTCCGTTCGAGAATATCCAGCATCTGCGGAATCGACGGCAGATAATACTCTTCGTCGAAATCCATGCTTTCAAAATCAATTCTTCCGGACAACGTCTTGAAATTTGCGCGCTCAGTTTTCATATCCCTGTTCACATGCCAGCGCTTCCCGTCTGAAGCATCGTAGAAGGAATGTTCGCCCAAGCCCGGCCTGAAAGTAATTTTTCCTCCGGCCAAAGGCCTTGTGTATAAGGTCAATGCAAATGAGGCAGGTTTGGGAATGATGCGAATATAAATCATCGGATTGCCGTCCTTATCCTCAACGATAGAGGCCGAACGGAAATATTCAGAGTGGACTTCGATGATTTTTTCAATCCGGGGCACCATTCCATGTAAAGTACTTTCGGCACTTTCAGGAAATGTGGCCTTTGTAGCGAAAAGTTTGTCCAGAAACTGTTTCTGCACTAGATTCAGGCGAATGACATTATACGTATGAGGATTGATTTTTATCACGGATTCCCTCATGAATTCATTGTAATACCGCATTTTGGGCACATTGGTTCCGAATACGAACATCTTTTGCTTCTTATCCCTTTCCAATGTTATAAACGGCGTTTCATCATTGACAGCAATCCTGTTTTCCTCATCATAGCTATCGTAAAACACTCTGTCGCAGCCTATCAAAGCCGGGAAGAGATGGGCATCATTCAATATCAGACGAGACCTGAGCCTTTCAATGACACGGCTGTCATATTCATCACAGACATTTCCGTAAAATCCTGTCAGCAAGGAGGATATGGCCACAGCCTTACCTGCGCTCCACCTGCCGCTTTTGAGTATTCCCTGTTCTTTTATCGTAACTTGGCCCTGCTTGTTCGCAACGTAGATGAGACGACCGGATTTCTTGTCCTCAACCTTTTGGTCACGACTGCCTTCAATGAGATTCTCAAGAATAGCCAAATCGTGTTCCCACGGCTGTTTGAAGTGCATTCTGGACATTATCGGTGATCCTCCGAACAAGTTTTCCAGGGATTGTCTTTCCTCTTCACCAAGCCCGATACCTGTCTCATATCTGACTATCGCCATCAATGGCGCCGGCACTTCCACTTTTTCTTTGATAAGACTTGCCCCGAAACGACTCTCGAATCCTGCGTACAGTTCCAATGTCTCACGAAACATACATTCAACTGACGGAATTCCGTCCATTATACGCATATCGTCATATCCCAATGACTTCTGCGCGAGATATATTGCAGCGCCGAACTGGACAGGATCTGCCTTTTTATTCAAAAATGAAGCAAGTTTCTTCTGATATTTTTCGCTGCCTTCCAGAATATATGCAGATATCAGAAAGTATGTCATGACAGGAGAAGGCAGGTAATTCTTCGACTTCGACCTCGTGTCCCGCTTCTTTTCCAGTTTGAGAGCACGCTCAAAAAGGTCAATTGCTACGTTGTAATCTCCTTTGTACAAAAACTTGACAGCACAGACTGATGCCGCAACAGGCTCACAGGAACCGTCCGCAACAAGAGAATCCGTCCAAATCCCTTCCACGAACCATCTGTAAGCATTGACTTCACTCATCAATTTTCTCTCATCCCCCTCGACATAATCTTTTATGAATTTTTCCGCTTTATCCAGAAAACTCTTGTCAATAGTGCCATTGGCTTCATTAGAGAGCAAGGCAAAACTGAAGAAACTAGCGAGTTCTTCCTGTGGCGCCCTCTCGAATATCGCACTGAAGGCCTCATCGAACATGACCGGAATCAGATCGCTTGCACATTCGGACATCAGCCAGAACCGGAAAGCAAACATACGGGCAAGTTTCTCGGTGTCATTATTGAAAATGCACCGGACAAGAGCCTCGCGTGATGTCAAATCAGAGCAGTCATATTTCGGAAGGTTCGGATAATACAGCAAGGCATTGAGTGCCACCTTCATATAGTAGAAACAATCCACCTCATATATTCTGTCGCCCCACGTTGGAGTCCATTTCACATAATGGTTTTTCACAAGGACGTCCAAATCAGCCCTAAGTTCTTCGTTTGTCGGGTACCACAATTTAAGCTTTGATTTCAATGCTTGTGTGCCATATTCGCATGAATCTGTCAATGCTATATAGCTCAAAAGCACCCACTGACTTTCAGTGAGTTCCCATTCGAGTTTCGGAAAAACAGATTTAAGTTTCTTCAAATGAGAGGATGGCTTGTTCATAAATATGGATATTTCTGCTACAATATCTGCTATTATCAATGTTACGACAAATTCAGTCCGGAATTCGCAAAGACAAAGATAACGCGAATCAATGCCGACAGCAAATTTTACATATCAATGTCAACTGCGATTTTGACGATTATCTGAAATGTTTTAGATTGTGGCACGGAAATGGCAGCAGGTTGTGAGTTCCATTATAATAAAATTCACACAAAATGACCAAAAATCACTTTCTTAAGACATTGACAGTTCTCATCATTGCCGTTTCTGCGGGTATGTCTTGCCCTCAGGCCCTGGCTCAGGTGAGTTTTTCCGACAATTTTGCAGACGCAACTCTGCGCATCGATTATTGTTTCAGCGGGGATGCTGCCGGCCAGTCATTGAGTCTCGACTGCCTGGAGTCCTCCGACGGATGGTACGGCAGGAGAGTCAATCTCGACAGGATGCCGCTCCGCGGAAATGGAGAGTTTCTGATGAAGGATGCCGAAACCGGCGCACGCCTCTATGCCTGGTCATTTTCTTCACTTTTCAATGAATGGCTGACGACTGATGAGGCAAAGCATCGGGCAAGGTCATTTGAACACACGGTTCTCGTGCCGATGCCGAAACGCAAGGTCGAGTTTTCTCTGAGACTTTTCAATAATAAGGGAGAAGTGGCTGCCAGGCATGATTTCATTTTCGACCCGTCTGACATTCTGGTCCGCAGGGCCCCCGTTTCCGATGCCCGCTGGGGTTACCTTCATAAAGGAGGCGACAGCAAAGACTGCATTGACGTGGTGGTAATGGCTGAGGGATATTCTGCAAAGGATATGAAAACATTCCGCAAGGATGCGCAGGCGGCGTGCGATGCGCTTCTTTCCGCGGAACCATTCTCCAAGATGAAGGATTATCTGAACATAATAGCCGTAGAGTCAGTTTCGAAGGATTCAGGCGTTTCCGAGCCTCTTAAAGGCCAATGGAGAAACACGGCATTGAGTTCGCACTTTTCGACTTTCTATTCTGACAGATATCTTACAAGCGAGAATGTCCACGACATTCATGACCAGCTGACGGGCATTCCATATGAACATATCATAATCCTCGCAAACACAAATACTTACGGAGGTGGAGGAATCTACAATTCATATACCCTCACAACGGCGCATCACAGCCAGTTCCGTCCTGTTGTAGTCCATGAATTCGGTCATAGTTTCGGAGGTCTGGCTGACGAGTATTTCTACGAACATGCTGACGCACTTGACTCCAGTTATGACATTGGCGTGGAGCCTTGGGAGCCGAACCTCACGACATTGGTCGATTTCGACAGCAAATGGAAGGACATGCTACCTGAGGGATGTACTATACCGACTCCGGGAAGCCATCTGAAAGTCTCAGAACTGGATAACTCTCAGGAAGCTATAGACCGCATCGGTGTCTATGAGGGTGGCGGATACCTTCTGAAAGGCATTTATCGTTCAGCTGACAATTGCCGTATGCGTACTAACGAGGCCGCGGGTTTCTGTCCTGTGTGCCGCAGATCACTTACTAAACTAATCCTTTTCTATACACAGGAAAGCAAATAATAACTTATAATGGATTTAAAAATAGAGCCTAAAGCAGTATTTGATGCTTATGTAAGCATGAAAAAATAAGTTAGTAAAGATTTGTGAAGGATTTTCGAGGATAGATTTCTTTTCGAAGAAGGAGTGTACTGGACGTACACGACTGATGAGAAAAGGAATATAGACCGAAAAGATTCCCTTAGATGATGCATGTTATTTTTTGAATGTTACATAGCATGGTCATCATAACTCAAGTTTCGCAAAGACGAAAATTGAATAACATAATTATTAACAAAATGCTACGGCATTATAATTAGACATGGAAGTCAAAGAATTTGCATATTGCTCGGACAAGTACCAGTACACGATGGGCAAATCCTTCTACGAAACCGGCAGGAAGGACACCATCGCGGTCTTCAACATGTTCTACAGAAAAGCACCGGAGAACAACAACTGGGCTGTAGTCTGCGGCACGGATGAGGTGGTCGAAATGATAGGCAACCTCGGGTCAATGCCGGAGGAGTTTTTCGAGAAGTTCCTTCCGGGAGAGGAATATGCTGATTTCCGCAGATATCTGGCCGGAATGAAGTTCACAGGAAACGTCTATGCGATGAAAGAAGGTGAAATCGCTTTCCCTAACGAACCTATCATCACGGTAGAGGCCCCGCTCATCCAGGCTCAGGTACTTGAGACACCGATGCTCTGCATAATGAACCACCAGATGGCTGTGGCCACCAAGGCATCCAGAGTATGCCGCGCGACGTCCCATCCTGTAAGCGAATTCGGTTCCAGAAGAGCCCACGGCCCTTGGGCTGCGGTCTATGGAGCGAAAGCTGCAATCATCGCGGGATGCGCCAGCACTTCCAACATCCTGACCGGTGTCATGAATGGTGTCCCTTCCACGGGAACCATGGCCCATAGTTTCGTGACTTCATACGGAAGCACGGTAGAGGGCGAGCACAAGGCTTTCTGCGACTATATAAACACACACAGGGGCGAGAACCTGATTCTTCTCATTGACACATACGACACCCTCAGATGCGGCGTGCTCAATGCGATAAGGGCGTTCAAGGAAAACGGCATTGACAATGACTATCCTTACGGATATGGCATCAGGCTCGATTCCGGCGACCTCGCATACCTCTCCGCAGAAGTCAGGAAGATTCTCGACGCACATGGACTGACAGGATGTAAGATATTCGCCACCAATTCGTTGGACGAGTATCTCATCACCGACCTCGAGAGACAGGGAGCGAAAATCGACTCTTACGGAGTAGGTGACGCCATAGCTACCAGCAAGGCGGCGCCATGCTTCGGCAACGTATATAAACTTGTGCAGATCGGGGATGAGCCTGTCCTGAAAAAATCAGAGGACCGCATCAAGCTTATCAACCCTGGATTCCAGATTACCTACCGTCTCATGAAGCATGACGAAGAATTCGGAGACATTTTCAAGGCGGACGTCACATGCCTCCGCGGAGATGAACTGAGCCAGGACATCGAGCACGGCAAGACCTTCACCATCAAGGACGAATACGACCGCTACAAGTTCAAGACCTTCGACGAGGGGACTTACCAGTGGAAAACGCTCCAGATTCCAGTAATCGAAAACGGCGAAAGGTGCGCACCGAAGAGGACATTGATGGAGAAGAAAGCCTACTACAATGATACTCTCGCCCACTTCAGCCCATCTGAAAGGCGTCTCATCAACCCTCATTACTATAAGGTAGATATTTCTGACAACCTATACAACCTGAAGAACGAGATTCTCACCAAACTGGTGAACGAAATCAACAACTTCAGAATCGACAAGGACTAGATATTTAAAAGATATGATCAATGATTCTGTACTAATCGTAGTCGATATGCTCTACGACTTCATTGACGGCAGCCTCGCCTGCGCCAATTCCGGAAATGCGGTGGCCAACACGCTGGATTTCATTAAGAAAACGCGTGACGAAGACCTCCCTGTGCTCTTCATCCGCGACCACCATCCGGCAAACCACTCCTCATTCAAGGAAAACGGAGGAATCTGGCCGGTGCACTGCGTGGCAGGAACCCGCGGAGGAGAAATCCACGAAGACCTGAGGCCATACGCTGACGAGGACCTGATTTTCGACAAAGGATGCGATGCCGCAGTGGAGCAATACTCAGGCTTCGACGGGGTCAATGCCGCAGGACAATCCCTCGGAGAGATCGTGTCAATGCTGGAGCCGGACAATGTGTTCGTCTGCGGAATCGCTACCGAATTCTGCGTCAGGAACACCTGTGAGGACCTGAAGAAAGCCGGTTTCAATGTCATATTGCTCTCCGATTGCCTGGCCTATGTGGACGAAGCCGGTCACAGGAAAGCGCTGGACGAAATGCGATCGGAAGGAATAAAAATCAGATAATTTGCCAATGTATAAACGAGCTTACACATTATGTCTTCTTTTAGTGGTGCTGCTGGGGTCGGCTACCGTGGAAACTCGTGGGCAGACTCTCGAAAGCCAGACATCACATGAAACCGTCAAGGGAATAAGGTTTACAGGCAAAGTCGTGGACACTGACGGGGAACCCGTCCCGGGTGCAGGCGTTGTCTGTAATGAAAAGAATTCCGTCGGCACAACGGCGGACCTTGACGGTAAATTCAGCGTCACGCTTCCGCCATCGGCGAGAAGTGTGACGTTTTCATCTATCGGGATGAAGAATGTGACGGTGCCAATCACCCAAGGCAAGACCACGGACGTGACTATCGTGATGGAAAGTGCTGACAATCACCTCGATCAGGTCGTCGTCACAGGATATGCACAGACTTACTTCAAGAGGATGACCGGTTCCGTAGCCGTGCTGGATTCCGACAAGTTCAAGTCACAGGCAGTATCCTCTGTCGATGCGCTCATGCAGGGAGAGGTGGCCGGAGTCAACATCAAGAACACCTCCGGACAGCCGGGAACCCAGACCAAAATCACAATCCGCGGAGCCAACAGCCTCACGGGAAGCCAGCCTCTATGGGTGGTAGATGGAGTGCCCCTGCAGAGCGACTCCCCAAACCTGAGCAAGGAACAGATTGCTACAGGCGGATTCGACAACATCTTCGCTGAAGGCATCGGAAACCTGAATCCCAATGACATTGAGAGCATTACGATTCTCAAAGACGCCGCGGCTTCGGCAATCTACGGTTCCAGAGCAGCCAACGGCGTCATTGTCGTGACCACGAAAAGCGGAGAGTCAGGCAGGATGCGAATCAATTACAACAACACCTTCTCATGGTCCTTCAAGCCGCAGAGAAGCCTGAATCTCATGAATTCTTCCGAAAAACTGGCATGGGAGGATGAGTTGTGGGACGAGTTTTCAGCAAAGAGATACGCTGCCTCGCAAATCGACAACACCATCATCTACCCTGTCATCGGAATCGTGGGCCAGATACGCGCAGGACTCGGCGAATTCGCGCCAATGAAAGACGACAAGACCGCACAGGACAGCTACATAGCATCGCTCAGAGGCATTGACACGAACTGGTACGATCTCCTTTTCCGCAACGCCTTCTCTCAGGGACATCACCTTTCATTGAGCGGAGGTTCGAGCAAAAGCACCTATTATATCGCGCTCGGCCTGAATGACGAAAACGGAATGCTCCGCCACAACGACTACAAGAGGTATAATGTCAATGCCAAAATGACATTGACCCCTATTGACCGTGTGCGCATCGATGTCGGACTTACAGCGGCGCGCCAGGAGTCCAAGATGCCTTA
>OHNK01000870.1_pt1 | contig 16101 bp, 10 predicted proteins | sample 1569551 | NCBI WGS metagenome assembly OHNK01 (sample SAMEA3879518, study PRJEB24766) | human gut metagenome | biome: human-associated habitat; feature: feces | place: USA | collected 1985/1987 | reverse complement strand
ATTGAAGAGGAAGCCCGCGCTGCCGGAGTGACCGCCTTCTGCGAAAAGCCGCTGTTCCTTTCCGAACTGCACAGAGTGCTGGCAGAACCGTACGGTGCAGAGCCTGCCTGTAAGCCCTCGCAGCCAGATGCCGCCGAGCTCAGGGGAAAGAAGCTTTTGCTGGTGGAGGACAATGCCTTGAACCGCGAGCTCGCGCTGGAGATCCTGAAGGAAGCGGGCTTTGCGGTAGACACTGCTGAGGATGGCGAGATCGCCGTCCAGAAGATGAAGCAGGCGGCCCCCGGGCAGTACGATTTGATCTTAATGGACATCCAGATGCCCAAGATGGACGGTTACGAGGCAACGCGGCAGATCCGCGCCCTGCCGGATGCTGCAAAGGCAGGCATTCCCATCTTTGCAATGACGGCAAACGCCTTTGAAGAAGACCGTCAGAATGCATTGAAGGCCGGTATGGACGGCCACATTGCAAAGCCGCTGGATATTCCGCATCTGCTGCAGGTCCTTGCAGATGTACTGAAATCATAACACCATCCGAACACCATCCGACAAAACAAAAGCACCCGCAGCAGGCTTCGCAGAGGCTCTTGACCTCAGGAAGCGAATGCTGCGGGTGCTTTATTTGTTTTGCATGACAGGCGTCTGGTTCACAGGATCTTGTGCAGCTCCTGCACCAGGTCGCTGATCACGATGGGTTTGGACAAAAAGCCATTCATGCCGCTTTCCAGCGCGTTGCAGCGATCCTCGTCGAATGCGTTGGCGGTCATGGCAAGGATCGGGATCTTTGCCCGAGCCGGGTCGTCCAGTGCACGGATCTTCCGGGTGGCAGTATAGCCATCCATCACCGGCATCTGCACATCCATCAGCACCAGATCATAGCTGCCCGGCGCTGCGGTGCTCACCTTTTCCACCGCCACTTCACCGTTTTCCGCCGTATCGACCCGGAAGCCGTACTCACGCAGGATCTCCTGCGCGATCTCGCGGTTCAGCTCGTTGTCCTCTACCAGCAGGATGTGTCTGTCCTTGAAGTCGGCGTTCTTTTCCGGCAGAAGCTCCTGCGACGCATCTGTCAGCTTCTGGCCGAGGGCGCTCATCAGGATCTCGCGCAGGTCGGATATGAACATGGGCTTTTCGCAGAAGGCAGTCACACCGGCGGCCTTTGCCTCCACCTCAATATCCGACCAGTCGTAGGCGGTCAGGATAATAATAGGTGTATCATCGTGCAGGCTGCGGATCTGACGGGTGACCTCAATGCCGTTCATATCCGGTAGACGCCAGTCGATGATGTAGGCGTGGTAGACATCGCTCATCTCAATGGACTGCCGCGCACGCAGCACCGCCTCCTTGCCGGAAAGGGTCCACTCGGCGCGCATCCCCACCTTGACCAGCATCTTTGTCACGCTGTCGCAGGTGTTGAAGTCATCATCCACCACCAGCGCCTTCAGGCCTTCCAGCTCGGTGATCTTTTCCACCGGGCGGTGCTCTGCCTGTGTGCGCATGGGCAGGCAGATGATAAACTCGCTGCCCTTGCCCTGCGCTGTCTGCACCTCGATGGTGCCGCCCATCATATCCACGATGTTCTTGGTGATGGCCATGCCGAGGCCGGTGCCCTGGATACGGCTGACCGTGGAGGTGCGCTCCCGCTCAAACGGCTCAAAGATTTTTTGGGCAAATTCCGGGCTCATGCCGATGCCGTTGTCCTTGATGCGGAACTCGTACTGCCCGCAGCCGCGCACCTGCCCGGCAAGCTGGCGCACCCGCACCGAGACCGTGCCGCCCGCCGGGGTAAACTTGATGGCGTTGGACAGCAGGTTCAGCAGGATCTGGTTCAGCCGGGTCTTATCGCAGTAGACATCCTCGTCGGTCACATCCATCGCGTCCATATAAAGCTCCAGCTGTTTTGCGTAGATCTGCCCGCTGACGATGGTTTTCAGATCGTGCAGCACCTCCGAAAGGTTGACTTCCACCTCTTCCAGATGGAGCTTTCCGCTTTCGATGCGGCTCATATCCAGCACATCGTTGATGAGGGAGAGCAGATGGTTGCTGGAAGCAAGGGTCTTGGCCAGATAATCCTTCACCCGCTCCTTGTCGTCGATATTGCTGATCGCCAGTGTGGTAAAGCCGATGATGGCGTTCATGGGGGTGCGGATGTCGTGGGACATATTGGAAAGGAAGGTGCTCTTGGCGCGGTTGGCAGTCTCGGCGGCGGCAACGGCATCCGAAAGCGCCTGATTCACCTGTTTGTCGGCGGTGCGGTCGGACATGACAAGGATGTATTTGGTCCTGCCCTCAACCTCGCTGCCTATGGCGATGTTATGGAACCAGCGGCGCTCTTTGGTTTCCAGATGCTCAAACTCGATATCCCATTCCCGCTGCTGCCCGCTGAGAAGCCCATCCAGAAAGCTTTCGGCCTGCTCCGGGGCGCCCAGCTTGTCCAGAGCAAAGGCATTTTGCCGGACTTCTCTCCACGGGATGCCCAGCAGCCGCTCAATGTTCGGGCTGACATAATCCACCTTGGAGGTCTCTGCGTCCAGCATCAGGAAAACGTCGTCCACGTTCAGCGAGAGCTTCTGGAACAGCTCGTCCCGGTACGAGATCTCGGTATTCTTCCGGCGCAGGGTCGTATGGCTTCTGCGCACAATGAGCAGAATGACCAGCACCGCAAGACCTATGGCGATGCCCGCTGCGATCTGTATCGTATGGAACCACAGCTTATCCAGATTGGCATTGACGATTTTGACCGGGACAAGCCCCACCATCGTCCAGCTCTGGACCGCCGTGTCCTCGTGGACCAGATAATAACTGGTGTCGCCCAGCTTTACCCTCAGGTTTCCGCTGCTGCCCTGCGCAAAGGCATCCGAAAGAGCAAGGATCTGTCCCTCGGATAGATCAGAATAGTCGCGCAGCATCGCAATGAAGTTATAGACCGTTTCCTTGCGGTTTACGGAATTGTCGATCACCACTCGCCCATCCGGGTAGATCACATAGTTGCTGGCATTGCCTTGAAAAGCAGAGTTGTCCAGCAATTTCAGCACCGCATCATTGTAGTAGGCAATGGCAATGGCATCATAGGCAAAGCCCTGGTAGCTGCCCTGCGTTTTGGGGCTGGCAAACACCAGCATCTGCGGCTTGCCGGGCAGCGCCGCATTCATAACGATATCCTCGCCCTTAGAGAGCTTTTCGTCCAGATTCGCTTGCAAGCCAAGGTAGCCCGTTTCCCCGGTCACCGTCATATAGTTGCCGTCGTAGGAAAGGAAGTAAAAGCCGACAAAGCCGGTGTCCTGCTGCGCTGCCTCGATATACGCCTGGATCTCTGCCTCATCCGAGGTGCTTGCCAGAAAGCCGTTGTACAGATGCAGGTAGGTCAGGTTTTTGCGCACCATCTCCTTCAGCATATTGTTGGATTTATGCAGCACTTCCTCCAGATGCGAGGTGCTTTCCTGATAGATGGTCTGCGACACAAACGAGATGTACCGCACGCTGAGCCCGACTGCCAGTAAAACCAGCAGAAGGATGGCACAAACGGCAGGGAGCCATTTCTGCCGGAAATGGCAGCTCCGTTTGGGTTTACGCTTTTCGTCTGCCATTCCGCTCACCTCAACGTTATGTAGTTTTCCGGCTCTGCAAGCGCTGCGCCGCCGCCGGAAACATGATCGCGCCATGTGTTTTTCACCCATGTATCTTCGCCCGCAGACGTTCCGCTTTCGCTCGCAGGCAGCGCTGCCATCTGCTTTTCCGTTGCCAGACAGGTCACGGTAACGGTGTCGTCGTCCCCCAGCGGCTGTCCGTTCCGGGTGATGCCGGTCAGGGTATAGCTGCCGCCTGCCTCTTTGACCTCCACGGCAATGCCGCTGACCACCGGCAGAGAACCACGGTTGAAGGGCACAAAGCCGCCCTCCCAGCCTTCCACAAAGGCGCGGACGGTTTCCTTCAGCTCTGCGCCGGTCATGGTGCGCTGGCGGGACATCAGACCGTTGGGCATGATCATGGAAGCGGCCATTTTCTTGTTATAATCTGCCTGCAGCACACTGCCGGTAAAGCTGTTTGCGGTGGCAAGCAGCACATCGGTACCATAAACGCCGCGCAGCGTGTTTGCCATAACGGAGAAGGAGGCGCTGCCGCCGTCTGCGTGGAACACGTTGGAATAGCCCTTCCCGGAGGTCAGCACGATCTCGTCATCGGCAGGCGTATCTTCGGCAAGAAGCTGGGCATTGAATGCACGATAAGCCTGCTGTGCCGTGTACTCGCCCGCGATCATTTTGGAGACCACATCCTTGGAAATGGCAAAGAAATCGTTGGAGGCAATGCGGATATACATGTGGTTTTCTTCCACCACGCTGCGCACATCCTTCAGATACTCGGTCAGGCGCAGGGGGACGTTCTGGCTGTAGCTCAGCACATCCTGCCCGTCCGCAACGATGCGGTTCTGCGCCTCCTCGGAGAGCATGACGTTCAGCACCTTCATGGCTTTTTCGCGGCGCGCGGTGTCCTGCTCGAGGTCACGGTTCAGAGCGATCTGGAAATAGGGGGTGGTCATGATCCACTTTTCGCCGTTCTGGCTGAAGAAGGGCAGGAAGGTCGTGTCGATGCCCTCATCCTGAAACACCTTGACACCGGCGGAGCTGCCAAAGTACATGGCAACTTCTCCGTTTCGGTACAGATCCATCACGTCATCGTAAGTCTGCGCAAGGTCGTCTGCCGTAAGGTGGGTATCCTGAATGAACTGCGCCATCCGCTCAAATGCCCCCGGCCACACGGTGTCGTCCAGACCCACCCGTGCGGTGCTGGCAGGGTCGCTGTAAGCAGTGCGCCACTTGCGCCCATCCGTCGTGGTAAGCTCGGCAGCGGAAAGCCCCTGCAGCGTTTCCATGCAGGTGTAGTCGTAGGTATAATCGGCGGTAAAGCCGCGGATGCCCACCTTCTCAAACGCCTGACAGGCCGAAACGAAGCTCTCGTAATCGGTGGGCAGAGGAATATCGTACTGCTCAAAAAGGCTGCGGTTGACCACAAAGCCGTGGGCATCGGCGCAGACCGGCAGCCAGTTCACGCTGCCGTCCTCGTTTTTGAAGCTGTTGAGGTAGGTGTTGTACACAGCACCTGCCTCATTGGTTAAGGCAAGGTTCATCAGGCTGTCCTTCAGGGGAGCAGCATCGTGCAGCGAGAACCGGCAGCAGGTGATGATATCCGGCAGACCGCCGTTCTGCTGCAAAAACTTGTAAAAATCCAGATCGTTGTTGCCGACGATGAACTCGATATTCACATCCGGCAGCTGCGCCTGGATATAGGGTGCATAGTTTTCGTACAGGCTGGTGGTCCACAGATACACTTGAATGGTCTGGGCATCCTCCTGCTCCTGTACCTGTTCTGCGCTTTTTGTTCCGCATCCGGTCAGCAGGGAGACCGCCATCACCAGTGCCATAAGCACGGAAAACATGCGGTGCAATGTTCTTTTGTTCATCAAATCGTTCTCCTCACAACTCTTGGGCAGCTGTCGTTCTGCACTCCCGAATACCGCAAAAAGGCATAGGTACAGCACGACAGAGATATAGGATTATATTACCACCGCCATGAGGGATTTTCAATAAAATTTCATATATTGATTCACAAAAGCAACGCATGTTCGATTCCTTTGCGTCAGTCGATGCGGCTTTTTGTATCAACGCACAGGGTGGGCGGAAAACTGTGGGGGCAGCCTGCGTTACTGAACCGCGCGGATGGCTTCTATCGTGATGTTGTACTGTTCTGTCACACGGTCAAACCATTCCTTTGAGCCTTCCAGTGTGCCCGCACGCAGCACCCATTTTCTTATAACATTCCTGAATCGTCATAACTCTTAGCTCCGCCTTTTGTTTTTCATACCCGTGGCATTGTACCGTCACAAAAGTATCGTTCACACTCGTTGCATTTTGCTGTACCCTCAACATTCTGCATCTTCTTGTGTTTATTATCAAAGGCACACGTTCCAACCTGGTGAGCCAAGTATATCACATCCAAAAGAAAATGCGAAGGTCATCTTTCGCATCCGAGAAGTCAAGGGTTCGAATCCCTCTAGGTCCACTTTTGGCAGCAGTGTAATGGTGAAATGAACCCCAAAAGTTAGACAAAAATCAAATTAAGCGGCCCCAACGGTCTGAATCCTGTACTGCACAGGGCTCAGGTCGTTTAGTTTTAATTTGATTCGGCGATTGTTGTAATAGTCGATGTACTCAACAATGGCCTTTTCCCTGCTGGACACTCCCGCAGAGCTGCGCCGGGAACCGGCGTTCCTGCTCTACACCGCCGACTTTTCCCGCATCCAGCGGTTCATCTACACCGTCCACACCGAGGGTGCCCTGCGGTCCCTCCGCAGCCGTTCGTTCTTTCTGGAACTGCTCATGGAGCACTACATGGACGAGCTGCTGGACGGCTGCGGCCTGACCCGGACCAACATCATTTACAGCGGCGGCGGGCACTGCTATCTCCTGCTGCCCAGCACCGCCGCCGTGCAGCAGACCCTTGCCGACTGGAACCGGGCCTTCAACGGCTGGCTGAACGAACAGTTCGGCGTGCAGCTGTTCCTGGCCAACGGTTGGCCCCCCTGCAGCGCCAACGACCTGTGCAATGTCCCCGCAGAGGCAAGCCCCTACAAGGCCCTGTTCCGCCGGGTCAACGCCATTGCCGAGCAGCACAAGCAGCACCCCTACGATGCCGCTGCGCTCCGCGCCCTGAACCGTGTGCAGGCCATCCCCGACGGTACCCGGGAGTGCAAGGTGTGCGGCAATTCCGCACAGGTCAACGCCGAGGGTCTCTGCCCGTGGTGCAATCGGTTTGCCAACCTGTCGGCACAGATCCAGAACCAGTCGATTTATCTGGTCCACAGCACGCCCCGCCCCGGTGCCTTTGCGCTGCCGGGCATCCGGGGCAGCAAACGGTTCCTTTCGTTCTCGAACGACTCCGCCCTCTGCGCCGACACTGTGCGCTCCTACACCAAGAACCGGCTGGTCCGGACGCTCAGCCCGTCCATCAACCTGTTCGTCGGCGACTATGCCGCCAGCAACAATATTGAGGATCTTGCCGACCAGTCGGAGGGCATCCGCCGCATCGCCGTCTGCCGCATGGACGTGGACAATCTGGGGCAGGCCTTTATTGCCGGCTTTGAGCAGCCGGACCAGACCGACCCCGTGCAGCGGATGAAGTACGTCAACCTGTTCCGCGCCGCAGCGTTCTCGCGGCAGATGTCGCTGTTCTTCAAGTACCACATCAACGGCCTGCTGCAGGGGCTTTGCGTCAGCATCGTCTACGCCGGCGGCGACGACGTCTTTCTGGTCGGTGCCTGGAACCACACCCTGCAGGCCGCCCTGCGCATCCAGAAGCACCTGCGCAGCTACACCTGCGGGGCACTGACCATCAGCGCGGGCATCGCAATGTTCAACGAACATTATCCCATCCGCGCCGCAGCTGAACAGACCGCCGCGCTGGAGGACGAAGCCAAAAAGCTGCCCGGCAAGAACGGTGCCGCACTGTTCGACGCCGTGCCCGACCACACCTATTCCTGGGATGTGCTGCAGGACAAAGTGCTGGGCGAAAAACTTGCCTGTCTGGAGCAGTTCTTTGCGCAGGTCCAGAAAAACGACGACGATGATCACCGCGGCAATTCCATGCTGTACAACCTGACCGACCTGCTGCGCAATACCCGGGAGGACCAGGTCAATTTTGCACGGTGCATCTACCTGCTTGCCCGGCTGCGCCCGGACGAGAAGAAGGCAAGTGAGGCCCTGAAGGACGCCTACCGGACCTTCTCGCACAATGTTCTGGACTGGGCGCGAGACCCGGAACAGCGCCGACAGCTGATCACCGCGATCTACATTTATGTCTATCAGAAACGAGGGAGAGAGTGATATGCCAAAACCGAATCATCCTTCCGGCAAAGGCCCGGCCAAGCCAAAGGCCGCTGCTGCAGAGCCGGTCATTCCGGAAAACTACGTTGATTTTGCGGAACAGTTGATGAAGGAGAATTGCGCCCTGATCACCAAGACCAAGATCCAGAACCTGCTCCGCCTGGCCTGTGACGTTTACAACAACGAGAACCGCCGCACCGAGGAGCGGCTTTTGAAGGAGAGCGTCAATCAGATCAAGCTGCTGCGCATCCGCCTGGCTTACGAATGCGGCCGTGACCCGCAGGTGCGCCAGTTTGTGGAAAGTGCCAACCTGTTTGAGTATCTCGCCAAGCTGTCCTCTGTCGGCACCTGCACACGTCAGGATCTGATCGATTATTACCACTACATGGAAGCCCTCGTCGCCTTCCATCGTTACTACTCTGAATCCAAAACCGGAGAGGAGAATGCATCATGACCGGCAAAATTCTGATCAAGTGTGACCTTGTTGTCCGCACAGGGCTTCACATCGGCGGTTCTTCGTCTTTTTCTGCCATCGGCACCGTGGACAGTCCTGTCATCCGTGACCCGTTCACCGGGCTGCCCATCGTGCCGGGCAGCAGCCTGAAGGGCAAGCTCCGCACGCTGCTTGCCCGCCGCAGCTGTGTCAACGGCGAAACACTTCCGGATTTTTCCGCAGACGGCGAGGTGCTCCTGCGGATGTTCGGCGGCTCTGAACCAGTTCGCTTTGCACGGCTGCAGTTTGCGGATGCCTTTCTGCTCAACTACGACCAGCTGAAAGGCGTGGGCGTGACCGAGGTCAAGTCGGAGAACACGATCAACCGCCTTACCTCCAAGGCCAACCCACGCCAGATCGAGCGCATAGTTGCCGGTGCCCGGTTCGGGGTCAACATCGTTTACAACCTGTCCGACCCCAAAGAGATGGAAGAGGACCTTTCGCTTCTGTCCAAGGCCATGAAGCTGCTCCAGCTGGACTACCTTGGCGGGCACGGCTCCCGCGGCAACGGCCGTGTGAGCTTCCAGAACTTCCAGGTGATCCCTTACCCGGAGACGCTGAACGTTGATCTGGACGGCATCCGCCAAACCTTCAAAACCGAGGTCGAAGAGTATGAACTATTTTCTGCTAAAGCTGGCGTTTGATACGGCAGTCCACTTCGGCGGTTCCGACTCGGCGGTCGGCTCCCAGTCCTCTGCCCTGACCCTGCGCGCCGACACGATTTTTTCGGCCCTGTGCCACACAGCGCTGGAGGTGTACGGCGAACCCGCACTGGAGGAGCTTCTCGTCTCTGCCGATGCGGACGCCCTGCGCATCAGTGATGCCATGCCCTGGCGGGGGAATTCCTTTTACCTGCCCAAGCCGATCGCCGCATCCACATCCCCTGCCGAGCTTTCCACCGTTGAGCGCAAGGCGGTCAAAAAGCTTGCCTGGATCCCGGCCTCCAAATTCGACCGCTACACCGCCAGCCTGCACAGCGGCACCTACCCGCTGGACGAGCTGGACCAGAGCTTTGGCCAGGCCTACGAGCAGACCAAGGCCAGCGTGACCGACGGTGCCGACGCCAAGCCGTACTTTGTCGGCCTGTACCGCCTGCACGCAGGCTGCGGCCTGTATGTTCTGTGTGCCTGTGAGGGCAACGACCAGCTCAAGATGCTGAAGGAGCTCTTTACCCTTCTGGGCCTGAGCGGGATCGGCGGCCGCACCAGCGCCGGTTACGGCCGGTTCCATCTGGACGGCGAGCCCATCTGCCTGAACACCGCCGAGGACGCATCCTTGCGCTGGATGCTGCAGGCGCTGGAGCGCGGCACCGCGCCCTACCTGCTGCTGACCAGCAGTCTGCCCACCGGGGAGGAGATGGACGCCGCATTGGAAGGTGCGGCGTTCCAGCTGGCCCGGCGCGGCGGCTTTGCCTCCACCGAATGGGTGGAGACCCCCGTCAAGAAGCAGACCCAGTATTTTCTCACCGCCGGTTCCGTGCTGCAGCACACCTATCAGGGTGAGCTCTGCGATGTTGGCATCGGGGTCCCGCATCCGGTTTACCGCTATTCCAAACCGCTGTTTATGGGGGTGACACTATGATCCAGCAAGATCACCTGCAGGTCTTTGATCTGACGCTGAAAACGCAGTCTCCTTTGTTCGTTGGCAGCGGCCGTAAGATCGGCAAACGGGAATACATCTATTCCCCGAACCAGGGCTGCGTCAAAATCCTCAACATGGAACTGTTTTTTGACTACATGCTCCGGCACGATCTGGTGCGGCAATTCGAGAAGTTCATGCTCAGCTCCAACAGTAGTCTGCTGGACTTCTGGACCAGAGACTGTCATCTTGCAGAAGATTGGCTGGAACACCCGAAGCTGATGGGCGACAAGCCATTGGTACAGTATCGCCTGGCCGTGACCGAGGATGTTGCCGGTTACAACGGCACCAAAGAGATCCATCAATTTCAGCGCGACGCCTACGGCCGCGCCTATATTCCCGGCAGCAGCCTGAAAGGCGCGCTGCGCACGGCGTGGCTGGTGCATCTGCTGCTGCACGAGACGCCGGCCCCCGGCAAAAAACGTACTCTGGAAGCGTTTGAGGTCAACCACGATTACGTATTCCCGGAGGGCAGCTATGCCAACAAGCTGCGATCCGGTGCTGCCGCCGACGACATCCTGGACAGCATTTTCCGTGGTGTTCAGGTCTCCGACAGCGCCCCCATCGACAACGACAAGCTGATCCTGACCGGTCGCACCCTGATCTCGCCCCTTTCCGCTGCCCGGGTCGAGGACTTTGACGGCGACGCCAAGGATCTGCCCCTCTATCAGGAGTGCGTGCGCCCGGGCGAGACCATCCGCTTCCGGCTGACGCTGGACCAGAGCATCCTCAACCGGCATATCCACCCCATTACAAAGGATGCTCTGCTGGAAGCCATCGCCGAGTTCAGCCGCTTTTATCAGGATGCCTTCCTGTCGCACTTCCCGCAGGGCCACCCCGTCGCAAACATTCCGGATACCCCGCATCTCATCCTTGGCGGCGGCACCGGCTTCCTCTCCAAAACGGTCGGTTACCCTTACCTGAAGGACGATTATGCCGCCGCCCTGAAATGGACCCAGCGCATTCTGCAGACCCAGCACGGTCGTCATGAGGCAGACATCAGCCTTGGCGTTTCGCCGCACCGTGCGCGGTACGTCACCTATGCAGGCAAACGCTACCCGGCCGGGTTCTGCGAGGTGAACATTCTATGATCGAGCAGCTGCAGTTCTCTCTGCGCACAGCAGAGACCCCACGTCTGCCCTCTGCATGGGCCTACCGCATTTATGGCTGGCTGATGGCACAGCTTCCCGCCGATACCGCCGCTCGGCTCCATGAGCAGGGCGAGCACCCGCTGTCGCAGTCCCTGTGCTTTGACGCTGCTGCGCAGACCTCGGTGTGGACGCTGAATCTTCTGGACGAAGCCCTCGCCGCACAGGTGCGGCCGCTGCTTGCGGGCTGCACCACGCTGGAACTGCACGGCGCGCCCCTGCAGATGGAGCCGCTGGGCAGCCACTCGGTGGAAAACGGCCTGCAGCTTCTGCTGGCGGCACGGGAGAACCCCGCCAGCCGGACAAGGCTGTGGTTCCGCACCCCCTGCGCCTTCAAGCAGGCGGGACGCTACGCCATCTACCCGCAGGAATTCCTGCTGCTGCAGAGCCTTGTACTGCACTGGAACACCGCCTTTCCGGATTGCCAGCTGAGCGACCCGGACGCGCTGGACGCTATCCTGCGCGGTCTGCACATCCTGGATTACAACCTGCACACCGTCTCCTATCCCATCAAGAACACCCGCATCCCGGGCTTTGTGGGCAGCGCTGTTGTGGAGGCCCGGCTGGCCCTGCCGCTGCTGGAGCTCTGGAACGCCCTGCTCTCCTTTGCGCCCTACGGCGGCATCGGGATCAAAACCACCCTTGGCATGGGCGGCGTATCGGTGGAGCCGCTGGCCCCGCCGCAGAGGTCTCTGTGAGCGCAGGCGCTCACACCTTTTCCGCATTCTTCCCGCAAGGGGACGAAAGTGTTGAGAATGTCCCTTTCGACTTTACCCATCTTTGACCATCCTGGAATGGTCCTCCCCGCAAGGGGATAACAAAAAACAGCCATCACTTCAGTTGGAAAGTGATGGCTGTTTTTGTTATAACTTTTTGAGCCTTAAAATGCTTTGTTGCTGTCCAGTAGTTCTATGCCCACCGGGGCAGTGGTTTTACACTCTTTCAGTTTGAAGAGGTAGAACGCAACGTCCCCCAACGTCTGCTCAATGGCGCTTGTGCTGAGCGGCAGAAGCCCTGTGTCCTTTTGAAATTTAACCGCGCTGTCCGTGGCGTGGTTGATCTGGTTGCGGTACTGCTGCACGCTCTGGTAGTATACGATTCCCTGCGCCACAGTGTCTTTCCGGGTCAGATCCAACAGCAGTTCCCCCTGCTCCACTGCGGCTGTCAGATACTCCTGTGCTTCGGTCAGAGTCGCCACACGGAACAGAGCGTTTCCGTTCGCCTCAGTTTTGTCCTTGGTCAGGCAGAGGTTTACGGTAAAGGGCCGTGCCTCATGGAACAAAGCAGCGCGGCAGAAGTGGTAGTGGAACATTGGGAACACCCAGCTCTTGCCTTTGTTCTGGGGCTGTAGTGCCATGTAATCCAGTGCTTTGCCGGTTGGCTGCAGAAACAGGTGACCACACAAATAGGTGGGCATTTCCTCGCTCAGGAGGGTCAGTCCCTGCTGGTACATCCGGTGGTGGGCACACCACTGCACGAGTGCCGGCAGGCTGTCTGAACGGCTGCCCATGAGGTTTTGGAACTCTGCCTCAAAGCGGTCGTTCATCAGCTCATAGAGCAGGCTGCTCAGCGTTTCCCTCGAGGCAGGGCGCTGTTTGATCTGACGGGCAATGGCCTTGAGGTCGGCCTTGAGCATCTGCACGCGGCAGAGGGCCAGATCATCCGCGAAATGGTCGATCCGGTCAAGCAGGTTCAGGATGTCAGGGTCCGTCTCACCGGTCTGTTTCATATATGCTTTCAGTTTCTCGGTCGTACCGGTGGAGAAGAACGCATCCACTGCCGTGATCAGGTCCATCAGGTTGTACAGGCCCGTGCTGTCCCGCACAACGGAACTGTTGCCCTTGAGCTCCGAGTAAAGCACTTTTTTGGTCTGAACCATGCGGATGTCCTTGAGGTAGCGGGCTACAATGAGCAGCAGCGTCGCCGTATCGCGCATTCCGCCGGACAGGTCGATGTAGAGGTTGTCATTCTCGGCCACCTGTTCCAGCACGGCAGAGATCGCACGGGTCTGGTCGGCTTCCTCCATGCTGTCGGGCACAGAGACCGCCACCAGCTGTTCCGGCTGCACGCCAAGCTGTTTCAGGAACTCATCCCTGAAATACTCCAGCGTGGGCACCTTATTGCCGGAGCCATCTGCCGCCGGGACGGTCGGCTTTGTCCGGACCGTGTCGCTGCACAGGGCCACGATCTTGTCCGGCCGGGATGCAGGGTCCTTCCACAGGGCGCTGACCGCAGCCTCGTTGGTCTGTGTACGCAGGAAGCGGTTTTTGCTGCCCTCCGGGGCAGGCTGTGCAAAATAGGCGCTCATATACAGGAGCGCAATGTTCTCCCCCATGTGTTCAGTTCTCCTTCACAGGCTTTGTGTCCTTGATGCCCAACAGCTCCCGGAACTTTTTGTTGAGATTCTTGTTGTGATAGGAAATCGTTCCCTTGTCCTTGCCCAGATATTCTGCCACGGTCTTGTCCTGCTCCGGGCGGCGAGTCGGCAGCAGCAGGGGGTTCACTGCGGCGCTTTCAAGCTCCTTCGGATTTTCCGGGCCTTCGCCGCTATAAAGCGGTTCTTGCACGCAGAAGTGCACATAGTCCCGCAGAATCAGCTGGTCCCACAGAATGCCGTCCCTCTCCAGGGGGCGCAGGTCGTCGCTGCGGCCAAGGCGTTCCGGCATGTCGGGGGCCTCATTTTTCCGCAGATAGCCCAGAATGCGCGGGGACCAGAACAGCACCATATTGGCACGGGTCTTTTCTTTTTCTTCCAGGCTCATGAGCAGCACAGCCTTGTGCAGGATAGGGAAGATGTCCTCTTTCAGTTCCAGCCCATCTTCAGGAGACAGTCCCGTGTCCACGATCTCGATCGTGGTGCCGTCGTCCCGCTCGGTGTTGATGGACACCAGCGTATCTTTGTTCAGCAGAGCCTCGTGCAGGCTCCGCTGGCCGATCCTGGCAGCCTGTGCGACCGTCTTTTCCAGATGCGGGTCGCCGGTCACCATGGCACTGGTGTAACCCATCCGGTCCATGTAGTCCAACGCCTGACGGACCTTACGGGCGGTCTCCTTGCTAACGTCCATAATGCCCAGGCTCTGCGCCTCTTTCCGGGCATCTTCGGCCTTCAGGTGCCGCATGGCCATCTGCATGTAAGCACAGAAGCTGTCCTTCTCCCGTGTCGGGTCCGGCTGGTATGCCGCCGCAGCCTGGAAAAACGCCATCGAGAGGATGGTGGCATCTTCTGTCGGGAACAGCTCAAAGCACTCGGCCCAGACCCTCTTGTAGGTTTCTTCCAGCTTCGGGTCTACCGCAGCGGCCTCAGCCGGGTCGTCCCCGGCAGGCTCTTCCCGGCCATTCAGCTTTTTCAGCATCGGCTGAAAGAGAGCCTTGCGGGTGGCCACATCCACATCCCAGAGCGGCGATGCATCGATCGTAGCCCGGAGGTTTGCACGTTCCTCGTACATCAAATTCCCCCTCCCTTACTGCTCGGCCTTGTTCTGGCTCATCCACACCAGCTGGTTGTAGACCATCTCGGCGGTATCCTTGTTGCCGTGGATGCCGCCCACGAGGCCCTGCAGGTGATAAAGCGGCGTAACATCGTGGAGAACAGACTGATTCACGCTCTGGCCGTTGACGCGCCGCATCTCGCCGTAGTAGACGCCACCTACCTCCAGTTCCTCATGGGTCGCTGCTGCGCAGGTAAGAGCCGCCAGCTGCACCAGAGGGATGGTCTTGGTACCGTAGGTGATGTCCATGTAGGCGATGCCTTTTTCCGGCAGCACGTCGCACAGGTCGCGGCACAGGCGGATCAGGGTGCTGCAGTCCTGCTCGTCCGGCATGGGCAGCTCCCGGATGTGGTCCTCGGTGAAGCCCATCGCCTGCAGTTCCTCTTTGAGGTAGCCGAAGTTGCGTTGGGTATCGCCGTTCACACTGCGGATGGCGATGATGTGGAAATCGTCGCCTTCCTGCAGCGTGTTGTGCAGGACCTGCAGGATCGGGAAGCGGGTCTCGATGTCGCCGGAATTGGCGCTGGAACGGTAGGTGTTCTTGGTGAGGTCGAGACGGCCCTGCAGAGGAATGGTGGTCACGTAGATACGCTTCATAGCGTTTCTCCTTTCGTTTGTGCACGATATACGGTTGGCAGCATGGTTGTGTTGCGCCCAGTATAGCGCACCGGTAAGCGTTCCTGCAATGCACAGATTGTACGAAAAAAAGCGGAAAAGTTTTCAGCCGATTTTTCCAACCCAGAGCCTCATAAGGTCTTGGTTATAGACCAGAAACTCCGAGTTGTTCCGGAGCCCGGTGAGGTCGTCCTGCGAAAGCACGGGCTTGGTGACCACTTCGCGGTTCTGGCCAAAGCTGAAGCCGCTGCCGCCGTGGTGCCCCATCATGCCGCCCCGGTCGTGGTGGGTGTTGAAGCCGATGGAGTTGGTCACCCGCTCACTCTCGTAGCTGGGCAGGACCTGCAGCAGGGTCTGGGCGTCGCCGCCGGCGGACGAAACGACCAGATATCGCATGGAGCGCAGCAGGCCCTCCGTGGTCAGCCCGCCTGTCCGGCTGGGAACCGCCCGGCTCAGGCTGCTGCAGAGCAGCACATAGTCGCCGCAGGCATTCAAGGCATCCAGCAGCTCGGTGCTGGCCGAGAGTCCCTGCCCCAGGCAGAGCAGAATGGTGTGGGTGCCACCCCAGTCTGCCATCTGCATCATGCCCATGCCGAACTCGCCGGGATTGATCGTGATCCTGCCGCTGCCCTCCGGAAGCCGGTCCGGGAGCACGGTGTCCTGCCACTGGGTCGGGAGCCTCAGCAGCGGGCTGTCGGTCAGGTCCCGGGCGGTGCCGATGAGCACGAAGGGTCGGCTGCTCTTCCGCTGCAGGGACTCCACCACCGGAAAGATCCGGCCCGGCGGTCCGAAGACCAGCGCCTCCTGCGGCAGGATGCGGGCCTGTGCCAGCAGGCGGGATGCGG
>OHNK01000827.1_pt1 | contig 16923 bp, 15 predicted proteins | sample 1569551 | NCBI WGS metagenome assembly OHNK01 (sample SAMEA3879518, study PRJEB24766) | human gut metagenome | biome: human-associated habitat; feature: feces | place: USA | collected 1985/1987 | reverse complement strand
AATTTTCTCAAGGAAAGTTTTCTATAAAGTTGTTAGAAAATATAGGAATTGCACTTCCTGAATCATTGAAAGATATTAAACTGCTCGTAATTACTAATCCGGAGAAAGTAGAATGGAAACTGGAGTATGAATTGATGCCGCTGATAGAGAGCGGGGCGATGCAGTTTTATTATTGGGCTATTGTGGACGGACATCCGGAAAAAGAGGAGGAATACCAAGCTTTCTTGAAGAATACTGATATTTTTGGACTTCTTCGAATACCGGTAGAACAACGGAAATATGAGGTAGATCTTACAATCGCAATCACTGGGTATAACCATTTGGACTATACGATGCAGTGTGTAGAGAGTGTTTTGAGCAATTTACCGAAAAATATTAAAACAGAAATTATTCTGTTAAATCATGGTTCCAAGGACGGAACAAAAGAGTATTTTGAAAAAATGAAAGAAGTAAAAGTGATAAATGTAGCTGTAAATGGTGCAGCCCCAGGCGTAAATTTAAAAGCGATATCACATGGTAAATACTTCTTGAATATAAGCAACGATATTGTTGTAGGCGATAATGCTATATGGAACTTATACCGTTGCGTAAAAGAACATTGCGATTATGGCTACGTCGTGCCGACTACTCCGGCTGTCAGCAATCTTCAAACAATTGAAGCCTGTTATAGTACCACGGATGAATTAAAAGCTTTTACTAAGAAAAATAATATATATGATGAAAGGCGTCACGAACAAAGAACAAGATTATGCAATCCATTATGTATTTTTCCTACAAACATAGTGGTGCAGTTGTCCTTGGAAATGTATGAGGATAAGTGTTGCGGAAAGAGTGTAATGTCTTTTCCAGATGACAAAAATTCTCTCTGGATGCGGCGAAACGGATATAAATGTATATTAGCGAAGGATGCTTATTGCCATCATTTTGGCTCTGTAACATTAAAGCATGATTTGGAAAAAAAGGAAGAACAACGGCGTTTTTATTTGGAAGGACGTATTGATTTCATGAATAGATATGGTGTGGATCCATGGGGAACCGGTTTTTGCTATGATTATAACTTATTTCAGAACTGGAATATTCCCGGAATAGATGGGGCAAATATACTTGGAATCAATTGTGGGTTAGGTAGTAACTCTCTGAAAATAAAGGAAGTCATGAGAGAAAAAGGTGCAATTAATGTTACTTTATATAACGGAACCCAGGAGAAAAGATTTTTAGAAGATTTAAAAGGTGTTTCAGACAAGGCGTTTGTTTTTACAAAGCTAACAGAAATCAAAGATAAAACCGGTCGTGATTATTTTGACTATATCATAATAGATGAAGCATTAGAGAATATAGAAGTAAAAGATATAGAACAGCAAGTTCGGAAGGCAGAATTGCAATTTAAAGAATTGGTATATCAAGTTTCGGATCATGAGTGGACGGTTATAGAATATTAAACAGGAGGAATTATCATGAGCGTATTTATTACAGCTGAGATCGGAATCAATCATAACGGAGATTTACAGCTTGCCAAGAGGCTGATCGATGCAGCGGTGGTTGCAGGATGTGATGCTGTGAAATTTCAGAAGAGAACAGTGGATAAGGTGTATACACAGGAATATCTGGATAGTCCCAGAAAGAGCCCCTGGGGGGAGACACAACGTGCACAGAAAGAGGGGCTGGAATTCGGCAAGGAAGAATATGATGAGATCGACAGATATTGTAAGGAGAAGGGAATTGAATGGTTCGCTTCTGCATGGGATGTGGATTCGCAGATTTTCCTGAGACAATATGATCTGAAATACAATAAAGTGGCATCTGCTATGTTAACTAATGATGAGTTGTTACAGGAAATTGCTTCTGAGGGAAAATATACGTTTATTGCAACCGGAATGAGTACTTTGGATGAAATTGATCATGCGGTAGATATTTTTGAACAGGCAGGATGCCCTTACGAGCTGATGCATTGCAACAGTACCTATCCGATGCCAGTGGAAGATGCAAACCTGAAGCTGATCCGTGTACTGGCAGATATCTACAAATGTAAAGTTGGCTACAGCGGACATGAGGCAGGCACGCTTGTCAGTACTTGTGCTGTGGCAGCCGGTGCAACCTCTATAGAGAGACATATTACCATGGACAAGACAATGTACGGTTCTGACCAGAAGGCATCCATTGAGCCTTATGAACTGTGCAGGCTGGTAAAGGATATTCGTGATACAGAGAAGATCATGGGTACAGGCAAAAAAGTACTGACTCCCGCAGAGGAAGAAGTTAAGAAAAAGCTCAGAGGATAGGACATACATTATGATCAAACTGATAGTATTTGATATCGATGGTGTCATAACGGATGGTACAGTAATCGTTGATATGAATGGCACAGAGCAAAAGAAGATCAACCTGAAAGATATCGATGCCATATTTGAACTTCACAGAGAGCAGTTCAAGCTGGCAGCGATCACCGGAGAGAATACAGAAATTGTCCACTATTTTGAGAAGCGGTTCCCCTGGGATTATTTCTACTGTGGTGCCAAGAAAAAGACGGAAATTTTGCAGGAAATAGAGCAGAAAGAACAGCTGAAACCGGAGGAAATCTGCTATATTGGCGATGGAAAGTATGATGTGGAGCCATTGGAGCATGCAGGCTTAGGCATCTGTCCGGCAGATGCCATTGACCGGGCAAAACAGGCATCCAATATGATCCTGCAAAAAGAAGGTGGGCAGGGATGCCTTTGGGAGCTGGTGCAGATTCTGAAAGATTATAATTCGCAGGAACTTCCGGTGAATTATTTCTATCAGAGATTAGAAGAGCATGAAAATATTTTCAAAAAGATGGCAACGGACCGTAAAGTAACAGATACCGTTATGGAAGTGGCAGAAGATATCTGCGAGATGTTTGAGCGAAACGGACAGCTGTTCCTGTGTGGAAACGGCGGAAGTGCTGCGGATGCCCAGCATATTGCAACAGAATTTGTCAGTCGTTTTTACAAGGAGCGCCCAGCTATGAATGCAGAAGCACTGACCGTTAATACCTCTACATTGACTGCTATTGGCAACGATTACAGCTATGAACGTGTATTTGCCAGACAGCTGGAGGCAAAGGCTAGAAAAGGTGATATGTTGATTGCTATTTCTACCAGTGGTACATCCAAGAATGTGTTGGAAGCTTTACGCTATGCAAGAAAACAGGGGATTCGGACAGTCATGCTGATGGGAGATCATGAAGTACCGGAACTGCAGGAAATCTGTGATCATGTGGTAAAGGTTCCGTCTAAAATCACACCACGCATTCAGGAAGCGCATATTTTTATAGGACATACCATTGCAGAGTATGTAGAACATAAATTATTTGGAGAAAAGTTATGATAAAATTATCGGATTATGTATTTCAGTTTTTACAGGAGAAAGGAGTGCAGTATGCATTTATGCTTCCCGGCGGGGGTGCCATGCATTTGGACGATTCTATTGGAAGATCTGGAATACAGTATATCTGCACTTTACACGAACAGGCAGCAGCGGTAGCGGCTGAGGCTTATGCACAGCACACTAACAGAATCGGCGTATGCCTTACTACGTCCGGTCCCGGAGCTACCAATGCAATTACGGGAATTACAGCGGGATGGATTGATTCTACACCTATGTTCGTAATCTCCGGACAGGCAAAACGTTCCGACCTCATTGGGGAGACGGGCGTCAGACAGATTGGTTCGCAGGAAGTGCAGATCATCGATATGGTCAGACCCATTACCAAGTATGCTGTACAGGTCATGGAGCCTGCAGAAATCCGTTATCATATGGAACGAGCCTATTATGAAGCTACGAATGGAAGACCAGGACCGGTATGGCTGTCTATTCCGTTGGATGTGCAGGCAGCAATGGTAGAGCCGGAGAAATTAGAAGGATATGTTCCTGAAACACCGGCAAAGCCGGATCTGACAGAGACCATCACCAAGACTGTGCGGTTATTGCAACAGGCAAAAAAACCGGTCATTCTGGCAGGAAATGGAATCAAACTGGCTGATGCGACAGAAGATTTTTACAAATTACTGGAAGTATTACCGATTCCGGTACTTACTACCTGGAAAACAATCGACATGTTGGGAGAAGAAGATGAACTCTATGTGGGGCATCCCGGAGGAATGGGTGACCGTGGAGCAAATCTGATCTTACAGTCGGCAGATGTTCTGCTGTCTATCGGAAGCCGTCTGGATACCAGTCTGACAGCATTTAATGAACCGCATTTTGGAATGTCTGCGAAAAAGATTGTAGTCGATATTGACCAGCATGAGTTGGATAGAATGAAGTTAGAACAGGTAGCGGCAATGCAGGCCTGTGATGCAGGAGATTACATTCGAAGCTTATATCATGCTGTAGTGGCAGATGAGAAGATAAGAGAGCAGAGTGCTGAATGGAGAAAATGGAATGCTTACGGTCATGAACTGCGTGTAAAATATCCGTCTGTGACGGCAGAACACAGAGAAAAACAGGGAGTAGTCAGTGCTTATTATTTCACAGAACTGTTATGCAAGCATACAACAAAAGAGGATGTTATCGTACCGGAGAGCTCCGGGGCGGCAGGAGAAATCACATATCAGGCATTTTCTCCAAAACGTGGTCAGAAAATGAAAAATGCTGCGGGACTTGGCTCTATGGGCTTCGGATTACCCTATTCCATAGGAGCCTGTCTGGCCAATGAGAGACGCAGAACGATCCTGATCAACGGAGACGGAGCTTTTCAGATGAATATTCAGGAACTGGAAACATTAGTACGCTTACAGCTTCCTGTGAAGATTTTTATCTGGAATAATCAGGGATACGCAAGTATTCGTTCCATGCAGAACAATAATTTCGGTGGATTTCAGGTGGCAAGTGGAGAATCCAGTGGATTAAGCATGCCGGATACCGTAAAGGTAGCAGCGGCATATGGACTCAAAACATTCCGAATCATGGATAATAAACAACTGGAACAGCAGATTGAAGAAGTATTGGATGCAGAAGGGCCGGTGCTGTGCGAACTGATGATCTCGCCTGACGAGACCGTTTCCCCTAGAACCAAGACAATCGTACACGAGGACGGAACACTGGAGTCTTATCCATTAGAAAAAATGTGGCCTTGTGTGGAATAAGATGATAATGAGAGGGATATGAAATGAAGTTCGCATATATTAATAAGAAAGACTGGAAATTCAGTCATTCCAATACAGTAAGAGTTAATATTGGTGAGTATATACAGTTTTATGCTGTTTACAATTTATTGAAGAGCATGGGAATAGATGATGACCATATTGTTGGAATGTCTGTGGACGAACTAGAAAAGTATGATGGCGAAGAAATTATACTAGTGGCAGTTAATATTTCGAACTTATATAGAATATCACCTAAGATACATATAGTATGTCTTGCTTACAACAATTTTGGATATTCGATAGATAATTTGAAAGAGATTAATAAATTACAAAGTCTTGGAGAAATAGGATGTAGAGATGAAATAGGATATCTGCAATTAAAGGAATTAGGCATAAATGCATATATTACTGGTTGCATTACAGTCACACTTCCCGAAAGAAATGTGAGTAGCGTTCCTAATAAAGTTTATATTGTGGATGCACCAACTGATCTCTTAAAACATATGCCCAGTTCTCTTTTGGATAAGGCAATTGTCAAGACTCACGAGTATTATTTTGAAGATAACCTACCAACGGATGAAGAAATTGAGAGAAAAGTATGTGAACAGTATAGTGAATATTATAAAAATGCAAGACTCATCATTACTTCACGATTACACTTAGCAGCTCCATGTATTGCATGGGGAATTCCGGTTATATTAGTTAGAAAAACTCCTTTTTTAACTTTTTCATGGATAGACAAGTATATACCTATTTATTTGCCAGAACAATATGGGAGTATAGACTGGAATCCTCGTATATTGGATATTGAAAATGAGAAAAAAGTAATTATAACGCACTGCGCATACCAAATAATAAAAAAGTATGAAGAAGTAACAAATCAAAATATGCTTCATCTACTTTACTCTGAAAGAAAGTATAGACCCCAAAATGGTTATTATACTAAATTGGTTCAAGGATTAGAAGATAGGATACTTTCTAAAATAGACGTTACAGAGGAGTTTGATTATATTATTTGGGGAATAACTGAAAATGCAGAAGAACTATGGAAATTTATTAATTACAAATATCGGCATGCCAGAATGAGGTATGCTGTAGATAAATACAAAAAACTAAATTTTCATGGTTTGGAAACGGTGACACCAGAAAGTGCAATGTTTAACGATGCATATGTATTTGTTATACCGACAGGAGCAGTTCAAGAAGCACGTACAATTTTAACAGAAAAAAAGTGTAAAGGTATTTTTTGTGTTACGGAGTTGTTTATTACAGAGGAAGATATTAAAGAACAGCTAGAAAATAGATTAAACATGTAATAAGACATTGTTATATGGGACATATGCACGATAAGAAAGAGAGAATAGCTATGTTGGATATTAAAAAAGAATATAGCCTAGCATATAGATTTAAAACGGACAGGAGCTATGAAAATTATTGGAAAGAACAGAGTGAGTTATATGATATATGCATATGGGGAATGGGAAATCTAGGAAAAATTATATGCCAATGGTTTCAAGATAATGAAATTCCAATAAAATATTTTTGTGATAATGAAAATGAAAAGCATGGGGAAACATTTCAAGGTGTAAAATGCGTTAGCTATGAAAGGATTGCAGAATTCAAAGATGGATTGTATGTAATTATTGCAGTGGAAAATGCACAGGCTTGTTATGCTATTAATGAGCAAATTAAGGATTTCCCAAGGGTATACCATAATCCGTTGGGAATATCAGCGTATATGCTTCAAATATTTGATGTTGATAAAGAACGATTTGAAATATGGTATAAAAAAAGTTATGATTTGTTAGCGGACAGACAATCAAAAGACGTATATAAAGCTCTGCTAGAATTGCGATTGCAGTCAGAAATAAGGGATTATGAACCTAATTACATGGAAAAATATTATTCAAAACATCAATATATTGTAGAAGATATTATTGATTATAGTAAGGTAGAGACAGTTATAGATTGTGGTGCTTTTATTGGAGATTCTTTAGAGGAATTTATTCATTTCAATATAGGAAATGAATTCCATTGTTTTGAAATGGATAGTGATGTGTATAGGGTATTGGAAAATAATATTCATACAAAATTTGAGGGAAAAGGAAGAAAAATAGTTCCATATTTATATGGAGTAGGGGATACTAATGAAACCATTACATATATATCTGATCAGACAGGAGCAAGTAGAATATGCACTGAGGGTAATCAGAGTAGCAAAATTGTTTCGTTAGATAACATGTTTGTGGAAAAGAAAGTCGATTTAATTAAAATGGATATTGAAGGGGCCGAAGAAGCGGCACTGCATGGTGCGACTTTGGTGATTCAAAAAAACCATCCGATTTTAGCAATTAGTATGTACCATAATTATAAACAATTTTCAATTATGCCGTATTTGATTCATTCAATATTTACTGGGTACAAAATATATATACGACATCATAAAAATACATTGGATGACACGGTGTGCTATGCTGTCTATGAGCAAGAAAGTTAAATGGAAAGATAAAAAGCATTTATTAATGATAGATTATTATTATAATACCTAGGAGAAAAATAGATGAAGTGGCAAAATAGAGGACATGAATTTGATTTTTTGGAAGAAAAAATTATGAATTGTCAATATAATTATTATATGATAATTTACGCTTAACAATTAGTTGTTAAATATAATATACAAGGAGGATAATTCGTCGATCGTAATCCGGTAAAGCAAAACACAACGTTTTGCGGATATGATGTTATTTCGCCTGATGAATTAAAAAAAATATTTAATAGTGAAAAAGATATAATTATTGTATCTACTGGGTTAACTAAGTCGGTTTACGATTTTTTAAATGAAATGGGTCTAAAGCGCTATGTAAATTATTTTCATATAGATGAATGGTCCTCACTATACATGCTTTATAAATATAATAAAGTATATGTAAGTGATATTACGTTTGGCATAACTCAGTTTTGTACTTTAAAATGTGAATATTGTAATTCGTTTATTCCTAAAATTAAAAATCCAATCAATTATTCATTGGAAGAAATGAAAGAAACTATTCAAACTTATTTTCAGTGGGTTGATGAAGTAAATGTATTAGCACTGTGTGGTGGTGATGCAATGGTGTACCCGCATTTTGACGAATTGTTACAGTGGATTGTTAAAGAATATTATCCCCGGAGAGCTAAGCATATTGAGATATACAGCAATGCAGTAATCGTTCCAACAGAAATGCAACTAGAATTTTTTAAAAAGAATAAGATTGTATATAGGTTTACTGATTATAGTAGCATGACTGGAAAACAAAAAATAACAGAAGTTATTGAACTTTTAGAAAGATATGATATTATGTATGACCATGTACAGTTTAAAGAATGGTATGATTGTGGTTATCCACAAAAGAGCAATGGGATAAGTTCCGAACAAGGGTTAATCAACTTTTTTGATATGTGTGACAGAAAAACTTGTCATGGAGTTTGGAATAATAAAATATTTTTTTGCAGTATGTGCTTTTATGCGGATTTAATAAAATATTGTGAATTAGATGAAAGTGACTGTTTTGATTTAAAAAAATGTGATGAGAAGCGGAAAAAAGAATTTGTTGAATATTATCTTGGATATAATGAGAAAGGCTATATGAATTATTGTAAAATGTGTAATGGTGGAATGAATATTAATACACATGCAATACCTGTAGGAAACCAGAAATAGTTTGGAGCTAGTGTTCAAGCTGAAAAGGTATGTAAGCAAAATAAATGAATAATGATAAGAAAAAAATATTGATTACAGGGGCAAACGGATTTATAGGTAGTAATCTTAAAGAAGGTTTATCGTTGCTATATGATATTTATGCGCCTAATTCTTCTGAATTAAATTTGTGTGATCAAGAAAATGTAGAAGAATATCTTATACACCAAAAAATAGATATTGTGATTCATTCAGCGAATTATAGAGGGAAAATTGGAGAGCCATATTCTGGATCAAAAGTATTAGAAACGGGTCTTAGAATGTATTCAAATTTGGAAAGATGCAGTCACTTATATGATAAAATGCTATATTTTGGGTCGGGTGCAGAGTATGATAGCAGACATTATCAACCTTTTATGAAAGAGGATTATTTTGGAAGACATATTCCACAAGATGGATATGGTTTTTACAAATATTTGATTTCTAAGCAATGCACGCAGAAGGATAATATCTATGATTTACGATTGTTCGGTGTGTATGGTAAGTACGAAGATTGGACAAGGAGATTTATCTCAAACAATATATGCAGAGCACTAAAGGGTAAGCCAATGACTTTATCCAGAAATGTGTATTTTGATTATATCTATATTGATGATTTGGTTGAGATTATGAAGTGGTTTATAGAAAATGAACCGCAACATAAACATTATAACGTTTGCAGAGGAAACCATATTGATTTACTCTCTCTAGGAAATCTTATCAGAGAAGTTATGCAGATTGAACGTCCAATTAGTATAGCAGAAGAAGGATATAAGTTGGAGTATTCCGGAAATAATGAAAGACTTTTGAAAGAGATAGGAGATTATTCCTTCAAACCATATAAAGAAACTATTGAAGAAATGGTTGTATACTATAAAAGCATTTTACAGGATATTGACAGTGAATTACTGTAGATATCGGAAGGGATGTAAAAGATATGAAATATAACAATCTCCAGCATGAACTTGATCAGGAAGCTACGATATGGAGCAAACTTGAAAATCAATACTACTTATGGGGAGCAGCCGGCAAGGGAACTACCTTCATTCGTAGATATCATAACAAGCTTTCCATTAAGGCTGTAGCGGATCGGGACAGCAATAAACAGGGTAAGAAATTATTGGGAGTACCCATCATATCTCCAGAAGAACTTAATATGCCTGGTGCAAAGATTATTATCTGCACAGAAGCATATCAAGAAGTTTCAAAATATCTGAAGGAATTAGGACTTCGGGAAAATATAGATTACATCGATTATAAGAGATTTGCAACCATATATGATTGGTATGTAGAGGGAAAAGTGTATATCAATCGTGTAGACATTTCTGTTACGAATCGGTGTACCCTTAACTGTGAAGGGTGCAATATGCTTATGTCCTACTATTGTAATCCGCAGGATCGTAAATTAGATGAGATCAAGCGTGACCTGGATGCATTCTTCGAATGGGTGGATACCGTGGAAGATATGAATCTTTTGGGCGGGGAACCCTTACTGTATCCGGAACTGGTGGAGGTATTGCAATATATTCAGAACAACTACAGAGATAAAATAGTTGATATTTATATGTTTACAAATGGAATGTGCAATCTTTCGGAAGAATTATTGGATATTTCTCAAAAAATGGATGTCATCTATGATGTCAGTGACTATACTTATGGTTTGCCACAGCTAGAACCTAGACTGGAAAAATTTCAGGAAACATTATCACAGCATCAAATCAGTTATGTTCGTAAAAAAATGGACTTTTGGTTAGATTTTGGTTTTGAAACGGCTGATCATTCAGGAGAATCAGAAGAGCAGAAAATAGCATTTTTCCATCGGTGTGGAGCACCTTTCAGGGGATTAAGGGACAGAAAATTTTATTTTTGTCATCTGGAGGCAAGTGCAATCGAATTAGGAGAATGGAAAGAACAGGAGGGTGATACATTCCTGTTGGAACCTTATGATGCCAATAAGAGGATAGAGCTGTTGGAATTTAATTTAGGGTACAGTAAAAGAGGATATCCATCTATTTGTATGAGATGTAAGGGATGCTGTAGCGAGACTAAGATAGGGGTGGCTGTTCAGAGGAAGAGAAATGGCAGATGAAAAAGGATATATTATCCATGCATTTCAGAGAAGTTTTCAGAGCAGAAAAAGCGAGAAGATATGTTTGTATGGAACGGGCAGACATACCTGGGAATTGCTGAATAATTTGAAAGAGTACAATATTATCGGTGTGGCTGACTTCTCATATGTGGGAAGTGAGCATAGTGTACTCAATGTTGCTGATGCGGCAAAAGCTGATTTCATTGTAATTATTGCAAGACCGATGCTTTTAAAAAAATTGTATACTAAAATCCGCCAAAGCATAACAAATATTCCTGTTTATACGATAGAAGGGGACGATTTAGATCAGGTTTTTGGCAGACAGAATCTGGATGAATGTTTCGAAAAAATAAACAGCCTGGCAGTGTCCGAGCAAGATCGATACATATATAATCGCCTTTTGCACAAGTGTAAGGAATTTTTCAGGCAGGAAGATAAGAAACTTGTGATAACGGATATGTATGCTTTGATAAATACTTTTATGGCGCCCTTTATGGTAAATTTATTTTTTTGGGTAATACAGGAAGCAATAAAGAATGAGTGCGAATTGTTACTATTTCAGGCAAGGGACGGATATATTTTTTATCAGCTGTATCAGGAAGAATTATCCCGCAAAACAATGGCAGAACTTCCGGAAGCATGTTATTTTTATGCATCAAGGCAGGCTGTGATAGCTGCAACAAGAGATCCGGAGGTGGGGGCAAATTATTGCCAATATCTGAAGGCTTTTTCACTGGATAACTATGAAAAAATCTGTCTTTATGATTTTGGCGCAAGGGGAACGGTGCAGTATCATTTACAGCAAATAATGCAGAGGGAACTGTTGGGGCTGTATTATATGAAATTGCCGCTGGATTCAGGAACGATAGACGTTACTTCCTATTGCCAGCACGAGATGAATTTTTATGAAATGAGGACATTTGCGCAAGTGTTTTACCCATTGATGGAGGCACTTTTTGAAGCACCACATGGTTCGTTGAAGGGCTTTGATCATGAGGGTATTCCTGTATTAGAAGAGTATCATGGAGATGTAAACGTCAAAAAAGTTATCTTTACTGCAGTTATGGATTATTATAGAGAATATAGAAGCATTTGGGGAGAAGGAAAGGCTCCACTAGTGTCTGTACAGTTGCTTGACGCATGCATGGATTTGCTTAGAGAACCGCAGATTGTCTTTTCGGAAGAGGTGAAAAAGGCATTTGTTTTGCAGGATTCGTTCCAAAAAGAAACACTTAATTTTGCAGATGATATTTTGATTTGAGGCTGGGAGACTTAATAAAAGCAGGATATGACAGAAGAACAGGCTTTTTGTAATCAGTTTGAAAAAGAATGCAAATCACTCCGCTCGGAAAAGATAATGCTTTACGGGGCTGGAGAAAAAACAGACTTTCTTTTGAAAAACGTCAAGGATTTTGATTTTCAAGGCATATTGGATCCCCAATTAGAGGGTGAGCATTTATATGGGGCAGAAGTGTTTCCTTTGCAGGCGGCAGCGGACAGAAACTGCATCATTATAATTGTGGCAAGGGATCATATTATTCCTATCATTTATGATCGTATTCATTTATTTTGTGAAGAAAATGGTATAAAAATATATGATTTTCATGGAAACAGGCTTCCACATAAGATGGCGGCAGATCATGATATGGAATATTGGAATGTGAACGAAGAAAGAATACGGGAAATACTTGAGCCATATCCAGTCGTGTCTTTTGATATTTTTGATACACTAGTACAGAGGACTACATTGACTCTAGAGGATATGTACCAGCTTATGGAAATGGAGGGAGTAGTTCCCAGGCAGTTTGCAGTATACCGGAGAAAGGCGGAAAGAGAGTGTACCGGTATCTGTAATATCAGTGATATTTATGATAAAATAGGACAGATTACCGGCTGGAAAATAGATGCACTGGAAGAATATTGCAGAGCTGAGTTGAAAATGGAAAAACGAGTATTACAGCCTCGAAGAGAAATGATCCGGCTGTTGCAATGGGCAATAGCAAGTGGGAAAAAGGTGTATCTTGTCTCAGACATGTATTGGCCGTCGAAGGAAATTATTGAAATACTTCATGGTGTTGGAGTGAACGATTATCAGCAGATACTCATATCCTGCGAGGAACAAAAGAGTAAAAAGAACGGTGAATTATTTGAGAAACTGAAGAAACTGGCAAAAACAGACCAGATTATTCATGTTGGGGACAATCGTTATGATGATATCAGGATGGCTTATAGACAAGGGGTAAATGCAGTACAGATAATGAGTGCATATGAACTTCTGATGCTGTCTGATATGAAGGAATTATTGAACAGGGTAAGAACCTTACAGGATAGAGTTGTCTTGGGAATGATAATGACAAAATTATTTGCCAATCCATTCTCTCTCCAAAAGCACAAAGGATTGGTATATATAGAGGATAGAAATATCTTTGCATATTGTTTTGTGTGTCCCATTATTTATACAAATAGAAAGGATTATACAGAATATGGAAATTCCATTATTCCCGAAAATTATAGTGAATTTCAGAAAGATTTGACTAGAATTTGCTGGAAAGTAAGGGACTGTAGTATTTCGGAAAAATTTCAAAATGCATTAAATGACTGGGTATGCGGTCATTCCGACAGAATAGAATTTCCCAAGAAAGAATTAGTGAATATAATGCAGCAAAAAAGGCTTGAATAATTATTTTCCATAGGTTATACTTTCAGCATAAGCAGACTTTCTAGAATACTTATAATCTATTGTCAGCATTTGCTGATGTCTATCATTTTTAAGAAAATCCTGCTTAGTTACCCATGAACAATTTATAGCGGGAGAAAACGATGATTGACAGGTGCAAAGCGAAGCTGTCGATTTATTTCTCCTGTGTCGATGTGGATGAAAGGAGAGATACTTATGGCGAAAGATTATGAGGACTTGACGATTACAGATGATTTTATGTTTGGGAAAATAATGGAAGATCGGGAACTCTGTCTGGAAAAGTTGAAAATGGTTTAACAGAGAGATTAGAGGAAGCTGTAGGAAAGGCAAGGCGGAATCAGAAATGGAGGTCCGAATACATGAAAGAATTATTGCATGAAGAGGATATCAAGGAAGAAGCGTTGGCACAAGGCAGAGAGGAAAGGTCTAAAGCGACAGCAATCAATCTCTATAAAATGGGGATGCCTATGGCACAAATAGCCCAGGCAGTAGAGGAAAAAGCGCAAAAGAGTGTTGGGTAGACGAGTTTAGAAAAGAAAATGAAGATAGTGTGAATTGAACAAAAATATAAGTGTTCTGGGAGAACGAAAGCGTTGCAAGGAGGCACATATGAAGGTAGTATTGTTAGCGGGTGGTATGGGAACCCGCATTTCTGAAGAGACGGGATATCGTCCCAAGCCGATGATCGAGATCGGTGGAATGCCAATTCTGTGGCATATCATGAAAGAATATTCCTACTATGGTTTTAATGAATTTATTATATGTGCCGGATATAAGCAGCATATTATCAAAGAATGGTTTGCGGATTATTTTTTGCATACTTCAGATATCACTTTTGACCTGACCAAAGGTAACGACATTATTATTCATGACAGACATACGGAACCCTGGAAGGTCACGGTGGTGGATACCGGGTTGAATACATTGACGGGCGGTCGTCTGAAGCGTGTGCAGAAATACATAGGAAATGAGCCCTTTATGATGACTTATGGTGACGGTGTTTGTGATGTAAATATTGCGGATATTGTGAAATTCCATAAGCAGCATGGGAAAATGGCAACGCTTACCTCAGTGAAAATGGTACAGGAAAAAGGCGTGCTGGATATTGGAATAGATAGTTCTGTAAGAGCATTCCGTGAAAAAAATGCGCATGACGATTCCCCAATTAACGCAGGATACATGGTTCTGGAGCCGGAAGTATTGGATTATATTGAAGGGGACAATACGGCCTTTGAGAGGGATGTGTTAGAAAAGCTGGCTGATAAAGGAGAATTGATGTCTTATCAGCATACCGGTTTCTGGCAGTGTATGGATAATCAGTGCGAGAAGAAAATATTGGAAGACTTGTGGAGCAGTGGACAGGCACCATGGAAGGTATGGGAATAGAGCAGAATGAGCGGGACAGGAATTTTTGAAGGAAAAACAGAAGAGCAGGCAAGGGAGCAGATTCTGGCACAAGTACGGGAGTATTGTGATAAATTTCATAAGAAAAAAACGTATGAAGCAGGAGATAGAATCTCTTATGCAGGACGAGTTTATGATGCAGAGGAAATGGTGAATCTGGTAGACTCCTCTCTCGAATTTTGGCTGACCTCCGGCAGATACACGGAACAGTTTGAACGTGGACTGGCAAAATATTTGCAGGTGAAATATTGTTCAGCAGTCAATTCCGGATCCTCAGCGAATCTTCTTGCATTCATGGCACTGACTTCTCCTCTTTTGGGAGAACGCAGAGTATTGCCAGGGGATGAAGTGATCACGGTGGCTGCCGGATTTCCGACGACGGTGACTCCGATGTTACAGTATGGTGCAGTACCGGTATTCGTGGATGTGACGATTCCACAGTACAACATAGACACAGACAGGTTAGTAGAAGCATTTTCACTGAAGACAAAAGCAGTTATGATTGCACATACCTTAGGCAATCCGTTTGACTTGAAGAAGGTAAAAGACTTCTGTGACCGACATGATCTGTGGCTGGTAGAGGATAATTGTGATGCGCTTGGCAGCCGGTACTGTATGAATGGTGAATGGAGATTTACCGGAACTATCGGTGACATTGGAACTTCCAGCTTTTATCCCCCTCATCACATGACGATGGGAGAAGGTGGTGCTGTTTATACCAATAATGCTTTATTACATAAGATCATTCGTTCCCTTCGTGACTGGGGACGGGACTGTGTATGCTCTTCCGGACGGGATAATATGTGTGGACACCGGTTTGATGGGCAGTATGGAGAACTACCCATGGGCTACGATCATAAATATGTCTACTCCCATTTTGGTTATAATCTTAAAGTGACGGATATGCAGGCTGCTATAGGATGTGCACAACTACAGAAGCTGCCGGGATTTGTAGAGGCAAGACGTAGAAATTTTGCATATTTATCAGAACGATTACAGTGTGTGAGAGAGTATTTTATATTGCCGGAGGTCTGTGAGAATTCAGAGCCCAGTTGGTTTGGATTCATGATCACCTGTAGAGAAGGTGTGGATAAAAATAAGGTAGTACGGTATCTGGAAGAGAATGGAATCCAGACCCGTATGCTGTTTGCCGGAAACCTGACCAAACAGCCCTGTTTTGATGAAATGCATAAAACCGGTGTTGGATATCGCATAGTCGGTGAACTTACGAATACGGATCATATTATGGAGAATACGTTTTGGATTGGTGTATATCCGGGTATGACAACAGAGATGTTAAATTATATGGTTGAAAAAATAACGGAGACAGTTTCCATGCCATGTGATTAACGCAAGTGGAAGAGAAGTATGAGAATAGACAGAGATTTTTATAAAAACAGGAAAATTCTTATCACGGGTCATACCGGGTTCAAGGGTACCTGGATGTGCCAGGTATTGTTGGAGCTTGGAGCAGAGGTAACCGGGTATGCGTTGCAGCCACCCACAGATCCCAGCCTGTTTTCCCTTACCGGAATGGCGGAGCAAATGCAATCGATCGAGGGAGACGTTAGGGATCTGGAGCATCTTCTTCGGGTATTTGAGGAGATGCAGCCGGAGATCGTGATTCATATGGCGGCACAGCCAATCGTACGGGAGAGTTATGCGAATCCGGTATATACTTATGATGTGAATGTCATGGGGACGGTGAATGTTCTGGAGTGTGTCCGCAGGACAGCTTCTGTACGATCCTTTGTGAATGTAACGACGGATAAAGTGTATAAAAATCGTGAATGGGAGTGGGGATATCGGGAGAATGAGGAATTGAATGGTTTTGATCCCTATTCTAACAGTAAATCCTGTTCCGAACTGGTTACATACAGTTATCGGAATTCTTTCTTTTCAGATGGGC
>OHNK01000816.1_pt1 | contig 16979 bp, 16 predicted proteins | sample 1569551 | NCBI WGS metagenome assembly OHNK01 (sample SAMEA3879518, study PRJEB24766) | human gut metagenome | biome: human-associated habitat; feature: feces | place: USA | collected 1985/1987 | reverse complement strand
GCAGCCTTCATAGGAAAAGTGTTCGGTGACGTCCTTACCGTTTTTGTAATAGAATTGGCGCATCATGCCTTTTCCAACAAATACCATGTGGTGGCAGACTTGTCCCTCCTTGAATAAGAGTTCACCCTTTTCCAGCTCTTTGCGGATCAGAATATCTTCTATCAGTTTTCTACCTTCAGGTGCCATGCCCGGATAACGGGAGTTCACAGTGGCATTAACTGTCTCTTTTAATAATGTATCCATAATTGTTCGCTGGTTTCTGTAACTGTTTCCGGGGACAAAGGTATAAAAGATTTGATTTATATCAAATCTTATTAAGTGATTAGTGGTTAGTGATAAGTGATTATTTTTCTTTTGCCAGTGTGAATACGAATTCCAATCCGCCACCCTGGTTGTTCTTGGCCGAAATGGTACCTCCATGGATGATTACCGAGTTCTTTACGATAGCCAATCCCAATCCCGTACCGCCCAGTTTGCGTGAGCGTCCTTTATCTACCCGGTAGAAGCGTTCGAATACGCTGGACTGCGCGTCTTTCGGGATACCGATGCCGTTATCCTTGACGGTCAGGGTACAATGGCCGTCCCGGGTGCAGGAGGTGATGAGCTGGACCTTGCCGCCGGGTCGATTGTAGCGGATGGCGTTGTCGCACAGGTTCTGGCACAGCTCATCCAGCTGATCCCGGTTGCCAAGCACTCTGGCGCTCTCGCCCAGATAGGTCAGGGTGATGTAGGCGTGGCGGGCGTTCAGCTTCTGACGCTCCACACACTCCTTGGCCACGTCCAGCAGGTCCACGACCTCCATTTCCGGCATGGAGGAGGTCTCGGAGGCGTTGTCCAGGCTGGACAGCTGCAGGATATCGTTCACCAGCTGGATCATCCGGCTGGCTTCGCCATGGATCTTCTGCGTTTCGTTATCGGCAGCAACCGCGCGCACTCCGTGGCGCGCGTGTGACGGGAATGGAACGGGTTTAGTTTTCTGCGGTGATATAGATTTCCTCAGCTTGCTGCTGGGCGGCGATGAGAAGGTCTTTTGCGCTGCCAAAATTCTGCTGTTCGATTTGCTCCAGTGCGTCAGTGATCGCATTGAATAATGTAGAATACATTTTTTCGTAGTTTGCCATACTATCATCACCTTTCTTTTTATGTTCTTTCATTGTAAAGTGCTATCACTTAGAAGTCAATAGACTGCATACTTTTTTAAGCGAAAACCATACAATAAGCTAAAGACTTGGCAGGAGGCTATGTATGGCAACGAATAAACGAGTATTCACGCTTCGCTTATCTGACGAGGTGTTTGACAAAATTGGCGTGCTGGCGACAAGAGAGCATCGCTCTATGACAAATTATATCGAGTTCGTTCTGCTCAAGCATATCAACGATATTGAAGCGGAACAAGGTGAGATCAAAGAAGAAAACGACCGCTGACGCGGCCGTTTTTGTCGTTATGCGGCGAGCGCAGCAATGCCGCCCGTAAGCAGTCTGCCGCCAGACTACCGTCACTCGCGCGCTACGGAGTGCGCGCGGTTGCTGCCGGTGATGACTCGCAGAAGGCTCGTGGCGCAGCCACGTACACCGCACCCGATTGCGCAGCGCGTGCAGTCCTTCAAGCATAGAGATAGCAATGTCGGGGGCGAGGGGGAAGGCCCCTCGTCCTTTCTCTGGGGGTTCAAAAGGGGGTATTCTCTTCGGAAAGAGAATACCCCCTTTGACAGGCAGCAGCGCAAAGTGCTGCACCTCTCCCCGCGCAGCGCGCGGAGCAATTTGCAAATGGTTTTCTTACACCGTTTCCAGAATCTCGCGCGCAACATAAACGCCGCTTGCCGATGCGTGCGAGAGCGAGTGCGTGATGCCGCTGCCGTCGCCGATGACGTAGAGACCCTTGTACGGCGTTTCGAGGTGCTCGTCGAGCGCGACCTCCATGTTGTAGAACTTGACCTCCACGCCGTAGAGCAGCGTATCGTCGTTTGCCGTGCCCGGCGCGATCTTGTCGAGCGCGTAGATCATTTCGATGATGCCGTCCAGAATGCGCTTGGGCAGCACGAGGCTCAGATCACCGGGGGTCGCTGCGAGCGTCGGCGTGACAAGGCCTTCCTCGATGCGCTTGACCGTGCTGCGGCGGCCGCGGACAAGGTCGCCAAAGCGCTGGACGATGACACCGCCGCCGAGCATGTTGGAAAGACGGGCAATGGACTCGCCGTAGCCGTTGGAGTCCTTGAACGGCTCGGAGAAGTGCTTGGCGACGAGCAGGGCAAAATTCGTGTTGTCGGTCTGGAGGGCCTTGTCTTCATAGCTGTGGCCGTTGACCGTGACGATGCCGTTCGTGTTCTCGTTGACGACAATGCCGTTGGGGTTCATGCAGAAGGTGCGCACATTGTCCTCAAATTTTTCCGTGTGATAGACGATCTTGCTCTCATAGAGCTCGTCGGTGAGGTGGGAGAAGACAACGGCGGGCAGCTCAACGCGCACGCCGATGTCGACGCGGTTCGACTTGGTGGGGATCTTGAGATCCCGGCATACGCCTTCCATCCATTTGCTGCCCACGCGCCCAACGGAAACGATGCACTTGTCGCAGGTATAGTCCGTTTCGCCGACGGTGACGCGATAGCCGTTCTCCTCGCGGGCGATGGTGGTGACGGGGGAGTCGAAGTAGAAGTCGACCTTGTCCTTGAGCGCAGCGTAGAGATTTGAAAGCACGACGAGGTTCACGTCCGTGCCGAGGTGGCGCACGGAGGCGTCGAGCAGGTTGAGCTTATTCTGAATGCAGAGCTTTTTGAAGCGGGTGCCGGCGGTAGAATAGAGCTTTGTGCCCGCGCCGCCGTAGGCCATGTTGATCTCGTCAACGTAGTGCATGAGATCGAGCGCCTGCTTTTTGCCGATGTACTCGTGCAGCGTGCCGCCAAAGTCGTTGGTGATGTTATATTTACCGTCGGAGAACGCGCCCGCGCCGCCGAAACCACTCATGATCGAGCAGCTCTTGCAGCGAATGCAGGACTTGACCTTGTCGCCGTCGATGGGGCAGCGGCGCTTTTCAAGGCTGTGGCCGGCTTCGAACACGGCGACGCGCAGATCGCTGCGATCTTTTGTCAGCTCGTAGGCGGAGAAGATACCGCCCGGGCCGCCACCGATGATGATGACGTTGTAATGCATGGAATGGGCCTCCATTTGATCCAAATTTGCCGGAGGAAGCACCTGCCGGCACAAAAACACTCACTATATTGTAATGAAATAATGGGTAAAGTCAAGGAAAAATGCGGAAAAAGGGGAGGAAAAGTTCCCGCCCCTTTTTGTTGATGTTACATATTCTTCTTGATGCTTTTGATGGCGTTTTTCTCAAGGCGCGAGACCTGCGCCTGCGAGATACCGATCTCTCCCGAGACCTCCATCTGCGTTTTTCCGTCGGAATAGCGCAGAGCGAGGATCTGCCGCTCGCGTTCGCTCAGGCGGCTCATCGCCTCCTTGAGCGCGATCTGCTCGAGCCAGTCCTCGTCGGTATTTTTGTTGTCACGCACCTGATCCATGACGCACATGGTGTCGCCGCCGTCGGAGTAAATGGGCTCGAAGAGCGACACGGGGTCGCAGACGGCGTCCATGGCAAAGACGACCTCCTCGCGTCGGATACCGAGCTCATGCGCGATCTGCTCAACGGTGGGTTCTCGCTGCTGTTCGCGCTGGAGCTTTTCGCGCGCCTGCAAGACGCGGTAGGCGGTGTCGCGCATCGAGCGGCTGACGCGAATGGCGCTGTTGTCGCGCAGATACCGCCGGATCTCGCCGATGATCATGGGGACGCCGTAGGTGGAGAAGCGAACATTCTGCGAAATGTCAAAGTTGTCGATGGCTTTCAGAAGTCCCACGCAGCCAACCTGAAAGAGATCGTCGGCGTTTTCGCCGCGCCCTGCAAAGCGCTGAATGACCGACAGCACCAAACGCAGATTGCCCTCGACGAGCTTTTCCCGCGCAAGGCTGTCGCCGTCCTTGGCGCGCGCAAGCAGCGCGTCCGTTTCCGCGGCGGTCAGCGTCGGCAGCTTTGCCGTGTTGACGCCGCAGATCTCCACCTTGCCAAGCATATAAAAATCCCCGCCTCCCATGCGTAGTGCTTTCAGTATGTCCGCACGCGGCGGAAACATACGAAATGGGAGACGGGGATATTTTTTATCGTTCGGCGCGCTTCGATGGACTTTGCGGCATCAAACGGTTCTCAGGCGAGAAGGCCAATGGCAAATGCGATGATCGCAGCATTGAAAAAGTCGTTGAAGAGACCGCCCACCATCGGAATGACGAAGTAGGCCGAGGGGGAGGGACCGTAGCGGCGGGAAACGGCCTGCATGTTGGCCATGGCGTTGGACGTGGCGCCCATGCCGAAGCCGATGAAGCCGGCGGTGATCATGGCGGCGTCGTAGTCGCGGCCCATGACTGGGAAGACGACGAGCAGGGAGAAGACGACCATCAGCAGCACCTCTGCGGCGAGGGCGACGATCATCGGCAGCGCCAGATCGACGAGCTGCCAGAGCTTGAGGCCCGAGAGCGCCATGGAGAGGAAGATGGCGAGGAACATGTTGCCCATCGTGCTGATCTCAGCGGTGGGGAATTCCATGATCTTGAAGTGGTCGATCACATTGCGCACGGCAACGGCCACGAGCATCGAGCCGATGTAGATCGGGAAGTTGAAGCCGAAGAGCTTCGTCAGCCCTGCGGTGACGATGCTGCCGACGCCCACGCAGAAGAGCATCAGCAGGAAGCCGTAGACAAAGTTGTTGGAGTGGGTGGTGAAATGTGCATCGTCGGCGTCCTCTTCCGTGACCTGCTCGACGACCTCATTGCGCAGGTGGTTCTTGACGATGAGCTTGCGCGCGATCGGGCCGCCGAGGAGCGAGCCGAAGATCAGACCAAAAGTCGCGGCCGCGACGGCGACCGTTGTTCCGCCGATGGCGCCCGCTGCATCAAGGTCAGGGCCGATGCCCGCTGCGGTGCCGGGGCCGCCGATCATCGAGATCGAGCCGCAGGCGAGACCGAAGAGCGGATTTTTGCCCATCAGCGCCATCACACCGCTGCCGACGGCATTCTGCAAAATGATCATCACAATGCTCAGAATGAGGAGCATGATAACGGCCTTGCCGCTCTTGAACAGCAGCGGAATGCTGACGGTAAAGCCGACGGTCGTGAAGAACATGATCATAAAGACCGTTTGCAGCGTGTCGTCAAAGGTGATGACCGCCGTGCCTGTTGCGTAAAGAATGGTGTTGAAGACCGCAAAGCACAGACCGCCGACCAGAGGGGCGGGAATGCAGAAGCGGCTGAGCACGGGGATCTTCTTCGTCAGCACCAGACCGAGGGCATACATGGCTGCGCCAAGTGCTAAGGCGTGATACATATTGAGCTGGATCTCTGTCATGTGGGGAAACCTCCATAGTGATAGTGAAAAATTTCCTCCCCGGCATAGACCGGAGGGAAGATGCGGAAAAAAGGGATAGGACGTCCTGTTCCGGGCATACCGTAAAAGGAGAACAGGAGGGATGCACGATGAACTGCCGCTTTGCCGACTTCCGCTGCAAGGAGGTCATCAACATCTGCGACGGCTGCCGCCTGGGATATGTGGGCGATGTGGAATGCAGGCTGCCGGACGGGCAGCTGACCGCGCTCATCGTTCCGGGGCCTTACCGCTTTTTCGGGCTGTTTGGCCGCGGGGAGGAATACCGCATTCCGTGGGAGTGCATCAAGCAGATCGGGGACGACATCGTTCTTATCGACAAGCCCTTTCCGCGCCAGGAGATCCCGCGCAGAGAGCGCCGCACGCGCCGCCGGTTCTGAAAAAGACAGGCGGAAGCGTCCTTAAATAAGAGACTTGCCATATTATAAAGAATTTTCGCATTTTTGCAAGAGTAAATTTTGAAAAAGACACACGAAGAGAAAGAAAAGAAGGCTTTCCGGTAAAAACTCGGAGAAAACCGGTACGCAGGATCGGGACGGAAAGAAAAATGCACAAAAAGAAAAAACAATTTCAAAAAGTTCTTGCAATTTTGAGAAACGAGGGGTATAATACTCGGGTATTCCGCATGGAGACCGGACTTTTTGTCTGTGCCATCAGGTTGGCAGGAGGGATGAAGGCTCCAGAGGTAAAAACTAAACTTTAAAGGAGAAACTACAAGCAATGGCAAACGTCGTATCCATGAAAGCCCTGCTCGAAGCAGGCGTCCACTTCGGCCACCAGACCCGTCGTTGGAACCCCAAAATGGCTCCCTACATCTACACCGAGCGCAACGGTATCTACATCATCGACCTGCAGAAGACCGTCAAGAAGCTCGAGGAGGCCTATAACTTCGTTCGCTCCGTCTCCGAGAACGGCCAGAATATCCTCTTCGTCGGCACCAAGAAGCAGGCGCAGGAGGCCATCAAGGAAGAGGCTTCCCGTTGCGGCGGCTACTATGTCAACGCTCGCTGGCTCGGCGGTATGATGACCAACTTCAAGACCATGCGCACCCGCGTGGACCGTCTCAACCAGCTCAAGACCATGCAGGCTGACGGCACGTTCGATATGCTTCCCAAGAAGGAAGTCATGAAACACCTCGCCGAGATCGAGAAGCTCGAGAAGTACCTCGGCGGCGTGAAGGAAATGAAGAAGCTGCCCGGCGCTCTGTTTATTGTAGACCCCCGCAAGGAAAGAATTGCCGTTGCAGAAGCCAAGAAGCTGGGAATTCCGATCATAGCTATCGTGGATACCAACTGCGATCCCGATGAGATTGATTACGTTATTCCTGGAAACGACGACGCGATCCGCGCCGTGAAGCTGATTTCCGCTACTATGGCCAACGCCATTATCGAAGGCCGCGAAGGCCAGATGGGTGCTGAAGAAGCCGAGGCCAAGGAGAACGAGACCGACGAAGAAGCGGCGGCTGAATAAGAGAAAGGGAAAAGGGGTTCAATCCGTTGAACCCCTTTTTTAAAAGCAGGAACAAAAGAGATTTTATAAAATTGGAGGAAATAAAAATGGCAGCATTTACAGCAAAAGACGTAGCGGCTTTGAGAGAGAAGACCGGCTGCGGCATGATGGACTGCAAGAAGGCCCTCATCGAGTGCGAGGGCGATATGGAAAAGGCCGTCATGTATCTGCGCGAAAAGGGCCTCGCCTCTCAGGCGAAGAAGGCCAGCCGCGTGGCTGCTGAGGGCATGGCTTACGCCACCGTCATCGACGGTGTCGGTGTTGTGGTCGAGGTCAACTGCGAGACCGACTTTGTCGCCAACGGCGAGCCGTTCGGCAACTTCGTCAAGGGCGTGGCTGCTGTCGTCGCCAAGGAGAACCCCGCTGACGTCGACGCGCTCATGGGCTGCCCCTGGGTCACCGGCAACGGCACCGTCAAGGACGCAAAGGACGAGCTGTTCCTCGCCCTCCGCGAGAATATGAGCATCCGCCGCTTCGCCCGCATCGCCGACGGCTTCTCCGTCCCCTATGTCCACATGAAGGGCAAGATCGGCGTTATCGTCAACCTGACCGTCGAGGGCTGCGACGCCACCGAGATCGGCAAGGACATCGCCATGCAGATCGCCGCGCTCAACCCCCGCTTCTGGGACAAGAGCCAGGTCACGCAGGACGTTCTCGACGAAGAGAAGGAAGTTCTGCTCGGCCAGATGGCCAACGACCCCAAGATGGCCGGAAAGCCCGAGCAGGTCAAGGAAAAGATCGTCATGGGCAAGCTCAACAAGTTCTATGCCGAGAACTGCCTGCTCCAGCAGGCCTTCGTCAAGGACGGCGACGTCTCTGTCGAGCAGTATATGAACAACGCTGCCAAGGCGCTGGGCGGCAAGGTCAGCTTCAACACCGCTGTTCGCTTCGAAAAGGGCGAGGGCATCGAGAAGAAGCAGGAGAACTTTGCGGCTGAGATCGCTTCCATGGTCGGCGGCAACAAGTAATCCATCTTTCGGAAGAGATAAAAAGAGGTTCGACTTTGGTCGAACCTCTTTTTTGTCCATGCATGGCAAACAAAAAGCTGCAAGACTTAAAAAATTTACAATCTCCTAACGTGAATATTTTTGTGCATATCTTGCATATTCGTTTTTCGTGGTGTATAATATGACCGCTAAGCAGCGGTGCAGTATCCTAGTCGGAGCTGCCGGTTCCTAAGAAGGGCCTAAAAATCCTTTAAAGGGCACAACTGTGAAGCCTTTGGTGCTTGCTTCTTACGCCCAGTTTGGGGTGGGTGCTGAAGGGAGGCAAAAGCGAAAGCTGCGCCTGCGGACTCCGGGCGACCCCTAATGGCATAGGGGAACCGACCCTGTTTCTGCGGAGACTCGTTGCTGTGCCGGAGCGGACTCCCGGTTTCGGGTATTGACTTCGGTACGGGACGGGATATGAACCTGCATTGCGGTGCTACCCGGCTTTTATGCCGCGAACGCTGTGTGCAGCGTAGCCTGCCTTGCGTGGGGAATCCGGATAGGAGAACAACGTGCAGACTCTGGCCAAGAGCGAGGCACGATCGCTCCTTGAAATTTTTCCTGCAAAAGAGGATAAGAACCGGTATGACTCCGGGGTGGAAATCACCTAGGCTGTCGTAAGGGCAGCAAAAGGGTTACAGTGCGGACTAAGTGGCAATCGGGTACCTCGTCTGGTAACAACGGGGTGCAGCGTCTAAGGGGGAACCGCCTCCATCGGTAACGAGAGGTGCGCTGTGGGGAAAGCCAACCCGACCTATGCCGCAGGATTACCTTTTGCTGCTGCCGCTGATTAGCATGATTAAAAAGAAATGACCTTGGAGAAAAGAGAATTGGAAAACGAAGAAGACCGAAAGCCCAAGAAAACGGAAAAGACACCGAGCCATGCGCGCTGGGTCGCGCGTGTGTTCCTGATCGCCATGTCGCTCTCCGCCGCGATGAGCCTGTGTTCCGGTGCGGTACTTGAGGACGCGGGCTATGTGAGCGCAACGCTGATTTTGCTGCTATTTATCCTGCTGGGCATCATGTTCGACATTATCGGCGTCGCCGTGACGGCGGCGAATCCAAAGCCGTTCAACTCGATGGCCGCGCACCGCGTCAAGGGTGCGAAGGAGGCACTTTATCTGATCCGCAACGCGGAAAAGGTTGCCTCGTTCTGCAACGACGTGGTCGGTGATATTTGCGGCATCGTCAGCGGTTCCACGGCGACCGTCATCGTTGTGCTGCTGCAGCAGAGCTTCGGCTGGCGCAGCATCGTTGTGTCCACGGTGGTTACGGCGCTCATCTCGGGGCTGACCATCGGCGGCAAGGCCATCGGCAAGAAAATTGCCATGAAAAAGAGCAAAGATGTCATCTACCTGACGGCAAAGGTGCTGTCGGTGCTGCATCTTGGCAGATAAAGAAGGAATTCGCATTGATTCTTGAAAAGATCCATGATCCAAATGATATTAAATTATTGAACGCCCCTCAAACGCAGCTTTTATGTACAGAGCTGCGTGAATTTTTGATGGCGCATGTTTCACAGACGGGCGGGCATCTTGCCTCGAATCTCGGCGCGGTCGAACTGACGGTTGCCATTCACCGCGTGTTCGACACGTCACGCGACCGGTTGGTGTTTGACGTGGGACACCAGTGCTACACGCATAAGATCCTGACCGGACGGAAAGAGCGTTTCGATACGCTGCGTCAGTACCGCGGGCTTTCGGGCTTTCCGAAGCCGCACGAGAGCGAGCATGACGCTTTTATTGCGGGACATGCTTCCAACTCCATCTCTGTCGCGCTCGGCATGGCGCGGGCGCGAACCTTGCAGCATCAGGACTACTCTGTGCTTGCCCTCATCGGCGATGGCGCGCTTTCCGGCGGCCTTGCCTACGAGGGGCTGAACAACGCCGGCTCGTCCGGCGAGCCGCTCATTGTCATTCTGAATGACAACGGCATGTCCATCGACGGCAACGTCGGCGCGGTGAGCGAGCATTTGGGACTGCTGCGCACCAAGCCTGCGTACTATGAATTCAAAAAAGCCTATCGTGATGCACTCGACCGCAACGCGGCGGGGCGCGCGCTGTATGAATTTAACCATCACCTGAAAACAAACATCAAAAAGGCGCTGCTGCCGAACTCTACGATGTTTGAGGACATGGGCTTTACCTATCTCGGCCCTGTGAACGGACATGATGTGGAGCAGCTTACCAATACGCTCAAGTGGGCAAAAGAACTTAAGTGTCCCGTACTTTTACACGTACACACAAAAAAGGGAAAGGGCTATCCGCCCGCCGAGCGCGAGCCGGAGCGCTACCACGGCGTCAGCAAGTTTGACCCGCGGCTGGGAATGCCGCGCGAACGCGGAAAGGATTTTTCTGCTGTCTTTGGCGAAGAACTCTGCCGGCTGGCGAAAGAAAACAAAACCATCTGCGCCATTACTGCCGCAATGCGCGACGGAACGGGCCTGCATGATTTTTCCGAGCAGTACCCGGAGCGTTTCTTCGATGTTGGCATTGCCGAAAGCCACGCTGTTGCGATGGCTGCGGGCATGGCCAAGCAGGGGCTTACACCGGTCGTGGCAATTTATTCGAGCTTTTTGCAGCGCGCCTACGACCAGCTTGTCCATGATACGGCGCTCTCCGATCTGCACGTTGTCCTTGCGGTAGACCGCGCGGGCATAGTCGGCGCGGATGGGGAGACACATCACGGTATTTTTGATGCATCATTCCTTTCGGAGATTCCCAATATGACGGTGCTGTGTCCGTCGAACTTTGCAGAACTGCGCACGATGCTCGAGCGCGCGGTGAATGAGATCAAAGGCCCTGTTGCTGTCCGCTATCCGCGCGGCGGCGAGGGGGCATATCAGGCTGACAGCGGGCGGGAAAATCTTGCTGTGCTGCGCGAGGGCGGCGACATCACCCTCTGCGCATACGGTACGATGATCAACAATGTGCTGGACGCGGCGGAGCTCCTTGCGCAGCAGGGGATCTCGGCGCGCGTGGTGAAGATCAACGCGATCTCTCCGCTTTACGACCGCGATATGCGCGAGGTCATCGGCAAAACCCGGGCGCTGCTGGTGGCGGAGGAATGCACCGGCGTCGGCTGCATGGGGCAGCGCATGGCGGCGATCCTGGGGTGGAACAGAATTTCGCCGGAGCGGATCGAGCTGTGCAATCTCGGTAAGGTATTTCCGGCACAGGGGACGATAGAGGAACTGTACCGTGAATTCGGACTGGACGCGGAATCATTGGCAAAGAAAGCTGCGGAGGTGCTGCAATGAGCAATAAAACAAGATTGGATGTGCTGCTCGTTGAGCGCGGACTGGAGCAGACCCGCCAGCGCGCGCAGGCGATGATCATGAGCGGGCTCGTCTTTGTAGACGGGCAGCGTGTGGACAAAGCGGGTACCGCCATTCCCAACGACGCGCAGGTCGAGGTGCGCGGGAGTACCCTGCGCTATGTGAGCCGCGGAGGACTCAAGCTTGAAAAAGCCATGACGACCTTCGGACTCAGGCTCAACGGCTGTATCTGCGCCGATATCGGCGCCTCGACCGGCGGCTTTACGGACTGCATGCTGCAAAACGGCGCGACAAAGGTCTACGCGGTCGACGTCGGCTATGGCCAGCTCGACTGGAAGCTGCGCTCAGATGAGCGCGTGGTGTGCATGGAGCGCACGAATGCGCGCTATCTTGATCACGAGCAGATCCCCGACGAGCTGGATTTTGCCAGCATCGATGTGTCGTTCATTTCCCTCAAGCTTATTTTGCCCGCGGTGCACCGCGTGCTCAAAGCGGGCGGGCATGTTGCCTGCCTCATCAAGCCCCAGTTTGAAGCAGGGCGCGAAAAGGTGGGGAAGAAGGGCGTCGTCCGCGACCCGGACGTACACCTTGAGGTGCTGGAAAATTTCTTGGATCATGCAAAGGATTCTGGCTTTACAGTGCTTGATATTACGTTTTCTCCCATTCGCGGGCCTGAGGGGAATATTGAATACCTCGGCTATCTTGAAAGCGGCGATTGGGTAGAAAAGACTTTTGATCTGCGTGCCCTTGTCGAGCAGTCGCACGCGGCGCTCGATCATGGGAAGGAGGGCGCAGGATGCTGAAAAAGGTCATCTTATGCCCCAACCCTTATCGTGATGCACAGCTTCGCATCGCCAAGGAAGCCAAGCGCGTGCTCGACGAGGTGGGCTGCCCGAACGTTGTCTGCCTGCCGTTCAGAAATCAGGAGAGCCCGGAGGGTTATGGGCTTACCATCGAGCCTTTGCAGCAGGAGCTTCGCGGTGCAGACCTGATTATCGCCTTTGGCGGCGACGGAACGATCCTGCACCTGTCAAAGACAGCTGCGCACCGCGATATTCCGGTGCTGGGTGTCAATCTCGGCAGCCTTGGCTTTATGGCTGAACTTGAAAGCAAAGACCTCTCGCGCCTGCGCGACTTGTGCGACGGGAAATATGAGGTGGAGAGCCACATGATGCTCGATGTGAGCGTTCAGCGCGACGGACGCGTGATCTACTCCAACCTTGCGCTCAATGAGGCGCTCATTGCACGCGGTAATATTTCGCGCGTGATCCGGCTTCAGATCTTTACCGAGCAGGGGAAACTTGTGGATGTAGCGGGCGACGGCGTCATCGTTGCAAGCCCGACCGGCTCAACGGCATACTCTCTTTCGGCGGGCGGCCCTGTGGTCGAGCCGACGGCGCGGAACTTTATCGTTTCGCCCATCTGCGCGCACAGCGTGCATGCCAACGCCTATGTGCTTTCGCCTGAGCGGGTCATCACCGTGCAGACGGAGAAAAACAGCTACAAGCCCGTCCTTTTGAGCGTGGACGGCGGGCGTGCGTTTTCGCTGCGCAGCGGCGACAGCATCGAAGTGCGCCGCTCGAAATTTGACACCAAGCTCGTCCGGCTGAGTAAACGCAGTTTCTGCGAGATCTTACAAAAGAAAATGCTGATGGGAGGAACCAGCAATGAAGAATGAGAGACAGGAAAAGATCCTTGCGATCATTGCCGCTTCGGCGATCGAAACGCAGGAGCAGTTGATCGACAGTCTGCGCGAGGAGGGGATCTCCTGCACGCAGGCAACCATCTCCCGCGATATCAAGCAGCTCCACCTGATTAAAGAACCGTCCGGCAACGGCACTTACCGCTACGCCGTTTCCACACAGAAGATGCGTCTCAACCTGGCTGACCGCTTGCAGACCATTCTGCGCGAGAGCATTGTTTCGGTCGATTATGCGCAGAATCTGGTGCTCATCAAGACGATGTCCGGTCTTGGCCCTGCGGCTGGTGCGGCGTTCGACGGAATGGAGATCTCTTCCAAGGTCGGCACGGTGGCGGGTGACGACACGGTGCTGATCGTGATGCGTGAGAATGAGTCTGCGGCCGAGCTCTGCGAGGAGATCGCGGACATGCAGAAGCAGCGCCAGACCAAGTAAGAAAAGTAAGTTTGCAGGAGAATGAGCGATGCTTGAGCTTTTGCACATTGAGAATATCGCCATCATTGAGCGGGCAGACATTCTGTTCGGTGGTGGATTCAACGCACTCACGGGCGAGACCGGCGCAGGTAAATCCATCGTAATCGACGCGCTCGGCGCGGTGCTCGGGCAGCGCACGTCGCGCGAGCTGATCCGCACGGGCGCGGAGAAGGCGTTCGTCAGCGCGGCGTTCAGCGCGGTTCCGGCAGAGCTACCGGGACTTGCGGAAAATGGTTTTGCCCCGGAAGAGGACGGAACGCTCCTTTTGCAGCGCGAGCTGTACGCCGATGGGAAAAACGTCTGCCGCGTGGGTGGACGGCCGGTGACGGTCGCGCAGCTCAAGCGCATTGGTGCGAGTCTGCTCAATATCCACGGCCAGCACGACGGGCAGCAGCTGCTCGACGAAGAGCAGCACCTTATCTATCTTGACCGCTTTGGCCGCGTGGAAGGGGAGCTGGGCGCCTATCGCGCGAGCTATGATGCCATGCGGGAGACGCGCCGTGCCATCGATGCGCTCAGAATGGATGAAGCGGAGAAGGCACGCCGCGTCGATATGCTGCGTCATCAGATCGGCGAGCTTGAGCGCGCGGAGCTGCAGGAGGGGGAGGAAGAATCGCTCCTTGCCCGCCGTAATATCCTGCGCAACGGAGAGAAGTTTCTCTCCGCGGTCTCGCGGGCAGATGCCTGCCTGAACGGTGGAGACGAAGGGCTTGGCGCGGTGTCTGCCATCAAGGAAGCGGAGGATGCGCTGCACGGTCTGCGTAGCCTGGGCGATGAATTTGTTGAACTCTCGGATCGATTGGAAGCGCTGCGCTGTGAAGCGTATGACCTTGCGGAAACGATCCGCGATAAAAAAGATGAATACGACTTTTCTCCCCAGGAGCTTGACGCGGTGGAGTCCCGCTGCGACCAGCTCTACCGGCTGAAAAAGAAATACGGCTCAAGCGTGGAGGAAATGCTCGACTATCTCGAAAGGTCACGGGAAGAGCTTGAACGCATCGAGTATGCGGACGATCGTGTGGAGCAGCTGACGCAGGCGCTGCAAAAGCAGGAAAAGGCCGCGCGCCAAGCGGCGCGAACGCTGTCTGAGTGCCGCCATACTGCGGCGAAGGAACTTGAAGAACGCATTTCCCGGGAATTGCGCGAGCTTGATATGCCGAAGCTTCGTTTCTCCATCGATTTTCAGGAGAAGGAGCTTTCGGAGGACGGTGCAGATGCGGTCGAATTTTTGATGTCGGCCAACGTGGGTGAAACGCTGCGGCCGATCCAGAAGATCGCGTCCGGCGGTGAGCTGTCGCGCATCATGCTGGCGCTCAAGAATGTGCTGGCTGAGCAGGACAGCGTGATGACCATGGTGTTCGATGAAGTTGATACCGGTGTTTCGGGAAGAGCTGCACAGCGCGTGGCGGAAAAGCTCGCCAAGCTCTCACGCACAAGGCAGGTGTTGTGCGTGACGCATCTGCCGCAGCTTGCGGCGATGGCGGACACGCACTTTGGCGTGGAAAAGGGCGAAGAGAACGGCAGAACGCTTACAAAGGTCGTGTCGCTCGACCGCGCCGCCCGCCGTAGCGAGATCGCCAGATTGAGCGGGGGTGACCACCCGAGCGAGACGATGATCGCCGGCGCGGAAGAACTGCTCTGCGCGGCAGAACAGTATAAAAATCAACTGCTGTAAAGCAAGAAAGCCTTGCAGATAAAAACGCCGCACCGCGGCGTTTTTCCGAAGAAAGGAAACATTGATGAACGAATTTGCTGAGCGCATCGAGCGGGATTATCCGGTGCGGCACAAGGAAAAAGAAAAGGTGAACTTCCGCACGTGGCTCGTCCACACGCTCAAGGAGCTTGGCTATTCGCCGCGGCTCGAAGGCGGAACGTCGGCGCTCACCATGGGCGGCAATATGACGAATGTGGTCGTCGGCGACATTGAAAGGGCAAAGATCGTGCTGGCGGCGCATTACGATACGGGCGTGCGGGAGATCCTGCCGCCGCTTCTCTGCCCGACAAGACCGGCGACGTTCCTCTTATATCAGGCACTGTTCCCGCTTTTCGTGATCGCGGTGAGCTTTCTTGTTTCGTTCGGCGTGACGTTTGCACTGAATCTTCCGAACATGACGCTGCCGCTTTTTCTGCTGTTTTTGATCGTGGCGCTCTTTTATCCCAAATACGGCAAGAGCGAGCGGGACAACCTCAATGACAACACCTCCGGCGTCGTTGCACTGCTCGAGGTGGCGAAAACACTGACCCCACGCTACCGCGGCGAGGTGTGCTTCCTCTTCCTTGATGGCGGCACACAGGCGTCGAAGGGGGCGAAGGGGCTTGTTCGTGCGCACCCCGAGCTTAAGAAAAAGAGCGTGATCGTGCTCGACTGTGTGGGTGAGGGCGATGAGCTTTTGATCCTGCCGGGCAGAACGAGCCGCTGGAACGACAGCCTGCTCGATACGATCCTCGAGAATTTCAGCAACAGCGAGAAAAAGACCTGCTTTTTGAAGACGGACGGCCTTGTCTATTACCCGTCGGACAACCGTGCGTTTGCCGGCGGCACAGCCATCTGCGCGTGCAAAACGGTCAAGGGTTTTGGTCGCTGCATTCTGCCGCGCCGCGCAAAGGAGATCGACGAGGAGAATCTTTCTCTTTTGTGTGACGGCCTGTGTAAACTTGTGACATATTACCGTCCGCAAAACGCTTGACAAGTTGCTGCCTTTACGTTACAATATCCGCGTTTACGGTGATGAAGCGGAGAAGTAAGCGCGCATTCCCTGCAAAGAGAACCTTCGTTTGGTGGAAGAAGGAGAGGGAAGCCGCCCAAATACACCGCGGAGCCGGCGCCCGAACGAAGATTCTTCCAGTAGGCGCGCCCCGGGAGCGCCCGTTATCGCGCGGGAGTGTGTCAGCACTCCGTGAGGCTGCCTTTGTGAAAAGGCGGCGAACCAGAGGTGGTACCGCGAGTCATGCTCGCCCTCTGTCCGAACGGACAGAGGGCGTTTTTTGCTATCTGAAAGCGTCTCAAAATGTCCGAAATGAAGTAAAATAGAAATACAGGAGGAATCAACAAATGGGTATTTACGAAGAGCTGCAAGCGCGCGGGCTGCTTGCGCAGGTCACGAACGAGGAAGAGATCCGCGAAATGGTCAACGCGGGCAAGGCCAAGTTCTACATTGGCTTTGACTGCACGGCCGACAGCCTGACGGCCGGTCACTTTATGGCATTGACGCTGATGAAGCGACTCCAGATGGCGGGCAACCAGCCCGTCGCGCTCATTGGCGGCGGCACGACCATGATCGGCGACCCCTCTGGCCGCACAGACATGCGCAAGATGCTCACCAAGGAGGACATCGACCACAACGCAGAGTGCTTCAAGCGCCAGATGGAGCGTTTTATCGACTTCGGCGAAGGCAAGGCCATCATGGTCAACAACGCCGACTGGCTGCTGAACCTGAACTATATCGAGCTGCTGCGCGAGGTGGGCGCGTGCTTCTCTGTGAACAATATGCTGCGTGCCAAGTGCTATGAGCAGCGCATGGAGAAGGGGCTTTCCTTCCTTGAGTTCAACTACATGATCATGCAGTCCTACGACTTCTACCACCTCTTCCAGCACTACGGCTGCA
>OHNK01000815.1_pt1 | contig 16980 bp, 22 predicted proteins | sample 1569551 | NCBI WGS metagenome assembly OHNK01 (sample SAMEA3879518, study PRJEB24766) | human gut metagenome | biome: human-associated habitat; feature: feces | place: USA | collected 1985/1987 | reverse complement strand
TTTGTTGCTCAGGTGCTTATAAAAAATATTAAATTATAGTGTTGCGGAATTAAGGTTCGTATATCTTGACGAGTTCTGCTACCTGTGTTTCTGTGTTACGACCGAACACCACCTGAGTGGGTGCATAAAAATTGAAAATCTTCATATATCTGTATTTAATTGAATACGTTATACTTATCTTCCTATTTGATGAGGTGGGAAGGATGGACCACGTCAGTATATATCAGATTCTTCTGAGATTTGATGCCCTTCTTCTTGAAGAGTTCTCTCACCGTGACGAATCGGTAGCCTCTCAGCTTCAGTATAGGGATGATTAAATCCACTGCTTCCACGGTTGCTTCATTTCCCTCAAAGTCATGGAGCAGAAAGATGAGTCCGTCCTTTGCACTTTGGTTCATTCGCCTTACTCGTTCATCAGCTGCAACTTAAGATATCCAGTCCTCACATCCTTCGCCACAGATAAACCCTAGACAGATGTTGTCATACATGGTTTGGTTGACATTGATATAGGGTGGACGGAAAAAGACTGGCGATTTACCGGCATATTTCTTAACGAGAGAAGAAGTAGTCTTCACTTCATAACGGATGGAATCAGCAGAGAGTTGTGAAATGGGGCTATGTGTAAGACTGTGATTCTCGATATCATGACCTTCCTTTTGAGCACGAATCATGACCTTGGCACTCTCCTGGGTGATGTTTTATCCTATCACGAAGAAGGATGCCTTTACCTGATGTTTCTTGAGCACATCAAGCATATGAACTGTAGTGGTTGTATTCGGACCATCGCCAAAGCTGAGTGCCACAAGCTTTTCCTGAGCCTGAGCCATCCCCATCTGAGGGGTCAGAAACAACAAGAATGATAATTTCTTCATTTTCATCGTTAAGTGTTTGCTACGATTATGGGGCAAAGATAAGAAAAATATATGAATGCCGTATCTCCTTTGAATTATTTTTTTGATTAATTTGCCCTTTTTAGGGGGTATGAGTGGCCTTTTTTACAAATCAACAGTTAAATAACGCAAATATGTCAAATAAACTGAATTTTTTCTTTCTTTTTCTCTTTCTTTTATATATTTTCTTTATCTATTTCTTTCTTACTGTTACCAATAAATGTACCTGTTAACAGCTCTTAATCAGATTTGGTGGCTTCAACTATTCTGTCTATATTTGCAGACGAAAATCGGAGTATATAAAATAATAAGGAGTATATGAATAGAGCAAACAGCAAGCCGGCTGATCTCATACTCAGAATGTATGAGTCGGTCATCTTCCCGGGGAAATGCATACATCTTACAGGGGAGGAAAGAAGAAGTCTGCGTTCTGTATGGGCGTATGATATTTCCTATCTATATCCACGCATGGAAGATGGAATAGATTGGATGAAGTTCGGGCTATTTGAATCCCAAAAGCTCGATAGAAAGGTGCCATTCTACAATAGGCAGCAGGAACTGTTTTTGAAGATGGCAGAGAAGAGCAGCTGGATTGAGCAGTTTGTGGAATATCCTGAGGAGATTGTATATGAGGAGGAATTCACGCTTACATTCACCCCCGACTATATGATGGTCTTGGAGGATGGAAGTGTAGTGATGGTGATGCTGGTGCCTTACCGTCTTTTCTCTACACAAACTGTACAACGCAAATGGTATGCCCTGATGGAATATTGCAAGATTCATGGCTATGGATGCGTACTGTTTGACATGGTAAGGGGTATCAGTTTGAAATGGTTGCTTCATTTATGGGAGAAGAAGGACATGGAAAAGTTTGAAAAGGAAGTACTGGAAGCGATGGATGATAGAAAGAGCCATTGGATAAACAGTATCACCCTGGGCAAGATCATGAAGAAGCATGGTGCCAATCTTTGTGACATTCAGGTTCTTGTTTTCAGGAACAAGCTCCTCTATGTTCCCAAAGGTCAGAAAAGAAAGATAGGACTCATCAGACAATATACTGATGATATGTTTGATTCACAACTAATTATAGACGCTCATGACAAGGATTATCACACATCAAGAAGAGACTCATTACGAGTTAGCTGCCAACTCTGAAAGCTTGGATTTCTGGAAGGCATTAGGCTTCAGGATTATAGGAACGAGTGAACGAGAAGACGAGTTCTATCTAAGAAAGACTTGTTCTTTCGGTATCAGGCAGCAACTGGGTGGGCTGGCCATCATACAAAGCAAGGGAAAGGAAGGTATGGCCAACAGATGGGGATGCATTCTGCTAGCTTGCCGATTTCAGAAGATTGAGTTATTTGCCTGTGATGAAGGAGAAGGGGTTCAAAGACTGCATTTCGTCGGTTACAAGGAGGGAGAAATGGAGATTTACGAATTTGATGGCAGCAAGCCCACCAAAATATTGGTACTGACGCAGCTCTCAGCGTGATGTGATTTTTCTATCATGTTATTGTTCTTCCACATGGAGAACCTCACCCTCTTTATATCCTGGTGGCATGCCTTCACCGATACGCTTTTTCCGTGCAAAGGTAAGGCCGCTCCGCCAGATACCAAGTACCGCTCCATGCGAGCTATGAAGCTGGAATCTTTCTTGGCAGCCTTCCGCAATTCCGTCGGAATAGGGTATTCCAAACAAGATTCCAGCTTCATTACTTGGCTTTCTGACCTGTGAGCAGCCAAATGGGGGGCACGAAAAAGGCTATGGTGTGAAGGTTATGCCGGAATGTCATAAAAAAAAGTTCGATTTTCTATGGAAGAACAAGTTTGGAAAAAAGGCTTGTGTTCAGGAAATCCAGAATTTTTTCTTTTTGAGGTCAGTTCAGGGGCATAGAAATCAATATGAGTTCAAACAGGTTGATGGAGTGAGCGTAAACGGATTGGCATCAGATTTTGGGGAGAATATACGGCAATGATGTATGCATCCGTACACATGATGCAGGTATACCACAAGTGTTAAAATATAAGTTTAATTGTGCAGAGGAGGTTGATGTGGAGTAAAACCATTACCTTTGCAGGCACAATAAAGGATAGAAAGAATGAAAGCAAAAGAGATTATCTGGAAAGAGGTAAGTGTTTTGCCACATAGCGCAAACGCATATCCAAAGGGAAAGCCCTATAAGGGACAGATGATGATGGGGAGGGTATTTCCCGTCAGTAAGGCCCAGGCTATGGCTTTTGTAGAGATGGGATGCTGCATAGCGGAAATGAACTCCGAGGATGTAAGCATCGTAGAGAAACTACTTGAGAAACACCACTTGGAGGGAAAATACCGATATGTGGGAGATAAGAGTTTCGTGAAACTCATCAACCAAAGCGATTTAGACAGGGCATTGAAGGCGGAGTATGCCTTTTAGGGGAGTTGGATACAAATAAAGCCCCTTGACTCCTTTCGGAATACAAGAGGCTGAACCAAAGGAATTTCCTTGAGATGAAATGTGGAAGTTTCACAGCGCAAAGATACAGAAAATATCTTGTAAAAGCAAAAGAAATTGCAGATAGTTTAGGATTTTGAAAGAATATTAATAACATTTACAAAATATTGAATGATATGAAGAATCTAATGATGGCAGTGGTGATGCTTATCACCTGTACAACAAGCATGGCACAAGGAATCCAGGAACCTGAGTATATCGGTCAGGTGGCACTGGTGCAATCAGACAGCAGCCAGGTGGTCCTGGTAAAGGAAGAGGCAGAAATGAAGACCAAGACCTCTGGATTTGGATACATTCCTATTCCGGGAAGCAGTTTGCTGGACAAGGGTAAGACTTTCTTGAGAGTAAAAGGTGATACTTCACCTAACAAGATAGCCAAGGGAGAGGTACAACTCATTGTAAGAGTGAAGGACAACAACGAAGATCCGAAGAACTCCATTGGAGTGTTCCAGTTTGAGACCAAGAAGAAAGAGCGCAGATTCACGCTCGCCGAAGTTGGATTACTTTCTGGCATGAAGGCAACGACATCCTTCAATACCGTTCCATACGAGGCAAAGAAGATTGGGGCCAGTTCATACATGGTGACCATTGTGAACCTGCAGCCCGGAGAGTATGGTGTGACCACAGCAGATTTCACACATATCTCTACCTTCTCCGTACAATAAACAAGAAGTTACACTTTTAATACTGAAGATTATGGGAGCAATATTCTTATTTCTGTTTTTCATGTGGCTTTTCAAGGGATTTGGCAAAGCCATGCGACATAGTGGTGACACCTTTCGCCCCGATAAATAAGCCAGTAGGTAAAGTTCAACAATTTTTCATATACTCCTCAGCCCACCAGGTCCTCGTGAGAAGACCGGTGGGCTTTTCTTGTATCGTTTTTTTAAGACCTTCCCTAAAACTATTCCTCAGCAGCAGTAGCAGAAGGTCCCAGTATATCGTCATTACAGATAGTGCCAACGTCATTGGTGAGGGCATATCATGCTGTCATTTTTTCCATAGGTCTCCATCTCGATACGTATGCTTGATGTCGTAATACAAGACCAGTGCAAGGACCGCAATCAAGATGACAAGGACAAGCAGGGGGATAAGGATAGAACTTCTACTCATCCTACTTGAAAACATGACGAATTGATTCATTCTTATCCTGTACAAACGCTCTCAGATTGGCGTGCCCCCTGTATATGATGCTGTAATCCGTGACCTTTCCCGGGTTACGTCTCTTGAGAGTAAGGGCTATTGTTCTGCCCACAACAGTATTGGGGAAAAACATATATACCTCATCATAATCATCACTGTCCACCACCATATGCATGTAGTTGCTCACATGAGACATCACGATGCAGGCATCATGCTGAGGAAGGCGGAATTCCCTGGAACCTTTCAAGGTATAGAATGCCAGATAATCCATAAAATCATAAAACAGGCAGCATGCCTGATACTCCTTTGCCTTCGGACTGCGCAGGGTTGTTGGTGCATAGCTTTTCAAGGTGACAGGAAACGGGGTATAAAGCTGATGAAAAAACTCAACGCCACCGATGTCATTTCTAAATCCAAAGCCTTGATAACTCTTACCAAGACATGAAAATTGAACGCCCTGAATACAGGAAGGCAATTTAGAAAAGCCGTTTTGCTTGAGGTATTTCTCATCCTCATTCTTCAAATCGACAAGACGAATACCATCTTCCACGTGGTTAAATGCGTGGTGTTGTACTCTCATAATTGTTGTCATTACTAGTTGTTTATCACTTGTTGTTATTTAATGCTTGCTGAATCAATGTCTTTAGGCCATCACTTGTGCCGCCCAGCAAGAAGTAGTCACTCACGTCTTTCTCCTGCTTGCTGCCTGCAAGAGGAAGATCTATCCGACTCACCGGATAGTGCCCCTGGAGTTCTTCCACCCGTTGGGCAGATTCTCTTCTTCCTGTAGCATCTACGTCATACACAAAAACTATCTTCCCGAATCTCTTCACAAGCTGATCCATGACCAAATGGGGGATTTTAGCCGTCTCACTATTGAAGCAAATGGCTGAAAAGCCATGACTGCTCAGAGAAAGAACATCCTTTTCACCGCCAGTAATCAAGAGCATATTCCCCCGGCTGGGAAGTTGGTCCAATCCAAAGATATAAGGACTTGGCAACTCTCCTGCATAAAGAAAACGGTTCTCCGAGCGAGGACGATACACCTTGATGCCCCTATCTTCCAGGAAGAAATAGCCATAGCTTGGCGTCAGGACAGTGGAATAGATGCAATATTGCCGACCATCAGCCTTTGTAAAATGGCAACTTCTCAAGCTCCTAACCTGAAAACGGTCAAGAGTATCTTCAGTGATGCCATAAGAAGCCCAATATGCAAGCTCTTCGTCAGAAAATTCCTTGACCTGCGCTTGATAGGCAATCACACCATGAGGCTGCCGGTTTTCTTCATATGGGCTCTTCATGCCTGACATAGGAGATGCCTGACGAACCACCTTACGGTTTGTCTGCCGGTCAAATACCCCAAGACACATATCCTGATCTATCATTTTCAACAGATGCACAAAATCCATGGAAGGATTGATGTTCAGAACCTGCGAAGCCACGAAAAAGCAATCTCCGGAAAAACGACTATCGCCAAAATCATGCAAATAGTAGTAGGACCTGCCATCAAGTGCCTGGTTACGATAGAGCTTACAGGAAGGATGCTTGTCATCCTCTCTCATGTGACTTCTGAACTTTTTCCTCAGGCATTCCTTTCCAAGATAGTGAACAAAGATATCGAGTCCTCCATCTGTCTTGGCCAAAATCTCATCTTTCTCTTTCATGTCAATCGCGGGAATAGGTTTCAGAACAAAGGCGGAAGTTGAAATCCGGCATGACAACAACGTGCATCATGTGATTCACGCGGTCGGCAGTTCTATCCCCATAGCGCGGACGAATATCACCTGAAGGCAGATTCGTCGTGACTATGGTGAACAAGCGACATTCATACCGATAGGCAATAAGTTCACTGATGGGATCACATACCTGCCCATATTTGACAATACGCTCAGGCTCCATGCCTAAATCATCAATAGCCAATAAAGACACATTGCGATATTCCAGGAAACGCTCATAGTGGTCCACATACAAGTGACAAAGCTCACAGGCGTTCTTCATGACAAGGCCAGCCATTTTAATCTGGGAGGAAGAGGATTTGATGGGGTCTTTCAATCGCAAGGAAAGTATCAGTTTCTGTATGGCATACACTAAAGTGGTTTTCCCTGTACCACCTACACCACTCAGCCACAAGCCTGTTTTATGGCTATGACCTACCAGCCAGAAAGAGATATTGTATAATGCCATCTCCAATCCTTCCATACTGACATATTTGATGTTCACATCATTGACCGCCTTGATAAAAGCCTGCAATAAGGCTTTATAACAGGACACATAGTCCAACGGCAATTTAAAGAAACGCTTTCCGTTGGTGGCTGTTTTGATACGATGAACCACCTCTTCTTCCTTGAACAGGTATTTATCCATTACTGCTTCCATATGTTTAAATATTAATAAACGAACTAAAATGTTGATTTATACAGTTGTCCTCCATGAGAAGACTTCGGTGTAAACTTTGAACCATACATAGACTTGGGGTGCTCCAAATTCTGTTTTCTCAACCAATCACAAAAGTGACTCTGGTAATCTGACAAATCCTTATGCAAACCCTTTCCCCTGCAAGCCATGTCCAGTTCAAAGGTTTCAAGCCATGTCTTTACTTTAGACCGGTCCGGCAGTTTAAAGCGCTGTTTCATCACTTCAAGCCAAGGATCAGAATTTGAGAGAAATGAAAAATAGCTTTCTTTGCTTGTTTTCTTTTCAGCTTCTCCATTCTCTTCCTCCCCAAAAATCCCTTCACATGCACACACGCGCATTGATGTTGATTTTCTTTCGTTCTTTACATTATATCCTTTTATATTAGTTGTCGCTTGCATGTCGATTCCTTGTCGATGATATGACACCTGCGTGTCAACTACTTGTCGCTCGTTTGTCAGCTGTTTGTCGGACAAATTGTCGTCAACTCCATATATATCTCTACAACAAGAACTTACAATTGGATTTAAATCACTGGATAGTGGGGAAGAATTGCCATCAAACAGAGATTGTTTTGTACTGCAAGAATCTTCCAGCTCATCAAGACAACTGAATTTGGATGTAAAACCACGATAAAGCTCATACTTACAAACTGTGATCAGGTTTGGATGAGGAGTAGGGGACTTGAAAACCTCAATTTCACCTGTGCGCACCAAGTCATTGAGACATGTACTTATCTTAGATGGGGAAATACGTGTTTCCTTATGAAGGGTGTTTTTGCTTAGAGCAAGCTGAGCTCGTTTCAAAGAAGAGCCAACCTGCTGTTGAAAAACAGCATTGAGCAGCAAATGAATGAATAAATGTACCTTTTCCGCATCATGATACCAATTCCATTCAGTAATTTATGGTACAGCTTAATCCAGCCAATAGTAGCATCTTCATCAGAAAACTGCTGAAAACGACTATAGTCACGTATGGTCACAATGGTTCCTTTATTGCTTGAGTGAACCTTGATATCACCGGTTTGTGATAACTTTTGAAGACAAGTACGGATATTTCTTGGGGATAAGCCCGTATCCTCCGCAATAATAGCAAGACTGGTCACGACCTGACCTGGGTATACTGTCAAGGAAAGATAATCTGTCTTCTTTACATTTGCCTGTAACAGGAAATACAGAAAGACATGTACCATCTTAGAGTCATGATACCAGCGCCACGAAGTAAAACTTCGAGGCAGTTTAATCCATGAATTATTTAAAGGATTCATCATAGGATGTAATTTTATATAGTTGATAAGACCTCTTACACAAGCAGTTACGCCTGTGTTTATTAAACACTCTTCCATAAAATGAGAATATAAATTCCCTATAGAGACTCTTTTGGAGCCTCCAAATATTCTATTTCATTATTACATTTTCTATTATTTTTGTATGATTCTAAAAGAAAGGGTACTTCTTCCAGCTTTAGTTAAAACAAGCAGACTCTCTCCTTTTACTTTTACATTTCTTATTTGAGTCAAGTTCCGACTTCCACGATGCCACTTTACCGAAGACTTTTCCAATATGTCCTTGATAATAATCAAGTGCTTCATGCAAACATCATAAGACTCCTGCCAATCATAGACCTTCGGGGGAATCTGATACAAAACCCCAACCATCCAGTCTGGCTTGGCTTCACTATGTATTTTCTTTTTTACCTTATACATATTTCATAATTAGTATGGACCTAAATTAATTTTACCATTTAATATGACATGAATTATCCAAATGTCTATGTATGAGATTAACATCAACATTACTTTAGATAGTTGTCATTTTTTAGGTATAAACCTTTTATCAATCATGCTTCTAAAATTAATGATTATTTTCATCATTCCTTTACTTAATCTCTTCTATCAACCAAGTAAGACAATAAAAGTCTAGTTTTGATTTCGTTGCAAAAATAACAAATATTTCTGAAAATAACTTACAGTATAGCTATATTTTAACTTTTATTATGTACAAATGCTCGTTTTTTATCGCTATCTACTATATAATTCAAACAATGGGGAGTTTATATATAGCTATGCGACCATTAACTATAACCTAAAAATATAGACTCTTTTGGGTGTTAAGAGGTATGTCAAAAACATAGAAAAACTGAACTTAGATGAATCAACACACAAAAAAAAACTCAAATATGATAGAATTTAATTTATTTTTTGTACCTTTGCACCATCGTTCTTAGGGACGTGATTTTTGTGGGAAGAAATGTAAAGTGCCTCACTTCTTGATAAATCGCCAAAATTAAAAAGAATGTAAACACGAGGCACGGAGCAGCTCATAATATGTGGGCTGCCATCCGTGTATGTGTTTATAGGCGTTTGGCGATGCCTTCAAGAAGCGTATATGGGGGCAGCCCACTTCTTTTGTATCAAATCTGTAGAATGTCAAACTAACGAATACATAAGTAACTTAGAAGTTTCAAAAATATAAAAGGAATAGAATTCATTTTATTACTTTGTAAACGATATATGTAGTCAATTAGTATTCACTTACTCTCTCAAGGTGATTAAGACTATCAACGGAATTCAAAAACAAAAAATAAAAGTATGAGCGGAAAAGAATTAAGAGAATTATTAGCATCAAAGGGTATCCTGCAAAAAGACATTGCAAGACAACTCAACATGACTCCTGGTGGTTTTAGTCAACAGTTAAGGGCTAAAGACATCAAGACAGGATTACTGGAATCCATATGTAAAGTACTCAATGTCAAAATGGATTGCACCGAATATCTCGAAAGATATGAACTCATCAAGCAATCTGATTTAAAAGAATTCAAATCCAAGCTTGACCAAATACATACATGCTGTAACGAGATCTCAGGAAAGTTGTCTTAGTTCTCTATCATCACGCAATCAGTAATTCTAGAGAACTAAGATCTATAAATTCATTCACTACCCTTTGATTACGGCAATGGGTAGCAAATGAGTTTTGATTTTGACTAAGTCTGATTCTTGTGCCATGACAAGTTCTATATCTTTGTAGGCAGCAGAGGCCTCTTCCAAATCTTCCTGCCTACGAATGGCATGAACGATGCCTTTCTCGTCCAGCTTATGGATTTCCTCCGCTAAATTGAGTGTCTTTACAGCTTCAGTTCGGCTCATGATACGGCCAGCTCCATGGGAGCAGCTCATGAAACTAAGAGGATTGCCAAGACCCTCCACGATATATGAACTCGTTCCTTGTGAACCAGGTATGATACCAACTTCACCATTTCGGGCACTTGTTGCTCCCTTTCGGTGTATGATACAATTCTCACCGAAATGGGATTCCCAGGATGCATAGTTATGAGCGATGTTGATCATCGGCTCAAACTCAACGTGTGGTATCGCTTCAGATATGACCTCCTGAATTCGATGCATCATCAACCTTCTATTGCACAGACCAAAATCGATACAATACTGCATTTCATTCCAATAATCATTAAACTCCTTGGTCCTCAGTGGCAAGAATGACATATTAAGGTCTGACTTAACCGAAGAAAAGTAACGCTCATTGAGAATGGTTGCCACTCTGTTATAATAATCACATACCTGTTTGCCTAAGTTTCTTGACCCAGAGTGAATCATGATCCAAAGCCATCCTTCATCGTCCTTTTGAAGTTCTATGAAGTGATTTCCTCCACCAAGTGTTCCCACTTGCTTGGTAGCTGATATATATTGACGCTTAACGACAGTCATGCCATCAATATCATGATTTTCAGGCATATACTTCTCATCCTGGGCAACCTTGTGGTGTTCCATTCCTAAAGGAATCTGGTGCCGTATGCCTCGCATGATTTTCTTTCTCAGAACATCCTGTTCAATGGTCTCCACCTGGATATTGGTTTTAACTGCACACATACCACAACCTATATCCACGCCCACGGCATTCGGAATCACGACATTCCTGGTAGCAAGGACTGTTCCTATAGGCATACCCTTTCCGCCATGTAAGTCAGGCATCAATGCCAAATGATGAAAAACAAAAGGCAGGCTACAAAGGTTCGATATTTGTTGCCAAGCCGTTGCGTCACACATATGTGCCCACATCTTAACAGGGGTTCCATTCATTGCAAATTCTTTCATTTTCTTAATCTCCTATCTTTTTTAGTGCAAAATTACAAAAGCGGTATGCAGTATTTTTGCGTAGGAGCACAAAAACTTCAAATTTTAACAATATCTGCTATTATATAGACACATACAACTACTCTGCAACCACTATTCGCATAAGGAATCCCCTTACTGTTGTACTCCAGCAAGAATGGCATAGGATGGTGAAATTGCATTAGGTATAGAACTGCCAATAGAAACGAGGGCAATACCCTTCAAACCGCAGCGTCAAAGCCTCACGGAGGTATTGCCCTCTATAATGATACTGTTGTGAACCTTATTTCCGCAACAATATACTTTAATAGTTTTTATAAGTAACTGTGCAACAAAAGTTTCTCAGGATTTTGCCATATCAGAAATTTCACTTATCTTAGTGTCGCAAAACAAACAGACAAAAACTCTGAATGACATGGCAAAAGTACAAAAAATCTGAGTATCTCACTCCTTTTGAAGGATTTTTTCCATCATGGAGCAATTTGATGCTCTTTGGGCACCAACCATAGATTGCACTTTAGGATTGAGACGCACACAGTATGGCTATCAGTACAGTAAAATCCTGCGTTCTCTGATGTGCGTATATCTTTGTGGCTACACATAAACAAAGGAAATCGTTGAGGTGGTGGAGACCAACTGTAGACATTTCTGCATTCGTGCCAACAGGTACTCTTCATTCAATGATTCCATATTATCTTTAACCTGATGGAATACTATTGAAATCAATAACATTGAATTCGAGTTAAATTCCATCCTTATTGATGAATGGAAGGGAAAGCCCTATCGTCTTGCCATACAACAACAAAGAGAACGGAGGAATACCTTGACATTTGGGAAGGCGAATATACCTACAGATGTATACTGACTAACGATTACAAGTCGAGTGCAAGAGACATTGTGGAATTCTACAATCTACGTAGCGGCAAGCAACGCATATTCGATGAAATGAACAATGATTTTGGATGGAAACAGCTGTCGAAGTCTTTCATGGCGTAAAATACCGTATTTCTATTGATGACCTCTCTCATCACAAGACTTCTGCAAAGCCATCATACTGAGAATTCGAACCGGGGAAATCTGATTGAGAGCCACAGGCAGGACTAAGACCTATATATTAAAACAACAAGGTAAATGGGGAAAAAGGTAATCATGGTGATGTATAATTCTCCTTGAAACCGCAGTTTAGAGACGGATTTATTTTTGAAAAACCTGCCATTTTGCTCCAATTGGCATGACAATTTTTGACGGAAATCAAGAAATCATACCCTTTTCTGCATTTTCTTTCCCCAAAAATGTGTGCGCGCACAAAAAGGCATTATCTTTGCACTCGAAAAGATTGAATAACGAATAATTAAAGTAAAGAAAGGGTAACATTATGATGGTATTAGGAATGACATTGGCAGTTGCAGCTGCTCTTTTTGCAGAGGTTGTAAATGTAAACAATAAGATCAGCCTCGGCAAGTAAGCAAGTTTTGAGAGGCATCCATAGGATGCTTCCAATGAAGCTTCTCTAATAGATATTAGATGAGGTAAAGAAGATGTAGATAAGGATAACAGATTGATATAGAGAAAGGATAAGATTATGATGATTTTAGGAATGATTTTAGCTTTGGTAGTTGCAGCATGCGCTGAGTATGGTGCAAGAGCCAACATGAAAAACTTCGCTTAACAGGCGATGCTTCTTGAAATTTGAGAGAATTGTAGACAGAATTGCCATATAGAGAGAAGGCAGTTGCAGGCATTTGTAGAGATGCTTGCAGCTGCCTTTTCTTTTTGTATCTTTAGGGTGTCGAAATTCAAAATTAAAGTTGTACCTTTGCACCCAAGTTGAGATTACAGAAATGAAAAAGGAACGTGAAACGGCAAACAAGTATCGTCAGCAAGCTCTTGAAGGAGATTTAATGGCGATGAACAACATGGGTGTCTGCTATGCGCAAGGCATCGGTGTTGTGGAGGATCATGTGATGGCATTTCAGTGGTACATGAAGGCTGCTGAACTGGGTGATATTTACGCATGCTACAATGTGGCAGAATGCTACTACCAGGGAGATGGAGTGGAACAGGACTTCGAAAGAGCTCTTCATTGGTATCTGATTGCAGCAGAGAAAGGAGATGTACAATCACAGGTTAACGCTGCCAATGCATTTTACCTGGGTCAGGGAACTGAAGAAGACCACGTAAAGGCTCACCAATGGTGGCTGAAAGCTGCTCAAAGGGGACATCTTCAGAGCCAAAAGAATGTAGGTGCCAACTATCGGAATGGAGATGGAGTGGAGAAGGATGACAGTTGGGCTGCCTTTTGGTATGAAATGGCAGGTCAGCAAGGTGATCCGCAGGCTCAGTTCTCTACCGGATGGTTCTATATGACCGGTACGGGCGTTAAACAGGACAAGCGCAAGGGACTCAAATGGATACACAGAGCCACTGCCCAAGGATTTGAGCATGCCAAACAATGGTGCAGGGACAATGGGTACAGTATATATTAACAATGTAGTGAAACAAATGAAGACAGATTTACGATTGATACAAGAGCAGCAGCCTCTCATACATAACATAACCAATTATGTGGCTATGAACTTTGTTGCCAACAGCCTATTGGCTATTGGAGCATCACCTATCATGGCGCGTGCCGAGGAAGAAGTGGAGGAAATCAGTAGCAAGAGCAATGCCTTGGCTCTCAACCTGGGCGTTCCGGAAAGCACCACTGCTCACTCGATGATACTGGCAGGGGAAGCTGCCATGAAAAAAAGAATTCCTATCGTATTTGATGTGGTTGGAGTAGGAGCCACCCGCTTTCGTATGGATATAGCATCACAGATTATCCTCAGGTGTCACCCTACAGTCATCAAGGGAAATGCCAGTGAGATTCAGGCATTGTACTCTCACCAGATAGGCATGCAGGGAGTGGATAGTCACCAGGAAACCTATGAGGTTGAGAAACAGGCTAAGAAACTGGCTCAGCAACTTTCCTGTATCATAGTTGTAACTGGAGCCATAGACTTCATCACGGATGGCGAAAGAATGGCTTATGTTCATGAAGGACATTCCATGATGCGCAAGGTTACTGCAATGGGATGTACTGCCACTGGTATCGTTGGGGCATTCCTTGCTGTGAACTCCGATCCTCTGGAAGCATCTTTTCATGCCATGAAAGCCATGGGAATTGCCGGAGAAAGGGCAGCTTCCCAGTCTAGAGGCAATGGTAGCATGATGATTAACTTCCTCGATGAACTCTGCAATCTTGTGGCTTATGTCTAGGATTTTCAGAATCAAGAAACGCTCCTTCATGAAAAGCTTCATTGCAATCAATCTCTTTGGCATGATTGTTACTTGCTCCTGTCTAAACGCTTTGACCGAACTGCAGAAGCTAAGAGAATCGTTTTGGCCGAAGAAATGGCAAGGATGAATGTAGAGGAATTGGCTAGGCAACTGGATTGCAGCACAAGATTTTCTCATCCTCTTTCGGGAACTTGCTTTCACCCCCCACTTTCATTATAAGAGGTCTTATGGTAAATAGAATGTTTGCAGTACACCCTATTGAGAGGAATCACCATATAACTTTAGCAATAGGTCATTAAAGTATCTTATATATTAGTCATTTTATATTTTAATTAATTTATTGATAAAGCATTTAAATTACATTGAAAGGATTATTATCTTAAATATCCGTAAAAAAATTACGGCGTATTGATATTTTGTATATCTTTGCAACTGCTTAGCTGCACTTGACATTCTAATAAAAGATAGTTTGCATTGTTTAAGTGTGTATTAGCTTTGCAACAACAAAATTGTTATCAATTAAAAATAAAATATATATAAGCATGCTAGTAAAATTTGCCGTAACGAACTATAGAGGATTTGCCAATCGTATAGAATGGGATTTGTCGAAACCAAGTAACTATTCGTTCAATACTTTTGCCATTAAAGATGGTATCATCAAGAATGGCATCGTATATGGACCTAATGGTTCTGGCAAGTCGAACTTTGCAATGGCCATCTTCGACATTACCAATCATCTTTCACAGAAGTGGAAGAAGGTGAACTATTATGATAACTTTACATATACGGGAAAGTTGAACTTCCCCGTAAAATTTGAATATACATTCAAGTTTAGAGATAATACGTTACTATATACATATAGCAAATCACCTGATGGAAAACTGGAGGAAGAAGAACTTGTTGTGAATAACAAGCTTATTTTCTGCAACAAGAATTCTGTCTTGACATTGGATGATGTTGAGTTCCCGATGGATTCTGCGGTGAAGGCAAACCTTGCCAATAACGCCAACAATGTATCCATCGTAAACTTTCTGCTTACTTCCTATCCTCTTGCCAAGGAACATTATCTTCTGAAACTGCAGCAATTCGTAAACTCAATGTTATGGTTCAGAAGTGTTGAAAAAAATGAGTTTATGGGGTTGGCTACTGCTCCGGCAAATCTCGATGAGTATATCATCAAGAATAAGCTGACTCGGGACTTTGAGGAATTCATCCATCGGGTAAGCGGACAAAGTTTTGAGTTTCAGGAGCCAAAGGATGATGATAAAGAGTTGTATTGCGTATTTGGATTAGGTCGCATTCCATTCGATAAGATTGCATCAACGGGTACTCAATCTCTGATGCTGCTATATTACTGGCTGAAACAGATGACAAAAGCATCGTTCGTTTTCATAGATGAATTTGATGCATTCTATCATTTCAGACTCTCTTATGAGGTTTGCAAAACCCTCTTTTCCCTTCCATGTCAGGCTTTTACGTCATCACACAACACCTATCTGATGACCAATGACTTGCTTCGCCCAGATTGCAATTTCATCTTGCAAGACAACAAAATCAAGCCGTTGAGCGACTGCACTCAAAAAGAGTTGAGATTCGGGCATAATATAGAAAAAATGTTTAGAGGTAACGCATTCGAAGTATGATACTATTCGTTTTTGAAGGAGTAAAACGGGAGCCGGATTTGTTCCGCACCATCCAGCGATTATACTTTGCAAATAGAGATGAGCAGATAGTATGTTCCTATAACAACAACATCTATCAGCTATACAAAGATTTGCAGGAGTATGATGGCGATGGAGATATTGTGTCTTTGCTGATGGAGAAATTTGCTGGTCAAGCAGACAATCCGCTCAAGGATATTGATGCATCTGCTGACATTTCTGAAATCTATCTGTTCTTCGACTATGACTTTCATAACCGGAATTTATCTCTCGAAGAAATCAACAGGCAGGTAAAGGAAATGCTTGAAACATTCAACAACGAAACGGAGTTTGGTCGGCTATATATTGACTATCCGATGGTTGAGTCTATACGATATACTAAGCAGTTGCCCGATGCAAACTATTGGACGTATTCTGTAACACGTTCTGAGTGTGGTAAGTTTAAAGGTGTATCTGCCGATTTTTCTGCGTATGACAGTTTCGATTTCATCCTACTGAAAGATCATCGAGAGCCAACAGAAGTAGAGATGGAGGAAGTTAAGCAAAATTGGGAATATTTAAAGGAAATGAATGTGGAAAAAGCGAACTATCTATGTAAGGGGAAGAATACGATGCCTGCATCTAAAGAAGACATACTTCAAGACAAAATATTCAACTCACAAGTAGAAAAGTATGTGAATACCGAAGATTGCAAAGTAGCTGTACTCAATGCTTTCCCAATTTTTCTGTTTGACTATTTCAAATAATATTTTAAGAGAAGGTTATCATACGAGGACATTCTATTAAGCAACAAATTTGGACTATCTAAAATTATAGCAGGCTTGCAAATTGACAAGATAGATATTTTTAACTAGAGGGTGCGTCATGTACTTATGACACACCCTCTTTTCTTGTATGCTCGGCATGAGCTTATTCTAACGGGTGCAAGTCCCTAACGAACCCTAATAGCGGGAATCGTATAGCCAAGAGCAAGG
>OHNK01000809.1_pt1 | contig 17038 bp, 8 predicted proteins | sample 1569551 | NCBI WGS metagenome assembly OHNK01 (sample SAMEA3879518, study PRJEB24766) | human gut metagenome | biome: human-associated habitat; feature: feces | place: USA | collected 1985/1987 | reverse complement strand
TTTTCTTTCGCAATTGTAAGCTCATCTTTTGCAAATGTTACTTCAATTGTATGATTTGCAACAATACCTTCGAAAGCATACTCTGTTGCAATAGTTTCTACATTTTCTCCGTCCACTGTAATACTTTCAATATGGTATCCCTTGTCAGGAGTGATCGTGAATACTTTGGATGTTCCCTTATAAACTGTTGTTGTGTCTTCCGGTGCAATCTTTCCGCCTTCACCTGCTGTTGCTGTGATTGTAAACTGTGTCTGGATGTCAGCAATCTTTGCTTTGATTTCTGCTTTCTTCGCATCTACCTCTGCCTGAGATGTTTTTTCTGTGAATGCCTTTCCAGCATTTACCATCTCCTGAAGTTCTACAAGAGCTGTTGCTGAATATTTATCTTTGTCTCCTGCGTTAATAATTTCTTCTGCCTCAGCAATCGTTGCTGTAAGTTCTGTAAGGTCTGCTTCACTTGCAGTTCTTATCAATTGAATATCCAGTTTATCAAGCTGTGGAGCTTTGTTTGTGTCCGGTGCTGTAAGAACCAAAGTTCCTGCTCCTGCAGTTTTTACTTCAATGTTAAGTTCGAATGTCTTCACAGTTAAGTTGTTACCTTCTTTTGTTGACGGACAATCTACCTGCGCTGCCTCAATCTTACTTCCTTCCTCAGAAAATGCAAGTTTATTCAGTGCTCCTGCACGATAAGTACCTGTTACTTTATAAATTCCAGGAACGTTTGCTGTATAAGCGTACTTAGCATAATCTTTGTATGCCATACAGTTCAGGAATTTTCCATTACTTGCCCAGCTCTCAGAAGTAATTGTAAGCGGCCAGTTCGGATCAGAATCTGAATCATTGCTATTAATCAATTCTGTAGCATGTTCTGCTTCCAGTGTGCTTGTTACTCCCTTTGTTTCTGGGAATATAAATGGATTTTCTGCTGTATAATTTGCTAATGCAAATGTTGCCTCAATCTTATGAGCTTGAGCTACATCTTTAAATGTGTAAGAAGTTTTCTTTCCTATGGATTCTCCATCAACTTTTACATCTGCGATTTCATATCCTGAATTCGGAGTAATTGTAAATGTTGCGCTTTCGCCTTCTGTTACGTCTACTTTGCCTTCTGTAAGACTCTCAGCTGTGATAGTTCCACCTTCGCCGGCTGTAGCTGTGATGGCAAATTTTTCTAATTTAACATTCTTCGGGCTAATGATGAAGTAGTCGATTCCAGGACCTTTATTGGTATTCGGTGCTGTAATAGAAATCATTCCATCTCCAGGTTTTGTTACTTCAATATCAAATTCTACAGTTCCAAAAACAACGTTTCCGTTATTCTTTGTCGGATTAACTACAACTGTTTTCTCTGCGATCTTTCCTTCTGCTTCTGTAATCTTGATACCATTTTTCGCATTTTCAGCGGATCCACTGCGATATCTCATAACCACATGATAGGTGCCTGCTTTGTCTGCATGATAAGCATATTTCAAAACATCTTTGAATGCCATATCTGTGACAAATTTTCCATTACTTGCATCGCTATTATCTGCAATCTTCATCGGCCACTTCGGATCAGAATCTGAATCGTTGCTATTATTTAACTCTGTCGCAAATTCCGCTTCCAGCTTAGCACTTGTTCCTGTTTTCCATAAGAAGTTGAATCTGTCTGCTTCTGTATATTTTTTACGTGCTACTAATGCATTTTTTGCACTTTCCAGTTCTGTATATGCGTTTCTGATTGTTGCATCTGTTGCACTCTCATTTGCCACTACTTCCTGAGCTGTCTTCAGTGCTTTAGCAAATGCGTCCCATCCTTCTGAATAAAGATGTGCTTCCAACGCCGCTGAATTCGTAACCAATGTCTGAAGTTTATCTTTTGTAATTCCATCTGCATCTTTGATTGTGATTCTTGCAGAACCGTTAAATCCGATAATTGCATTCTTCGGTGTTTTTTCTGTCAGCTCAATTGAAAATACGCGATCTCCGGTCAGATTGGTATTTCGTTTTGTCTTCGCTACTGTAACGATTTTTTCTGATTCTCCATCATTTAATGTAACAGTTGGCAAAAACTCGGTATCAAAGTCATCCTGAATTGCACTTCCCGGATTTGGCTGGATCTTAGCTGTGATTGTTCCTGTTGTTCCACCTACACGTTTGATTTTTACATCCAGTGAAGATTCTTCATTCATTGTGTATGCAGAATTCTCAAGTTCGATCATTCCTACGCCACCATTGTTGATTACGTAAGCCGCTTCTACACCGATTGCAGCATTTGTCTTTGCTACAAGTTTTAATGTATGCTCTTTATCCTCTAAATCTTCAGATTCGAAGATTTTTGCTCCTGTGGATCTGCTTTCTGCATGTGTATTAATTGTTTCTACTAGCTTACCATCAATATAAACATCCGCTTGTCCATGACCTGGATCTGTTGTACCCATCAGATATACTTTTGTTCCGCTAAATTTGTAAGTAAACTCTGCACCTGCTTTATTGGACCATGTATTCTGTCCGTTGATGTACTGGCTTCCTGTCTGAGGATTCCATCCTGTGGAGCTAAATGTAAACTTACTTGTCTCATTAACACTTGTTGTATCCATGCCTTCCGGCGCTGCTCCTGCCAGCTGGAATCCTTCACTTGCTTTGTATACACCAACTTCACTCAACATCGGTACTTTTCCGTTTGATGTTCCTACTGTAATCTTCACCTGAGTTGCTGATACCGGAGCTGTTCTAACCAGTCTCTTTGCACCAACAGTTACTCCACTTTTCAGTGTCTGCCACTGTGCATCGTCAGACGCTTTGTACTCAACTTTATAGCTGTTGATGTGCTGTCCTTTCTGAATTGCTTCTTCGAATGAAACCACATCAAACTTTTTCGCTGTATTCCACTTAATAGTAAGACTTCCGCTTGTTTTACCATCATTTGTTGTCCAGTAAGTAGAATCGTCACTGTCTACCACATTGCCCGGTTTAAATTTCGCATCATTTCCACGAACATCAGATGCTACAATTGTGGTTCCTTCTTCTTTTGCCAGATTGGTTCTGAAAGTATCTTCCACATTCTGTCCAAATTCTGTTATTCTTTTCAGAATCGGCTCATCTACTGTACCTTGGTTATTCGGCGGTACATTCAGAAGCATGGTTGCATTATGTCCTACAGAATCAAAGTACATGTTAGCAAGCTGTGTAATTGTCTTCGGAGTCTTCTTTTGAGTTCCCCAAAACCATCCGGATGTAATACGTCCGTCACACTCCGGAACTGTCCATTTATTACCATTTTCATATCCTTTGGAATAAGGTGTACTTCCATTGCTGTCAATAGTATTCTTGTCATAATTGACATTTGACTTTGCCCAGGTATCCTCAAAAGCTACACCGTCTTCATTTCCAATCCAGCGAACGGTTGTATATGCCTGAGCTCCGAATAACATACAGTCTGCTGAATTACCTGCTACTTCTTTTCCTTGATACTTTTGGATTGTAGCAAACCACTTCTTAAAGTCGTACTCCTGTGCATTGGCACCGCTTCCTTTGGCTCCATCCATCCATACTTCAACAAAACGTCCCTTGTTTCCATACTTTTTATTTCCGAGGATTTCTTCTAACTGATTGTTATAATACACATTATAATCCAATACATCTTTCTCTGGTGTTGTTGGATTTCCGTTCGCATCTTTATATCCGTAAGATGGCTCATGAATATCCCATGGAGACAGGTAAAGTCCCATGTCCATATCATAGGTGGAACAAGCAGCTGAGATTTCTGCAAGAATATCTCCTTTATACCCTGCTTCCTCTGTATCATAGTCTGTCCATTTACTCGGCCAGATACAGAAACCATCATGATGTTTCGCTGTTATAATGAGTTTCTTGAATCCTGCTTCCTTTAATGTTCTCACCATGGTATTTGCATCAAATTTCTGATCCAACTTAAAGATTTCACTCGGCTTTTTATTTCCGTAATGCTCTCCCCACTCAATTTCATTGAACGTATTCGGACCGAAGTGGCAGAATGCTGCCAGTTCATCTTTCTGGTATTTATACTGATTTGCATCTGGTACAACTTCATCTGATGCCGGTTCTGCTGTACCTGTATTTGTACAGCTAGAATCTGTCACTCCGCTTTCAGCAGCTGATACAGTAACAACTGCCGGTCCGATTGAACTAAATACAGTTGTCACTCCAAGAACAAGGCCCATAAACATTGATACGGTCTTTTTCTTCATTTCGTTCCTCCTCATTATTCATACGGGCAGGAATCAGGACTTCCTGACTCCCGCCTGTTTGAACTAATTTTTTCCTTTTATAAAGCCAAGGTTAAGTGTTTCTTAATCCTCTTTTTTACGTTTTACTACACCAAGTCCTGCAGCTGCCGATGCTGCTAAAGCGAACAACCATGTTACTACATTTGTTGTATCTCCAGTCTTCACTGCATTTGATGTATTGTTTCCAGTACTTGTAGTACCTTTGTTGCCTGATCCAGTATTAGTAGATCCTGCATTGGATGATCCGTTGTTAGATGAACCATTGTTGGATGTTCCGCTGTTGCCATCATCCTTCTTATTGTCATCCTTCTTGTCGTCGCCCTTATTGCTGTCGTCTTTCTTGTCTTCTTTTACTTTCAGGGCTTCTTTTGCTTCTTTTACAGCTTTCACTGCTGCATCGATCTCTGCCTGTGTTGCTTCTGTATTATCCAGTACTGCATTTGCTTCATCGATTGCTGCCTGAAGTGCTGCAAGGGACTCTTCTGTATACTGCTCTGTATCTCCTACAACCTTTGTTGCATCTTCTACTGCAGCTTTCAGTTCATCCTTCTTAACAGGTGCTTCCGGCTTCGGTGTCTCTTTCTCAACAAGAGCTTTCTGTGCTGCCTGAACTGCTTTCTCTGCTGCGTCTACTTTTTCCTGTGATGCATTCTCATCAGCTAATACTTCTTTTGCTTCTTTGATTGCTTTCTGAAGTTTCTCGATAGACTCTTCTGTGTATTTGTCAACTAATGCGGCATCGCCTTCTGCTGCTGTAATTGCAAGCTTCAGAGCATCTTTCTTTGCTCTCGCTTTCAGAGCTTTCATCTTATCTTCTACATTTGTCTTTGCTTCATTTACTTTATTCTGATCAGCATCTGGATCGTCGTAAATAGCCTGCGCAGCTTTGACTGCATCTTCAAGATCTTTCAAAGATGACGGTGTGTATTGCTCTGTCTCTGCAAGTTTTTTGTTTGCTGTATTAATTGTTGCTAACAGATTTTCTTTCGCAATTGTAAGCTCATCTTTTGCAAATGTTACTTCAATTGTATGATCTGCAACAATGTCTTCGAAAGCATACTCTGTTGCAATAGTTTCTACATTTTTTCCGTCCACTGTAATACTTTCAATATGGTATCCCTTGTCAGGAGTGATTGTGAACACTTTGGATGTTCCCTTATAAGCTTTTGTTTCGTAACTTGTTTCGTCTTTTGCTTTCTCTTTGATCTCGTCTTTCAGTTCAATCTTTCCACCTTCACCTGCTGTTGCTGTGATTGTAAACTGTGTCTGAATATCAGCAAGTTTTGCTGTAATTTCATCTTTCTTCTTATCTACAGCTTCCTGAGTAGATGTTGCTGTCAACAGCTTTCCTGCATTCACAAGTTCCTGAAGTTCTACAAGAGCTGCTGCAGAATATTTATCTTTATCTTCTGCTTTAAGAATTTTTTCTGCCTCAGCAATCGTTGCTGTAAGTTCTGTAAGGTCTGCTCCCTTCAGTGTTGTAAATGTCGCTGCTTCTGATTTTTCAGACTCATTTCCTGCAGCATCCACTGCTGTTACTGTTACGTTGTACTCAGTATTTGCTGTAAGGTCTGCCAGATCATACTCTGTTCCTGTGATAAGTTCTTCATTTACTTTCTCATCGTTCAGGTATACATTGTATCCGGCTACTTCTACGTTATCTTTAGATGCTGTCCAAGTGAGCTTTGCTCCTGTATGAGCAATCTCAGATGCTTTCACATCTGCCGGAACTGTTGGGGCTTCTTTATCTGCAGCAGCTTTATCTACGTAAGTAATAATCGGTGTAATATGAGCAGATGGTTTGCTTGGGTTTCCGTTACATTTTGCTACTACACGGATGATGTCACCCCGAGTCACTTCGATTTCTTCTGCCTTTTCCCAGTTTCCTTCTTTCTTTTTACTGGTTTCAAGTGTCAAGTTCTTCTTCTCTGTTCCATTTACATAGAGGCTTAAGGTAACTGTTCCGCCTTCGTTCGGAGACTGACGAAGATATGGCTCTCCATCTCTAACTTTGAATGATACTGTTCCGCTCTTAGGTACTCTGTATGCCATTGCTGTTGAGATATTTGTGCTTGGCGGTGCAGAAAGTAAACCGTGTTTGTCTGGACTGCTTGCTGTAGTTACATGCTGATCATCATCAATACCAGGTCCATAATATGTATGAGTAGCCCAGTTTGGCCAGCCATCTTTATCAACAGATGTCATATTCGCCCAGTCACCGGATCCGTCCTTCATCTGTCCGAACCAGACATTTCCCTGCTGTCCGTTTATAAAATCCTTCGTCCAGTTGTATTCATTTTTCTGCTTGATCGCATAGTCATTCGTAGTTCCATCTTCCGCTGTGATACGAAGTGTCATTCCGTCTGCTACTGCATCCTTATCTGCCAGTTCTTTTTCAGCATTTACTACAGAAACAGTTGCTGTATCAGCTACCGTAAGATTCGCCTTCAATTCCTTCACTGTTGTTGGATTTTTCTCTGTATAAGGAACTTGTACCTCTGTTCCTCTCACTTCATAGTAAGAAGCTTTCAGTTCTTTATCAGAACTTGCAACGACTGTATACGTTACATCTGTTTTTCCTTCATATGAAAGAACAATTGTTGCTCCTCCCTTTACAACATCTGTTCCTTCAAGTACTTTCTCACCGTCTTTAACAGTAACTTTGACGCCTGTATCTACGATGATATTTTTAAGAAATGCATCTACTGTCGTATTCTTCGGAAGCTCACTTACGTTTGTTCCATCAACTTTATATACGTTAGATCTCAGGATAAGAGTGTCTGCTACTACATCACTCTCTGCTGCTCCGATTTCCGGTACTGCTGTGATCGCATGTCCGAAGAAGTCGTGATCGATCGTATAACCATTTCTGTCAACCACTACTTTACCCTTATTGATTGCCGGAGATTTTTCTGCAAGTTTGTATCCGTCGAATACTGTTTCTTTAGTTGGATCTTCGTGTTTTCTAGCTGCTTTGTCTGTTGCTACAGAATCTGGACCGGAACCTGCATTCTCAAGTACTTTTGTTCCTGCGTTTACTTTTACAGGAGCTGCATCGTTCGGATAATTCTTTACATTATAATATAAGTTATTGCTATAAGTTTTATTTCCGCTAGGATTCCATTCCTTTACATTAACTGGTGTATTACCTGCGAAGTAGAAAATATTATTTTCCATATCTACAGGACCGCCATTGCCATGGCTTCTGTGCCAGATGGTATTGAGACCTTCTTTGATATAGAACGTATTGTTGTAAACCTGACAATTTCCGGAGTTACCTGCCGGGTCCAATGGTCCCATATCTTCGTTCTGACTGATATTGTAACGGAATGTATTGTTAACAGAATTTCCTCCACAGAACATGATGGTACTTGCGGTATTTCCGTGGCTGTAGTTGTACTGATAGTTTGTTCCGTCACCATAGTCAGCATCCCAAGGCTGTCCATCGCCATTACCACTTGCGGCATTCAATGTTTTAAAACATTCATTATACTGGAAAATCGCATTTTTACATTTCCATGGCCAGATACCGGCTGCCACTCGTCCTGCTCCAACGTCCTGTTTACCAATCTCTTTTCCATTTGCATCCAGTCTTGGCTGTTGCTGTGCATAATCTGTTGTATTAATCTGTTCAGCTGCGTTCTCTGACACATTGTACTGAATCAATGGTCTGTCAAGATACATGGTTGTGATTGCATCTCCACCTACGTGGTTCAGATAGTTGTTCTCGATGACTACATTGGAGGAACCATATTTTGCCATCGTTGCATCCGGAAGTTCACCTGTTTCGAACTGTCCCCACTGATAGGTATATCCTACTGCAATTCCCCAACGGTTTACCTTATTCAAAGAACAGTTTCTAATCTGGACGTCATTATATCTTGCAATTCCTGTTTCGCCTTCATTCGTTGGTTTTGCAACGATGAAGTAGATACCACCGTTTGTCATATGCTTGTTATAAACGTTTCCTGTTACATCATGGATATAAAGATCATTCAATACGATATGATCTACTGTTCCATTATCCTTTGCAACTCCGGCAACACCGGTTCTGTCCATTGCGTATGCATCATTATACGCTTTACCTTGTTCAGTATCTGTTGCACTCTTTCTGTCGTTGGTCAGTTCCAGACCTTCAATTTCAAGGTATTCAGTATCTTCAATTAAAATACTGGAGGATACAGTACCTTTCCATTTATGGTTCACATTGTCCAGACGATTACCATAGTTCAGCTCCCACTGTCCATGACCATTTGTATTGATCTTTGGTTTCTCTCCTTCTCCATAAGTAGATATCTTCACCGGTGCTTCTGCAGTACCGCTGTCCTCTTTTGTGAACTTAAGAGCCTGATCCTCAAATACAGATCCCTTTTTCAGAAGAACGGTGTCTCCCGGCTCAAGGTTAAGGCCATTCACCTTCTCAAGTGTTTTGAATGCCTTGCTTTCAGAAGTTCCATCATTACTGTCGTTTCCACCTTTTGAATCAACGTAATAGGTTGTTCCTGTCGCAGCAGACTCCTTTGCATTAACCGGAACTGTCGGCACCATTGATGCAACTGTTGTTCCAGCAAGCGCAAGAGCCAGCGTACGACTCATCCATTTTTTCTTCATAGCTTTTCTCCCTCCATTATTGTATATTCTTCAAGGTTATTCGGTTTACATTCTCCATGTTACCTGCCACCTGAGAACCTGTTTCACGCTGCGTGATCATATCATCATACTTCTGCTCACGCAGTTCTCTTTCGACCGCGATCCTTGCCATCTCAAGGTCTGCATTTTCATCGCTGTCTCCAAAGATCCACTCTCGGCTTTGATAGTGTTCCTGTATTTCATCCTCTGTCAGTTTCATACCTTCACGATTGGTATCGTTACAGTACTTTTCTTTTAACGTGCTGATTTCATAATCCAGATAAAGCTGAAACGTATATTCTTTAAGCCCGTAGATTACTTCGCCTTTTTCTACTTTCTCACTTCGCTCTGCATTTTCATCTTTCCAGCGTTTTTCCAGTGCTTCATAACTACTGTCTGTGATATCTCCCTGTTCTTTTGCAAGATCGTAAACAGCATGAATGTGTTTCAACTCTTCTACTGTATTATCCGCCAGAATTTCATACCCGTGTTTTCCATCATACTGTTTTTTCCAGAAGTCATCTTCATATATAGCGCCATACTCCTGCTGAATCTGTATCTTTGTATCATATTCAACTGCCTTCATACAGTTCAGATACTCTTCTTTACTAATTACGTGTTCCGCAACAGTAAGATCGAATTGATTTGCCTTTTTATATTGAATGATTCCGGCAACAGTTCCTGTAACAGCAATCGCCAATAGAATGATTCCAAGCTTTAGGAATTGCTTCTTTCGATTCTTCATAAATCCTGCGCCCTTCCTATTTGAATTTTTGTTTTATCTTCACATAGATTCTTTTTATCCACATTAACTTTATTATAGCAATCTGGTTTTTTTTCGGCTCGTTTTTTTTAGTTGATTTTCATGCCATTTTTGTCTAATTCGGAACTAAACAGAAATTTCTTTTTTATTTATTTCCATTAAAAAAAGACCATGAAAAAAATGTTTTTTTCATAGTCTTTTTTAGCATCAAATTTTTAGTTTTCCAAATCAACAATCTGATTATTCTCTAATGTATAATTACCGCCATCCATATTTTTACGAACGAACGGAACGCCTTTTCTTACATAGAAAGTATTATCTTTGATCAGTGCATCCGGGTTCTCTGCCGGACTGATCGTTCCTCCAAGGTCATCGAAACTGACATTGTTACGGAACGTATTATGAATTGCTTCCTGCAAACAGAACATCACACATCCGCCTTCGTTCTGTCTGCTGTAATTATACTCATAAACGGTTCCGTCACCGGAATCTGCATCATATGCCATACCGTCCTGATTCAGTCTTGTATCAGTGCCTTCATTATATCGGAACAACGCATCCTTACACTTCCAAGGCCAGATAGCTGCTGCCACCTTTCCCAGGCGATTACCCGGCTCGCTATAGATCCGATCATTGATCTCACAGGCGATGGAATCTGTCATATTGTGCTCTATGAGTGGACGAAGTGCATACATCGATGTAATGCCGTCACCACCTGCTGCCTTTACATAATTATCGCGGATCAGCATATTTTCGTGACCATATTTCAGGAAGATTTCCTCATCAAGCTCTGCTCCCTGGAACTTGTCATGTGCATAAGTATAACCGACAGCAATTCCCCAACGGCTCACCTGATACACAAAGCATCCCTCAACTGTGACATCTTTATAACGTGCTACTCCGGTCAGTTCTTCGTTCTCCGGACGAAGCGCTGTCATGTAAATGCCACCGTTATTCATATGCTTGTCATATACATTACCATTCACATCATGGATCAGAAGATTACGCAATGTGATTCCATGTCGCACCCCTTTGTCTTTTGCTACAACAGCAACACCTGTGCGGTTCATCTTGTCTCCAAGGGAATAGTACTCGCCGATAATTTTGTCTGCCTCGTTTGTGATCTCCAGATCTTCTACGATGATATATTCTGCATCATACAGCAGAACTGCGGAAGATACATACCCGCGATATACATGAGTTGGTGAATCTAATGGGGCTCCATAATTCTGATACCAGATTCCCTGCCCACAAGCCTCAATACGCGGCGCATCGCCTTCTCCGTAAGCTCCGATCACGATTGGTGCATCTTCTCTCCCACTGTCTGTCACTTGAAGATACTGTCCGCAAAAGATGCTCCCACGCTCAAGTAATACATGATCTCCCGGCTGCAGACTTCTCTGATTGATTGCAAAAAGACTTGCGAATGCACTTTCGCTTGTCAGTCCATCGTTCGAATCATTTCCTGTCTTCGAACTCACGTAATACGTCTTCGATAAGCTTGTCATATGCATCCTCCCGTAATCTTTTTTCAATAATCTGTTCTACCTCTTCATAAGTAAAGAGATCTCCGAAATATCGACCGAATAAATCCATATTTTTTTCGTAAAATTCTTTCTTCTCCTGCTCTGTGACATCCGGACACAGACCTGTGCTTCGAACCGCCTCACTTGGCTGGACAAAATCCAGTTTCAGTCTTGTCAGCTCATACTGCAAATACGCCGGTGCTGAAAAATAACGTGGTCCATAGAACAGCTTCTCCTCCTGCTCCATCATCTTCAGCTTTTCATTATGATTCTGTCTTCTTGCTTCAAGTCCCTCCATAGAAGGATCCTCAAGCAATCCCATTTTATGTGCTAAAAGGAAGGCACCTTGCGCCTTCCTTAAACATTCCTGTTTTATACAATACTTTTGCTGCATTATTTTACCGCTCCTGTAATTCCGTTTGCAAAGCTCTTCTGTAAGCACAGGAAGATGATTGCAGTCGGAAGTGTACAAATCAATACACCAAGCATCAGCATACCATAGTCAACACTATAACCACTCTTCAGGTTCGCTACAAGCATCGGCATAGTGATTGCTTTGCTGTCCTGTAAAATGATCGTTGGCCATAAGTAGTTATTCCATGCACTCATGAATGTTACAGTCATAGCTGCTCCATAAGTAGATTTCATAACCGGGATAAACATCTTAAAGAAGATCTGAAATTCGTTTAATCCCTCAAGTCTTGCTGCTTCGATAATATCATGCGGGAAAGAACGGGCTGCCTGTCTGAACAGCATGATCATAAACGGAGTGGAAATTGTCGGAAGCGCAAGTGCGATCCATGTATTAACCAGTCCCCATGAAGTAAACATCTTAAACAGCGGAATCATAATGGCTACGAAAGGAAGCATCATTGCAAGAAGAAGAATACTCATTAAAGTATCTTTTCCTTTGTCATGATAAATCTCGAATCCATATCCGGCGATTGAACACACAAGCAGTGCTACAACTGTAATGATGATCGCATTTCGGAATGAGTTATACATTGCAAGCCCAAGATTCTGCATGCCTACCAGTGTCTTAAAGTTCTCTATCAAGTGAGTACCCGGATAGAGTTTACCTCTTACGACATCGATACTTGAGTTTGTTGCTCCGCAAAGCATGTAATACAGTGGAAATGCAGACAGAAAGCTTGCAATAATCAACACTGCATAAGAAACTATTGATTTCAATTTAGTCACGTTTGTCACCTACTTTCATCTGAATTGCAGACAGAATTGCTACCATTATAAGAATACATACAGACAATGCTGCTGCATAATTAAATTTCGGTGTCTCTACAAAGGAAATATTGTAGATGTAGTGTGCCAATGTCATAGTTGACTTACCAGGTCCACCTGCTGTCAGGTTCATAGACTCATCAAACAACTGAAGTGTTCCTGAAGTTGACATAATTGCTGTCATAAGGATTGTTGGCTTCAGAAGCGGAATTGTAATCTTTATAAACTGCTTAAATGGTGTTGCTCCATCGATATAACTTGCTTCATATACGGAATAATCAATATTCTGTAATCCTGCAAGGTAGAATACCATATTGTAACCTGTCCATCTCCAGATCAAAGCTATAACAATTACCCAACGAGCCGGCCATGTACTCTGGAACCAGTCGACAGAGGATAATCCAATTCCTGTAAGAACTCTGTTCACAACTCCGTCCGGAGCAAACAAGGACTTGAAGATCATAGAGTAAGATACAAGTGATGTTGCACACGGAAGGAAGATCAATGTACGGAAAAGACCTTTACATCTGATCTTTGGACTATTCAAAAGCTGTGCCAGGATCAAGGCAAGAACAAGCATGATCGGCACCTGGATCAAAAAGTAAAAGAACGTATTAAACAAGCACTGTTGAAATGTTTTATCCTGGAAAACTCTGGTATAATTCGATAACCCGGTAAACACTCCCCCTGTTTTTCTAAAAGAAAGCAGGATTGCCTGTGCCATTGGATAAAAACAAAACACAAAAATTAAAATAGCTGCTGGAAGCAAAAACGCCCATCCGGTAAGATTATACTTTTTTTCTAATGTCAATTTTGTTTTCTTTTTTCCCATTTTTTTCTCCTAAAACAGAACCGGGAACGCAATACTGCACTCCCGGTACGTTCTGTTTCTAATCTTTGATGATTACTCACCAACATTAAATTCTACTGTATCCTGAGCGTTCTTGATCTCGCTGTCAATGTCAGCGCCATTCTGAACAACATTTGTGATTGCATCTGTTAATGCACTTCTAACATCTGAGTAGTATGCGCCATAATCGATTCCAGGAACCTTTCCAGCGAAGTCTACGATGTCTTTGTATACAGCCTGTCCAGCGTAGAAATCAGATGTCTCATTGTAAACTTCAGACTCAGCAGCCGGTAAGTAACTTGCGATTGCTCCAGCGTTTGGAAGAAGATCATCATATAACTCTACGCTTCCACCGAATGTTGTCTTAAGGAAGTCATATGCAAGGTCTGTGTTCTTGCAGTTAGAAGATACTGCCCAGCTTGCTCCACCACAGTTTGCGTAGTTTGTAGCACCCTCAACATCATCAAGTTTAGGCATGTTTACGATAGACCATTTTCCAGCCTGATCGTCAGCTGCCTGAATTGAAGACATGATCCAGCATCCCTGGATAACACCAGCTGCTGTTCCCTTGTTCATAGAAGCGATGTACTGATCCCAGTCAGTGTAATCAACCATGATTCCTTCGTCGATGAGCTGTTTGTATGTCTCGATTGCTTTCTTAAGAGCTTTGTTATTAACTAAGTCAACTTTTCCGTCTACCATTGGAGAAGCACCTGCAGACTGAAGCATCTCGATGATGATCTCAGATCCGCCTGAGCTTGTAAGCATTGGAACATTGTTTGTCTCAACTACTTTTTTAGCTTTTTCGATAAAGTCTGACCATGTTGTGTCTTTGAAGTCATCTACTGTAAGACCAGCTGCCTCAACCATGTCTTTACGGATTGCCATGATTGTAGCACCGTTATCAAATGGTACACCATAGTTCTTTCCATCTACTGTAGAGTCAGCTAACTTTCCTGCTGAGAAATTTGAAAAATCAATTCCTGAATCTGTCAGTTCTGTAAAGATTCCTGAATAGTTTGCAACGTTTTTGTGGAAAGAGTAATCCTGCATCAGGAAGATGTCCGGCAATGTGCTGTAATCATCAGCTTCAGCTGCTGTGATCAGAGCTGTCTCAATATCTGAATATACTTTTTCCTGAATATCCAGTTTGAAATCCGGGTGATCTTTCTGGTAGATTGCCTCTGCCTGTTTCATTGCATAAACGTTGAAGTTAGGATCCCAGCACCATACGCTCAGTGTGTTTTCCTGTGATGCATCATTCTTTGCATCAGTGTTGTTGTCAGCTTTGCTTCCGCATCCTGCAAGTACAGATACTGACATTGCTGCTACTAAAAGTGCGCTCAATACTTTCTTTTTCATAGTTTTTGTCCTCCTTATACATTTAAAAGTACTGCTTTATAAAATATGAAATGCATTCCTTGCGTTTCATAAGTTATCTTTATTCAACATCATCTACCCAACGCATCTCGCCTGGCTCTAAATCCAGTTCATATACACAGTTGCCATTGATATATACATCTGTGTGTCGCGCTTCTGATGAGTTATTAATAACTGCGATCTTCTTACTCTTCGGGAATACAGTTACTTCTGTATCAACATTTGTTACATAGTAATGCTTCATCTCTTTTTCCATGCCTGCTGCATAGTAAATAGCACGAAGAAGAATTCTACAGTTCTGTGGAGAATATGGAAGACCTGCAAAGTATACGCTATGTCCTTTTCCATATTCATTAACAACCATCTGGCTGTACTCTCCATCCATTGCAAGGATCTGGTAATTCTTGCCCTGTGCATAGACACGGCTTGTTCCCTCACCAAAATCTATTTTACCTTCAATATCCTCTAAAATAAAGTGGTTTGCATCTAATTCATTATACTTATCTGTATTAAGTGAGAAACACATCTCACGATCTACGCCAAGTACATCTGACAGCTGGAAGAATCTTCCCTGATGCTGATATGCTGTCGGTTCACCAACTCCGATGAATCCGCCTCCCTCGTCAACAAAGCGACGAATATTTGTTACAACTTCTTCATCGATCCAGTTTTCAGCTCCACTAAATGCTGTATATGCATCACCTACATTGATGATTACTCCAATGTCTTCCGGAATACCTTTCTTCACGTCATCAAAGGAGATGAATTCAACTTCGAATGGCATACCACTTAAGCACTCAAGCACACCTTCTGCTGAATAAGTCTCTCTGTGCCAAATTGCGTGATGTACCTGATTAGACATCCACTTTCTCAGTCCTCCCCAACAGTTGAGGATTGCAACCTTAAATGGTGCTACATAGGAAGGTGTTCCCTGCATATTCTCATGAATCTGACGGAACTCTGTAACAACTTTCTGGATCTCATCAATGAATCCCGGCCAGTTACTGGCAAGTTTTAAGTATCCGCCGTATCCGATTCTGTCTAATGGTGAACGAAGAAGAGCACGTCTTGCTTTTCTCCAGTTGTCTCTTGCTTCTCCGATCGGATCTCCGCCTTCGCAGAATACATCTGGGAAGAAGTATGGTAAGAGACGTCCCTCTGTATAATCAACGCCTTTGATATCAGAAATCATACGAAGTGTCACACCACTTCCAACAGAACCTACAACTGCATCAAGTCCGATGCCTGCAAAGTATTTACCATAAGGCTCTGTTCCGATCCAGTGATCTCCAAGGAACATCATAGCTTCCTTGCCATAAGAGTGAACGATATCAACCAGCTCTTTCGCGAGTGCACAAACTTCAATCTGCTGGAATTCAATAAAGTCACGGAATTCTTTGCTCGGTACGCGGAACATACTGTTGTGATATCCCTGATCTACGATAAATTCCGGACGGAATTTATATCCTGCCCATTTCTCAAACTTCTCTAAAATATATGGGCTTACACTTGCACTGTATCCGAACCACTCAACGTACTTTTCTCTCTTCTGATCATCAAATGTTAATGTGAACTGATGGAAAAATGTTGTAAATCGAACAACATCTATATTCGGATTCTCTTCACACCATCTTTTCAGCTTTTCCTTTACATACTTCTGTGTCTTCGGCTGTCTCACATCATATGTTAACTGATGTGGTGTATCCTGCCAATCATTCGTAATGAAATTGTACATATGTACCGGATCCCAAATAAGGAATGCCAGAAAGCTTACTGTATATTCATGATATGATTTTGTCTGAATCTCAACCTCTCCTGAAGCTTCATCAAACTCCCATTTATCTGTAGGAACAATCTCTCCTGTTGTACGGTCGATCACTTCCCACCAACGTTTTGGATCATCTAACGTATTTACTTTCAGCTGCTCTGTGTGAAATCCTTCCATTAAGCGAATACGAAGTGTTTCGCCTCTTGCTGTCACACGGTTACTGATCAAATATTCCTGCTGAATTTCTTCCGGATTGGCACTTGCCCACTCATTATCTTTTCTTGTTGTATAATAAGTAGCGTATTTCTTAACCGGCTCTGACAGAAGTTCTTCTGGCATCTCTGTTCCGTCACAATCTCTCAACGCATCTGCTCCCAAGAGATTCTTTAATCGTAATGTCTCGTCAATAACATCTGCATCTGTCGGCAGCGTCAATCTTCCCGTCATCAATATGTTCCCCTCCAAATAACTTTTATTCTTACTTATCTCACGACTAAAGTATAACGTTTTCACCAATGGATATCAATTTCATTGTTGCTCGGTTTGTTATATTTTTTGCTTTTTTATTACTAAAATACTGTTTTTCTTATTATTTTTATGTATAATATGTTTAATATATAGAATTGTTATATTGTT
>OHNK01000802.1_pt1 | contig 17192 bp, 14 predicted proteins | sample 1569551 | NCBI WGS metagenome assembly OHNK01 (sample SAMEA3879518, study PRJEB24766) | human gut metagenome | biome: human-associated habitat; feature: feces | place: USA | collected 1985/1987 | reverse complement strand
AGCGGTATCTCAAAGAACACCAGCGGGATTTTATGCCGGAGGACACCAAAGCCGGAATGATACAGGCGTATCTTGATAAGTACACCGGGAGCATGGTCTGTTCCAAGCAGCTCTACAAGGAAGCCTTGAACCATGCCTTTGACGAGCCGAAGCAATGGGAAATCCGGGAAATCAACGAGATTATGAACCAGTGCATTACCGGCTGGCGGTACTTCCCGAACCCAAGAATGTTTTCCGAATATGGCAGACAAAAGGGCTGGGAGCGTGAAAACCCGGCAACGGACTCCGGCAACCCGTCTGAAAAAACGATGGATGGTTTTGTGGAGGTCACAGAACAGATGGAGCTTCCATTCTGAAAATGACAGCCCGTTGCACCCCCTGTTGCTATCCCGTTGCCGAGCCGGTTGCCGGGGAAAACCCCTTATTTCCGGGCTTTTCTCCCTTATAACAACCAAAACAACAGAAAAATAAAAGAAAAGTATAAATAGTAACCATCGCCAGATTGAGATTGTTTGCAAGGTCTTTTGAAGCCCGTTGCCGGACTTCGTTGCCGACACCCTCTGTCTGGCTATTTTTATGTGCGCAGGCAATGAGCCAAGTGGATATTCTTGCATATCTATGTGGCGAATGCTGCGACAACGATAATTATGGAGGATAACTGCCTATGGCGAATAATAAGATGAATGTTGAAGGAAAAAATTACTCGGATATTCCGGTGTGGCGTAGATATACGCTTACCATTGAGGAAGCAGCCAGATATTATCATATCGGCGAAGGAAAATTGAGAACGCTTATTGACACACATCCCAATGAGGATTTTTATGTGATGAACGGCAATCGTGCCCTCATTAAGCGTGAGAAATTTGAGAGGTATCTGGATCAGGCTACTGCTGTGTAAACAGAGCTGACAGATTTACCGATTTCACATGATATAACTATGCGGAGAGCTGGATTTGTGCTATGATAAGAGCGCAAGTCTGGCTCTCTTTTTTGAAAGGAGAGTTCACGATGAGTGAGAAAAGACGAGATAACCGTAATCGGATTTTGCGAGAGGGCGAGTACCAGCGTAAAGATGGGAGGTATCGGTTCCGCTATATTGATGAGGACGGAAAAGAGAAAAATGTATACAGTTGGCGTTTGGACAAGAATGACCCAATGCCAAAAGGGAAGAAGCGGGAGCCTTCCCTGCGTGAGAAAGAAAAACAGATTGAAGCGGATTTGTTTGACCGTATCGTAACCAACGGTGGCAACTATACTGTTTTGGAACTGGTAGAAAAGTATGTTTCATTGAAAACAGGAGTTCGTCACAATACGGTTGCCGGATATAAAACGGTCATCAATATGCTGAAAAAAGAGAGTTTTGGGAATCTGCGAATTGATAAGGTGCGTTTGTCAGATGCAAAGGCATGGTTGATTAAGCTCCAGCAGATTGATGGACGGGGATACAGTTCCATTCATTCTATCCGGGGAGTTCTAAGACCGGCATTTCAGATGGCAGTCGATGATGACCTGCTTCGTAAAAATCCATTTGAATTTGAGCTTGCATCCGTCATTGTCAATGATTCTGTTACCAGAGAAGCGATTACCCGAAAGCAGCAGAGAGATTTGCTGAAGTTTATTCAGGAAGATAAGCATTTCAGCAGATACTATGATGCAATCTATATTCTTTTTCACACAGGGCTTCGTATCTCAGAGTTCTGTGGGCTGACGGTTTCAGAAATCGAGTTTGGAGAAATGCGTATCAAGGTAGACCATCAGTTACAGCGTACTGCACAGATGCAGTATGTAATTGAAGAACCAAAAACTGACAAAGGTATTCGCTATGTGCCGATGACGGAAGCTGTCGCAGCGTGTTTTCGCAGAATTATTGCCAACCGAAAGACACCAAAAGTTGAACCGATGGTGGAAGGATACGCTGGATTTTTATTTTTGGATAAAAACGATATGCCGATGGTTGCCCTTCACTGGGAGAAGTACATGGAGCATATCATTCAGAAATACAACAGGATTTACCGTATCCAGATGCCGAAAGTTACCCCTCATGTATGCAGGCACACCTTTTGCTCTAATATGGCAAAATCCGGGATGAATCCGAAAACCTTGCAGTATATCATGGGTCACGCAGACATCAGTGTAACCTTGAACACTTACACCCATGTGAATTTTGATGATGCAAAGGAAGAAGTATATCGGATAGCGAATAGTTAAAAAAGCCCGTTGGTAAGGACGCTTGCTTTACCAACGGATTTACCAAGATTGCAGGGAAAAACATAAGAAAATACGAGAAGATTTGAGAAGATACCTTGAAAAGAAAGGAAAACTCAAAAGTCGGAAAACCCTGAAATATCAAGCGTTTGAGAAGAAATACAAGATTTAAATGGAGATATAAAAAGATGATTAAAGTATTATTTGTTTGCCACGGCAATATCTGTCGTTCCCCCATGGCGGAATTCATAATGAAAAAATTAGTATCCGATGCCGGTCTCGCCGCCTACTTCCAGATTGCCTCCGCGGCCACCAGTACAGAGGAAATCTGGAACGGCATCGGGAATCCGGTGTATCCGCTGGCGAAGGCGGAGCTGGCGAGGCATGGGATCTCCTGTGAGGGGAAGCGGGCCCGGCAGGTGACGAGAGCGGATTATGCGGAATATGATTATTTGATTGGTATGGATGGTGCGAATATCCGCAACATGCTGCGGATATTCGGGGGAGATCCGGAGGGGAAAGTAGCGAAGCTGCTTTCCTACGCGGGATCGGAACGGGATATCTCGGATCCATGGTATACGGGAGATTTTGGAACGACCTACGATGACGTTCTGGAAGGCTGTACTGCGTTCCTTGAATATTTACAACAAAACAGCAAAATCGACACATGATCTGACACTGCCAATACTGTACATATGACAAATGTGTCATGCGTGAAAAGTTCACAGAATCACCACATTTTTCTCACAATTCCTTCGCAGATGTCCTTTATCATAAGAGGCGGATAAGGGGAAAGAAATGTTCACAAGATTTTTAATGGAACAGGAGGAATGAGAATATGAGAAGATGGAATTTACCCCAGGTGAATACAAAAGTAATGTGTGCAGTGTTGACAGCTGCTATGGTGATGACAGGATTTACAGCCTGTGGCGGATCGACCACCGCAAGTGCAGCAAGCACGGAAGCATCGGAAAATAAAGAGACGATCGCACCGGAGAGTACGACGGAGAGCACGGAGAGCAGTGAAGAGAAGGTAGAATCTTACCTTGGTCAGATCACAGCCATAGATGGCAATGTGATCTCCGTTGCGCTGGCAGAGAAGCCGGAGACTCCGGATGGAGAAATACCAACTGGAGAAAAGTCTGACGGTCAGGCACCGGACGGCAACGGAGGCACTCCTAATGGAGAAGCACCTGTTGGTGAGGTACCCAGTGGGGAAAAGTCTGATGCTCAGGCACCGGACGGCGAAAAACCTACTGGAGAAGCCTCGGACGGTCAGAAACCCGAGAAAGATATGTTAGATGAGATGACCTTAACTCTCAGCGGAGATACTATGACTATCACAGTCAATGACGATACGATCATTACGATTGACGGAGAAGATGCCACTCTGGACGAACTTCAGGTAGGTGATACCGTATCCTTCTTCCTGGATGGTGAGATCGTAACTTCTTTAAGTGTTGGTATGCCGGAGTCGACACAGCCTATGCAGGCCCCGGAGCAAAATTAAGCTGACGTAAAAGCATGGTACCGAGAATCTCTGCCATTTCTTCCGGGGACTGGGGATCGGATTCTTTCAGCCAGGTCTCCACGACACCGACACAGCCGGTGATAATGAAGGAGCAGAGATATTCATAATTAGCATCGGATTGCGCACTTTCCAGAACCTGGAGAGTGCGCTTTTCAATCTGATCTTTCAGGCGATTGACGAAAGCCAGATCCCCATGAGGGCCGATCATGACCTTGGCCAGATCCCTGTTTCGGTCCAGAAAACGGAAGAATTCCAACAACGGCCCCTGAGAGGCCAGAGAATTGGTAACGACCGGTTTCTGCTCCATGATTTCATTAAATTCCAGGAACATTTCATCCTCGACTTTATGGAGCATATCGTAGATATCGTCATAATGCAGATAAAAGGTTCCGCGGTTGATATCCACCAGTTCGGTCAGCTCCTTGACGGAGATATCCTGAATATCATGGGTTTCTAACATTTTTACCAGCCCCTGTAATAAGAGAGCTCTTGTCTTGCGCACACGGCGATCCATTTTTTCCATAAGACAATCCACCAGCCTTTCCGGGAAAAGAAGAAATCATTTCCTATATGTAATACAAATCTGAATTTTTTCTAAAATAATAGACGAACATCGCGAAAATGTCTAAAAATAAACAATCACAAAAAATCTGTAGCTTGCTTTTTCTTCCCCATTATTATATTTTGCATGTGGCAGAAAATCAACACAAGTTCATTAAATGACATTAATACAATTTCTCATCTTTGTAGTAAGTCTTTACAGATGTTCAAAAACATTTTAAACTAGAGGTGTATAAAATCAAATACATAAATAAGGGTACAAAGAGAGAAAAAGCAGGAGGGAACTATGGCAGACAACGCAGAAAAAGACAAAAAAGATAATTCCTTTATGATGAAACTTGCCACGCTCATTGTAGACAAACGAAAAGGATTTTATCTGATCTTTATTGTTTTATGCATATTTTGCGTATTATCCATGAACAGAGTCAAGGTCAATAACGATCTGACCACTTATTTGCCGGACACAACAGAGACCAGAAGGGGACTGGATCTGATGGATTCGGAATTTACCACGTATGGCTCCGCCCGGATCCTGATCTGTAACGTGACGTTTGACGAGGCACAGAAACTGGCAGATCAGGTGGAGGAGATGGACGGTGTCAGCATGTTGGATTTCGATGACACCGAGGATCATTATCATGACATGGAGGCTTTATTGTCTGTCACTTTTGATGAGGAAGCAGACACGGAAGCTACACAGCAGCATCTGGATGAGGTATTGGATGCATTGTCCGATTATGATGTTTACTATTCTTCCGATATCGGTCAGGAAGAGCGTGACGCGGATGACTTGAATAATGATATGATCGTCATTCTGTTGTTGGCAGCAGTGGTTATCATAGCCGTATTGTTATTTACCTCTACGACTTATGCGGAAATTCCGGTTTATCTGACCACGTTTATCGTGGCAGCTATTTTGAATAAAGGTACGAACTACTGGTTCGGAACCATCAGTTTTGTAACGAACTCTATTGCGGTGGTACTGCAGTTAGGTCTGGCAGTAGACTATGCTATCATTCTTGCTCACCGTTTTATGGAAGAACATGAGGACAAGGATGCCAGAGAGGCTGTGATTGTTGCTTTGAGTAAGGCAATCCCGGAGATTTCCTCCAGTTCCCTGACCACCATCTCCGGTATGGTAGCCATGATGTTCATGCAGTTTAGAATTGGTTATGATATGGGTATCATTCTGGCAAAATCCATTATTTTCAGTATGGTAGCCGTATTCTTCCTGATGCCCGGACTGTTGTTGACCTTTTCCAAGGCCATCGACAACACCCATCACAAGAGCTTCGTTCCGAAGATCACAGCAGTCGGTAAGTTTTGTGTGGCTACCCGCTACATTATACCGCCTATTCTGATCGTAGGTGTTATTATAGCATTTTTCCTGTCCAATAAGGCAAACTACGTGTACGATACCAACACTCTGGAATCCAGTACTATGAGTGATAATAAATTTTCCGTCAGCATGGTAAATAAGGAATTCGGTATGGTGAACCAGTTGGCGGTCATTGTGCCGAACGGTGATTATGAAAAAGAGGCACAGACACTGAAAGCTCTGGAAAAGCTGGATGTGGTGAAATCCTGTCAGGGACTTGGCAATATCGAGGCCATGGACGGCTATATGCTGACGGATAAGCTGACCCCCAGGCAGTTTGCGGAACTGATCGATCTGGATATTGAAGTGGCGGATATGTTGTATTCGGCATATGCACTGGATCAGAGCAATTATGGTGCGCTGGTCAGTGGCGTCAGTGAATACGAAGTTCCGTTTATTGATATGTTCCTGTTCATTTATGATCAGAAAGAAAGCGGCAACATCACACTGGACGATGATCTGGAAGAAACTCTGACGGATGCTTATTCCCAGATCTGTATTGCGAAAGATCAGCTGCTGGGCGAAGACAATTCCCGATTTGTTCTGGAATTGAATGTTCCTTATGAGGGAGAAGAGACCACAGCAGCACTGGATCAGATCCGTAATACCGTGGCAAAGTTCTATAATATAGATGACATTCTGCTAGTCGGTAACGCCACCAGTGATAAGGATCTGGGCGATTCCTTCGCAACGGATAATACGATCATCACGGTGCTGACAGCATTGTTCGTTATGATCATCCTGCTGTTCACCTTCCAGTCCGCCGGTCTGCCGGTACTGTTGGTTGTAACGATTCAGGGTAGTATCTGGATGAACTTCTCATTGCCGTATCTGTTGAATGAAAATGTATATTTCCTGGGATATCTGGTAGTATCTGCGATCCAGATGGGTGCAACGATCGACTACGCTATCGTTATCACCAGCCGTTACATGGATCTGAAGACCTATATGCCGATCAAGGAAGCCGCCATCGAAGCACTGAACCAGGCGTTCCCTACCATTGTTACCAGCGGATCCATGCTGGTATCTGCGGGATTTATTATCAGCTATGTATCTTCCAATGCAGCGGTAGCGGCCATCGGACTGGCTCTTGGTCGTGGTACTCTGACATCTATTTTGTTGGTACTGCTGGCATTGCCGCAGACACTGCTGATCGGAGATATCATTATTCAGAAGACAGCATTTACACTGAAACGGGATCTGGCAAAGCCTTTGCCCTCCGCCGGAAGAATCCGTATGAACGGTCACATCAAGGGTTATGTCAATGGTGTGTTGGAGGGTGATTTCATTGGTGTCATTGATGGTGAGATGGGTGCGGTGGTGCGTCCCAAGGATACCGTGACGATGGAGGAGCGGGATGATGCTCCGGAGGAAAATTATCCCAGACTGGAAGCACAGGAGCTTTCGGAGCACGAAGCAGCAGGACAGGAAGAACCGGCTGGAGAAAATACAGTGGAAGCAGCCGGAAAAGACGGGGAAATTTCGGACAACAGTGAGGACAGAAATACGGAAAAAACAGCAGAAAGCGAGGGAACAGAAGATGAACAGTAAGAGATTATTATGTTTCCTGCTGGGAGCAGCATTGATCCTGCAGACACCGGCCACCGCCTATGCAGCAGAAACTTTGACCTATGAGCAGTACAGAGGCGGCAGCGGTTATAGCAGCACGATAAAGGAGCAGGATTATGCAGTCATAGAGATCAGCACGGAGGAGGATCTGCGGAAACTGGTGGAGAACTGTGTACTGGACAGTTGGTCCAGAGATAAAAAAGTAGTGCTGCAGAACGACATTGTTCTGAGCATGACAGGTGAACTCAGTATTCCTACGTTTGCAGGAATCTTTGACGGCAGCGGTTTTACTATTTCCAATGTGAAACTGACCGGAGACGGTTCGGCAGTGGGATTGTTCCGCTATGTGCAGGAGGGAGCAAAAGTCCGCAACCTTACGGTCACGGGGGAAGTATCTCCCTCTGGAAGTCAGGATCAGGTCGGCGGTATCGTCGGTGTGAACTATGGCAGCATTGAAAATTGTAAATTTACCGGAAATGTGGTCGGTGATACGGATGTCGGCGGTATTGCCGGAGTCAATGCCGAGAGCGGAGAGATCCGTCGGTGTGAATCCTCCGGAAATGTGATCGGCAATCATTCCGCAGGCGGTATTGTGGGCAACAACCACGGTATTCTGAATAACTGCAGCAACAATGGCAATATCAATACGTACAGCACGGAAGTGACTTATGATCTGGAAGATATCACCATGGACAATCTGGAGCAGATCAACAGTACCTCCAATGTGGCAGCTCATACGGACACCGGCGGTATCGCAGGTATTTCGGATGGTAAGATTTATTATTGCTCCAATTCCGGGGCCATCGGCTACCAGCACGTAGGCTACAATACCGGAGGTATCGTAGGCAGACTGCATCAGGGCTATCTGCAGAACTGCACCAACACCGGATATGTGCAGGGCAGAAAAGATGTGGGCGGTATCGTGGGTCAGATGGAGCCGTTCCTGGAAATCCAGTATCTCAGTGACAAGCTGAAGGAACTGGATACGGAGACAGACAAATTCCTGGATATGTTGGATGCCACCCAGAAAGATGTGAGCAGCTATAGCAAACAGGCATCCGGTATTGCCAAGAGTATCAGTTCGAACCTGAAGGATGCCAACAATGCGGGAAGTTCTCTGACCGGGACCGCTCATGATCTGTGGTATATTTACAATCAAGAGTTGAACGGCGTCAGCAACGATCTGAAAGTCCTGAATGACGATCTGAACAAGCAGGCGGATAATGACAAGAATAACGGCAACAGTCATGACGTTACCATCAGTGGAAATGACATTTGGAATGGTAACTGGGGTGGCGATGGCGATCATGACGTCAGTGGCGGAAACATTACCATCACCGTACCGGACGATACGGAGAGCTATAAATCGGCACTGAAAAAATTTGGAGAGAATGCCACCAAGCATCTGGATAACATGACGAATGCTTCCACGGATCGCAGTGGCGGTATCAAAGATAATCTGGATACACTGAATGACAGGCTCGACAAGGCTTTTGACCAGTTGGGTCAGTTGGGGGATGTACTGGAAGCCGGGACAGACAGCACCAGCGCCCACATGGATGAGCTGATGGATCAGGCCAGAGTTCTGCGGAATCTGGTCAGCGAAATCCGGGATGATCTCTTCCGGTATGAAGGAATTTCTGTAGAAGATACTTCGGACGAGTCAGCCAGCAAGGAAGAGGTGAACCCCGGAGATCCCGATGCGGAGGATGACACCGCAGAACCGGAAGGAACCGAAGAAGCGCGCTATGATACTTCCAGCTTCCAGAAGGGAAAGGTCACCTTATGTGTGAACCGCGGTACGGTGGAAGCCGATACGAATGTGGGCGGTATCGTTGGACAGGTGGCAACGGAATACGATTTTGACCCTGAGGACGATATCACTTTAACCGGAACGGAGAGTTTCGATGTGGAGCAGACGGTCAAGGCAGTCATCAGAGACAGCCGCAACCTTGGAGACGTGACCGGTAAAAAAGACTATGTCGGCGGTGTGGTCGGTAAAGCAGAATATGGCGCAGTCATTTCCTGTGAGTCTTATGCACCCGTAGAGAGTACCGGAGGCAGCTATGTGGGAGGAATTGCCGGATCTGCCAGCTATGCGATCCGCAGCTGTTACAGCATGGGCAGGATCACCGGTAAAAATAATATCGGAGGTATTGCCGGAGAAGGCTGTGATATTTTCTACAGCTATGCGTACAATGATCTGGATATGTCCGGCGAAGGCCAGGGCAGCATTGCCGGAAAAGTCAGTGATGATGGAACTCTGTATGGCAACTATTATGTGGAAGGCGGAGCCGGTGGCGTAGACGGCATTGGTTATCAGGGCGGTGCTACTCCGTTGTCCTACCAGGAATTCTGCAGCAAAGACGTTCCGGACGCTTTCTCACAGTTTACCATTACCTTCCAGGCGGATGGTGTAGAAGTGGCTTCCTATAAATGCGGTTACGGGGATTATCTGTCGGCAGACCAGATTCCGGAAGTACCGGAGAAGGATGGCTATTACGGTGTATGGCCGGATTATGATTTCAGTGATATTACCGGTAATAAAGTGCTGGAAGCAGAGTATGAGGAATGGACCGCATCCATTGCTTCCGCAGAGAAAAACGATAACAATAAGGCACTGGTTATGGCAGAAGGCAACTTCTATCCCAATGCAGCATTGCATCTGCAGGTAGAGGGAAATACTTATACAGTATCCATGACCAATTCGATGAAAGAGGATGCACCGGACTATACCGGAGAAGCAACCTTGCGTGTCTACTGTGAGGATGCGGATAACACTGTCATAGAGGTAGCACAGGATGGAGAGTACACGGAAGTGGAATCCATTGTGATCGGCAGCTATAGACAGTTTACCATGGAAGTGCCCGGCAGCTTCCGCACGGTAGAGGCCGAGGGCAGTCATACACTGCTGATCGTACTTTGCATCGTCGGTGGTGCAGTCGTGATCCTGTTGATCGTATTGTTAGGGAAAAAAGCGGCAAAACGCCGGAAGACGCGCAAGGCGGCAAAACGTGACCGGAAAGCCGGAAAAGCTGACGAGGACCAGAGTGGCAAAACGGATGCAGCAGAAGATGCCGGACAGACGGCTGACGCAGAGGAATAACAATGATTCAGGCAGTTTTATTTGACATGGACGGTACGCTGATCGATACCGAAAAATATTACCGTATTTTCTGGCCGAAGGCACTGGCAGCCTGTGGGTATACCATGACAGATGAGCAGGCACTTACGATGCGCAGTCTGGGACGCCCCTTTGCCCCCAGACAGCTCAAGGACTGGTACGGTGAAGATTTTGACTATTATGTGGTGCGTGACAAACGAAAAGAGATGATGGAAGAAACACTGGACCGGGATGGCATCAAATGCAAGCCCGGTGCCGTGGAGCTTCTGGAAGATCTGAAAAAAAGGCATATCACCGCAGCGGTTGCCACAGCGACGGATCTGGAGCGGACGGAAAAATATCTGGCGATGGCAGGACTTCGGCCGTATTTTGAGAAACTGATTTCGGCCACTATGGTAGCAGAAGGTAAGCCGTCCCCGGATATTTATCTCTATGCCTGCAGGCAGCTGGGACTGGCACCGGAAGAGTGCATGGCCGTGGAGGATTCTCCCAACGGAGTCATGAGTGCTTACCGCGCCGGCTGTAAGGTTGTGATGGTGCCGGATCAGACACAGCCAGATGAAAAATTAAAAAAATGTCTGTACGCCTGCGTACCGACCCTGGCAGATATCAGCCACCTCATTTAGAGGTGGCTATATTTGTTATAGTAGCTTGATTTTTGTATTCCAGTGTGTTATTATTTTAACGATTAGAGTGACTATTCGGAAGACAATGAAATCAAGCGGGACTGCTTTGTCATGCTTGCATGTAAAAAGCAGTTTTGCTTGATTTTAGGTGACTCGAATAGAGTCACCGCCACACATATGAGCAAAAATAGCTGCGCAGCAGCGAAAGCACGATTTATCGTGCGATTTTGCGAATAATGTGTGGAATGTATTCATACTTGGAGCCCACGAGGGGCGGAAAGGAATGGAAGAAAATGAATTTTGATGACATCGTAGCAAAAGTAAAAGAGTGTGGGAAGAAGACCGTCGCAGTCTCCGTAGCACAGGACAGTGCAGTACTGGAAGCTGTACATGAGGCCAAGAGACTGGGCATTGCAGATGCAATCCTGGTAGGTGATGAGGCAAAGATCCGTGAGATTGCAGCCGGACTGAATATGGACCTCTCCGATTATGAGATCATCAATGAGCCGGATATGATCGAAGCTTCCCTGAAAGCTGTAAAGCTGGCACATGACGGCCGTGCAGATATGTATATGAAGGGCCTGATTGACTCCAAGAACTTCTTAAAGAGCGTACTGAACAAAGAAGTAGGCCTTCGTACCGGTGGAACCCTGTCTCATGTATGTGTATTTGAGATTCCCGGCATTGACAGACTTCTGTTCCTGACCGATGTTGCATTCATGACCTATCCTACACTGGAGGAGAAGGTTCAGATCATCAAGAACACCATTCCGGTATGTAATGCCTGCGGCGTTGCAGAGCCTAAGGTAGCACCTTTAGCAGCAGTTGAGGTTGTAAATCCCAAGATGCCCGTTACCGTAGATGCGGCAGAACTGACTAAGATGTGTGAAGAAGGACAGATCCCCGGCTGTATCGTAGACGGCCCGCTGTCTCTTGATCTGGCAATCGATCCCGAGGCAGCCAAGCATAAGGGCGCAACCGAACGTAAGATCCAGGGTGATGCAGATGTATTGCTGTTCCCGGATATCCATGCCGGCAACCTGGTATACAAAGCAATCGTACATATGGTAAAAGTAAAGAACGGATGCATCCTGACCGGTACCAAGGTACCCGTAGTCCTGACCAGCCGTTCCGATACCTTCGAGACCAAGGTATACTCCCTGGCACTGGCTGCAGTTGTAGCAGAAGAGATGAAAAAGAATCAGAAATAAGCTATGGATATCGTGATCGAAGTCGCTGTGGAAGCTGCGGGAGAACTGCTGTCGGCAGGTATAGATGCTGTAGTGGACAAAGCGGTAAAGCATAAGAGCGAATATAAGAGTGAATATAGGAGGAAACACATAATGGCAATCAAGAGTCTGATCATCAACCCCGGTTCCACCTCCACCAAGATCGGTGTATTTGAGGATGAGAACTTATTATTTGAAGAAACCCTGAGACATTCTACCGAGGAGATCTCCAAATACGATACTATTTTCGAACAGAAGGATTTCCGTAAGAAGATCATTACCGATCTGCTGGCAGAGAAGAACTGCGATCTGAAGAGCTTCAACGTGATCGTAGGACGTGGCGGTCTGTTAAAGCCCATCCCCAGTGGTACCTATGCGGTAACCGATGATCTGTTGGAGGATTTAAAAGTAGGTGTACAGGGTCAGCATGCTTCTAACTTAGGCGGTATTCTGGCAAGAGAGATCGGTGATGAGATCGGCGTTCCCTCTTACATCGTAGACCCCGTTGTAGTAGATGAGCTGATGCCCATCGCAAGATATTCCGGTCTGGAAGAGATCCCCAGAGGAAGTATCTTCCATGCCCTGAACCAGAAGGCAGTTGCCAAGAGATATGCAAAAGAGGCCGGCAAGCCTTATGAGTCCTTACGTCTGGTAGTCGTGCACATGGGCGGCGGTGTATCCGTAGGCGCACATGAGGACGGCAAGGTTGTAGACGTATTCAGTGCATTTGACGGTGACGGTGCATTCTCTCCGGAGCGTGCAGGCGGTGTACCCTGTGCAGCACTGGTAAAAATGTGCTTCTCCGGAAAATATACTGAGAAAGAGATAAGTGCAAAGCTGATCGGCAAGGGCGGCCTGAATTCTTACCTGGGTACCAACGATATGCGTGAAGTTACCAAGCGTGCCAATGAAGGCGATGCCAAGGCAGCTGAGGTGAAGCAGGCATTCCTGTTACAGGTAGCCAAGGATATCGGTGCTATGGCTTGTGTGCTGAACGGCAAGGTAGACCAGATCGTTATCACCGGCGGTATTGCTTATGGTGAGGATGTAGTGGCTAAGCTGAAAGAGAGATGCGGCTGGATCGCTCCGGTGACCGTATATCCCGGTGAGGACGAGCTGTTAGCTCTGGCTCAGGGGGCTCTGCGTGTCATGAACGGCGAAGAACAGGTGAAGCAGTACTAATTTAGAAATTTAGAGTAAAAATATAGAACTCCCGGTGGAATGATTCCATCGGGAGTCTTTCTATTTCAGGGAATAGACTTTCTGTCAGCACTATCGTTTTAACTAAAAATCAGCTTTGACAGAATCCCCAGTACCAGCATGTGTACCGGATAAAAGGCATAGCAGGCAAGCTGGATCTTGCGGTTATGCGCGCCCTGGCGTCCATGGTAGCACCACAGAAGCGGCAGACACAACAGCGCCAGTCCCTGTTCTGAAATCTCGAAGGCATGACCGAAAAGCTGTAATGGAATCTGCATTCCTGCCAACAGCATGACATTGATCCAGTAGAGCCCGGCAAACTGTCCGGCAAGCTGCCACCATTTTTTCCCATGGAAGAGATAGAATACGATAACAGTCAGAACGCCTTCCCCGTAATAGTCGAACATGAGGAGGGTTGCCAGCACGTAGCCCACTGCAGATAGCAGCAGGATCGACGGAATCCACAGCCAGACCGGACATTTTTTCCGTAGGGTATCTATTGCCCAGATACACAGGAAGCCTGTGAGCAGTGTCCAGATCACGTTCTGATGAAACGGGTAGAATAACAGCCCACTGTACATCAGATTGATGGGAAGCTCAGAAAGAATGGCCAGAAGAAGCAGGCGCATGCAATATTTTTTCCTATCATGGGTATGGAAGAAGCCTTCCACCAGGAAAAAGGCGAACATGGGAAATGCCAGTCTGCCGATGCCGGTCAGCCACCAGGCATCTCCGGCGAGGGTAGCCCACAGGTGATCACAGAACATGAACGCCATAGCGAGGATATGCAGCGTCAGAGCACTGAGATCCGGTGGGAAAATAGAACAATGGGATACTTTGTTTTGCAAAATAAAACTCCTTTCAAAATTCCTTACGGAAGGATATAGTTGCATTATATCTTGTTTATGCGCTATAGTAAATATATCTGTGAAAGAGTATATGAAATTCCAATGATGGCTTACCCGGCATTTATATGCCGCAAAGCCTGTTGGGCGCACAGATATTGACAGAAAAACAAAATGCAGCACAGGAGGAATACAATGCGTCGTAACGATCGTGAGATTACAGAATTTTCGGAAATGACAGATGTCATGAAGAGGTGTGATGTGTGCAGACTTGCACTGAATGATGAGGAAGGCTATCCGTATCTTCTGCCGTTGAATTTCGGAATGGAAGAGATGGACGGCAGAGTGACACTCTATTTTCACGGGGCAAAAGAAGGAAAAAAATATGACTTGATCCGTAAGGATGTCAGGGCAAGCTTCGAGATGGATTGCTCCCACAGACTGGTGCTGTCAGAGAAAGAAGATGGCTGCCAGTGCACTATGGAATACGAGAGCGTGATCGGTCAGGGAACTATAGAGATCCTGTCGGATGCGGAAAAACAGAAAGCATTGAATCTTCTGATGAAGCAGTACTATCCTGACAGAACGGAGAATTTCGTATTCCGACCGGAAGCCGTAGCCATGACGGAGATATTCTGCCTGAAAGTGGAGCATATGACGGGGAAGAAACGTTTCAAAAAGTCGTAGAAGATATTTTCTATTGATATCCCCACGGGATAGGGCAGCAGGAAAATAGAGATAAAATAGAGAGGATGAGGGACAACTATGTATACAGACGGACAGATATATATGGGCCTGGCAGATGGTCAGCGTGTGAATATGTCGCTGAATATGAGTAACCGCCATGGACTGATCGCAGGAGCCAGCGGCACCGGCAAGACGATCACTATGAAGGCCATGGCAGAATCTTTTTCAGATGCGGGAGTGCCGGTATTTTTGTGTGATGTGAAGGGGGATGTCTCCGGAATTGCCACAGCCGGTGTGGCTTCGGAATCCATGGACAGGAGGATTGATAAATTCGGTATCCGCAACAGTTTTTCCTATAAGGCTTATCCGGTCTGCTTCTGGGACATCTATCAGGAGGGCGGCCATCCGGTGAGAGCCACCATCTCCGATATGGGACCGGAGCTTTTATCTCGTATTCTGGGGCTCACCGCTGCGCAGGAAGGTGTATTGAATATTGTCTTCCGGATCGCGGATGACAAGGGACTTTTATTGATCGACTTAAAGGATCTGCGTATTCTGCTGAATTATGTGGCAGAACACAAGGATGACTATCTGACCACCTACGGAAGTATCTCCAAGCAGTCCGTGGGCGGTATTCTGCGGGCGCTACTGCCTCTGGAGAATCAGGGCGGAGATCTCTTTTTCGGAGAACCGGATCTGGATATTTATGACTGGATGCGTACGGATGTGTACGGCAAAGGTATTGTCAATGTGCTGAACTGCGTAAAACTGGTGCAGAATCCCACACTGTATGCCAGCTTCCTGTTATGGATGATGTCAGAATTATTCCAGAAGCTTCCCGAGGCGGGAGATCTGGAAAAGCCGAAGCTGGTATTTTTCTTCGATGAGGCACACCTGTTGTTTGCTGATGCACCGAAGATACTGGTGCAGAAGATCGAGCAGGTGGTAAAGCTGATACGTTCCAAGGGCGTGGGTATCTATTTCGTGACTCAGAGCCCCAGTGATATTCCCGATTCCGTGCTGGCACAGTTAAGCAACCGGGTACAGCATGCCCTCCGGGCGTACACTCCGGCGGAGCAGAAAGCTGTCCGGGCAGCAGCACAGTCCCTGCGGGCCAATCCTGCCTTTAAGGCAGAAGAAGTCATCATGGAACTGGGCGTAGGTGAGGCACTGACTTCCTTTCTGGATGAGAACGGTGTGCCCGGCATTGCCCAGCGTACCTCCATCATCTGCCCCCAGAGCTTTATGGGACCTGTGGATGAGACGGAGCGCAGGAATCTGATGGCGAGAGACGGCATGGGACGCTACGATGAGGCGGTGGACAATATTTCTGCCTACGAAGTGTTGACAGATACCATGGAGCATGAGGCGAAAGCGGCGCAGCTGGCAGCAGAGCGGGCACAGCTGGAAAAAGATAAGGAAGCGCTGGCAAAGCAGCAGGCAAAACTGCAGGAATCCACCGTAAAGCAGAAGCAGAAGGAATGGGAAGCCGCACAGAAAAAGAAGGAAAAGGCAGCGGAACGCAGACAGGCCCAGATCGAGCGTCAGCTGATCAATACCGGTGCCCAGGTCATCAAGAGAGGAATTTTGAGTACACTGTTTGGAAAGTAATTAGGAATAAAATTCTTTTGATGCTTATTCTGCCATCGTCAGCGGACGGAAAGATTATGCAAAACGATGGAAAGGCTAGAATAACTGGAACCAGAGAAAGTGTCCGCCAAAGATCAGCCAGAGGACGGACAGAACCGACAGCAGGATACAGACGATGGTTTTCGCCGGCTGCCGGGGGCGTCTGCAAAGTAACGGCGGTAGAGCGATGGCAAGCAGAAGGATCGGAATCCCGTCCCGGAAAAGCATAAGCCCGATGGCAAAGGCACCCAAAGCCAGGGTGAAGAGTGCTTCGTCTAAATTTGCTTCATTTTGTATAAATAAGAACGCACCAGTAAAGAAGAGAAACGCAAGAAGGATCACGGAAAAAATACTAAGACAGAGGATGCGAAGCCATTTCGCGGCTCTGTCTTTTTTCTGTTGTCTTACCTCGGCGATGACATCGCTCAGGAGTGTATTGGTGTCAGCAGAGGGCAGGGCAATCCGCTCACCGCGACAAAGCTCTTCAACCGATACCGACAGCGCAGCCGCCAGATCGTCCAACAGAGAAATGTCGGGGTAAGCATTGCCGGTTTCACATAGTTAAAGATATTGGTGTCATTCAATCAATTTTGCCGATAAAGCGGTAG
>OHNK01000790.1_pt1 | contig 17542 bp, 17 predicted proteins | sample 1569551 | NCBI WGS metagenome assembly OHNK01 (sample SAMEA3879518, study PRJEB24766) | human gut metagenome | biome: human-associated habitat; feature: feces | place: USA | collected 1985/1987 | reverse complement strand
TGCATGAAATTTACTATTTTGACTAATAATATCCCACCCATTTATGATATCTTCTACAACCGCATTCGTATGCTCTTCTGTTTGATATTGAGCATTGGGAATATAATCTTCAATACCCAGTATTTTATTTCCAAAATCATCAATTTTAGTTATCATTGAAATTTTAGATTTATCCATATACTTTAAATATATTTTTTTCTTTTCAGGCTCTGATAAAGCTTCATTTCTATTATTTGCCTTAGCTTTCACCAAAGCTACTGCTTCACGCAATTTGCTATCTTTATATGTCATCACTTTATATGGATCAAATCCAAGAACATTTCCATCTCGAATTCCATCAGCAATACTATATCTATGTAATTCTTCACCAAATATATCAGAGGTTGTGTTCATTTTCTTTTGATTTTCATCTTGAATTGGCGTGCCTGTGAATCCAAAAAATAATGCATTGGGGAAAGTATCTTTAATTGTTATTAACATATCGCCAAAAGTAGATCTGTGACATTCATCAATGATAAATACAATTCTTTTTGAAGTCATTTTATCCAAATCAGATTGCTTTAATCCATCATTTTCTTTTCCTATATTACTCATTTTTTGAATAGATGTAACTATTAAAGTATTGGCTGGATCCTCACTTTTGATTTTTGAAACTAAAACATGTGTATCTTCAGTATCTTGTATATCATCAGCATTATCAGCAAAAGCACGATATTCTTTTAAAGATTGCGTTCCCAACTCAATTCTATCCATTAAGAAAATAACTTTATCTGCATCTTTTGATGATGCGATGAGTTGAGCAGACTTAAAGCTAGTCAAAGTTTTACCGGAACCGGTTGTATGCCAAATATAGCCACCCAATTGATTCTTGTCTTGCCATTTGTTTTTTGCAACCTTATCAGAGATTTTACTAGCTGCGTAATATTGATAACTGCGCATGACTTTTAATATACCATCAGAATCATCAGCTACTGTATAAAACCCAATCATTTCATGGGCCATTGGAATACTTAATAAAGAAGCACCGACTTTATCCCATTGATCAATTCTTTCATTATTAAAATCAGCCCAATGAAAATAATAACAAGGATTAAATTTTCCATCTGGTCCGGGATTAGCATAATAAGTTGTTTCATCAGGATTCATAGCTACAAAGATTTGTACTAATGAATATATACCAGTAAAAACACCTTCATGAGCATATTTTTCTATTTGAATTTGAGCCTGTTTAACCGAAATACCACTCTTTTTCAATTCGATATGAATAACAGGCATTCCATTAATTAATAAAGTCAAATCTCCACGACGATCGTTTGCCAACAAATTCTTTGCTTTATATACTGGTTGCTGGGCAATTTGGTATCTTGAAGAACCTGCCGCAATTTCGTTTCGATCATAAATTTTCAAACTAATTTCTTTTCCAAAATGCATTTTATCATCTGGATTATCACGCTTAATAGAAACGGTTTTTCCATTTATAAATCCATTTAATTTTAATGGTGTTCTTAATGTTTTAATTTGATCTATTATTTGATCCATTTCCGATCTAGTTAATGGATAATCATTTAGTCGATCTATATCTCTATTATTTTCATATAAAATATCCGCCCAATTCTGAATTAAATCATCTTCTGTTGGGTGCTTTAAAACTTTATTTTCCCAACCATATTTACATAATATTTTAATTAAAGCTTCTTCAAAATCTGATTCTTTATTAAATATCATTTTTATGCACTCCTTATAAAATCTATAAATAAACCTAATTTAAATCAAAAATACAAACGCTGATGAAGGGTGATAAGGTGGTCTAAATTCGAAAAATACTGTCCAATTTTCTGTTGCTCCTCTTTGATTGTATATGGAATAGTGATATCCCCAACCAATTGTTTATTTAATCCACCTCTCGATCCATCTCCAGATGACATCGCTCTAATTTCATCATATCTATTTTCTAAATTACTAAAAACAAATTCTGGAACAATATCATCGTTAAATGACATTGCTGCAATCGACTGATTAGTACTTAAAGAAATACGATTAATAGCCACGGTTCCGCGTGTTTTCCCTTGACCTGCAAGTGCAATTAGAACAGAATTTTTCTTAATTATTTTTGCACTAGAATTTGCCAATCCATTTTTTGAAATCATATCATCAGTATATGTTATGTATTTTTTATGTACTTCTCCCGATGATAACCATGGAACCTCTTTAGGTTCCCAATATTCTGAAACTGATGTACTTGGTGTTCCTCCAGCTACTATTTCAGAAACTTCTGAAACCTTACGCTGTTCCCAAGTTATTTGCTTAAAAAATCTTATTATTTAATACAGATTTCCACAAATACTAATTATTCATCAATAAAAATTTAATCTGAACTAATCAAAAATTGATTTTTTAAAATTTTTAGAACCCATCACATCAAAATTTACATTTTTCTTACAAAAACATTTTTTCCAACATAGACTTTTTTATATTTTCAGTTTATCTAACTCACGCTGATGAAGGGTGATGAGGTTGTCGAGGTTGGAAAAATATGCACCAATTTGTTCTTGCTCATTAAATGATGGTATCGCAATATCAAGATTCATCATTATATCAGCATTTAATTTTGCTCTACCTCCACCTACTAAAACCGATTCAATATCAGCTAGGCGCATGGCATAAGAGAGGAATTTGTTGTTAGCTATTTTTTCTTTACCTTGAAGCACATGTGCATGATTATTAACCCAAATACGGCCATTTACGTAATTAACAGGATAATTTTTTAAATCACTAGCACCATCTTCAGCCACTAGAATATATTCACCATCATGTGTATAACCTTCTACATAATCTTGAATTCCATTTGCACCATAATATGGTGTGTTGCCTGGGATTCGTAAATTTGCAGCAACTGGTACTCTTAAATTATCAAATCTATCCGCAATTTCAAAAACCTTACGCTGTTCCCAAGAATAATCCTATTACAAGCGTTCGCGCACCATCATAAGAGTATATCCGAGTAGATTTTGACCGTTCCACTTATCTTTATTTAGTCTATTGGGGTCTTTCATTGACAACCCAATACCCCAAATACGGTCTTTTACGGCACACTCCGCCAAAACAGCATTTTCTGTTGCTTTGAGTTTGCCTTTTAGTTCCTCATTTTGCGAGAACTTTGCCAAAAGCCCTCCGTAAACTACAATTTGACGAATGCCGTTCCACATACTCTCATCGTAGTTTGATACCTGCCTGCCAAGGAATTTGATTTCGGCAACATCACTTGTTGATAAAATTTGAGCTGCTACCGCTTCATCTCTAAAGCAGATTGCTTTTCGGTACATCATAAATTGTTCCATCGAAGAAAACGCTACACCGTCCACCGAAAAAGGTGACAGATACCAATTGCTCAAATAGCCATTATCTTCATCGGGATTGTGAAAGCAAATAATATCCATTACACTTCACCGACTTTTTGCACTGCTAAATCAAGTTCCAAGTCGTGCAAACCATAGTATGCTTTTTTTATGAAATCAAGTGGCACTTTTTTAAGTACCTCGGAACTTGGAATATCGTAATACCATTGATAGTAAGCATAAAACTCGCCAATCCAGTCAGGCATAAAGCCGTCAAGAGCCTTGCCGGACTTCAAGGAATACTTTTCGGTTTCGGTAAAGTATTCCCACAATTCTTTGGAATTCATTGTGTTGACATAGGCTTTTGCCTCGTCAATACTTTTTCTTGTTTTGCTTGCCATATAGGTCTTGATAAAATCCTCGGTATCTTTATCGGGATAAGTTTGAGCAACAAAGTCAAAGAGCTTACCCTGATTTTCTACTACATCATTCAAATAATCTTGTGAATATGCTCTCATAATCATCACTCCTCAAACAGTGTACTGAACACCTTTGTTACACGATTGGCGTCGGAATCAACAAGTTGACGCATTTTCTGCCTTGCGGTAATATCTCGCTGATTGTACTTTTCGTTAAACTCTGTGTACTCAACAGTTTGCAAGCTATTTGTCACTTCGTGCAGTTTGGAATAAGCAAGCTCGGACTTTATACAATACTGAATACCTAAGCCACCAAGAGACAGTAATTCTTCAAGAATATCCATATCGATATTGTCTCTTACAAATTCCTTTGCGATATAGAAATATGAGGCGTTTGCTCTCCAACCTTTGATAACATCGTATTTGTCGGTATCTACACCGTATTTTGCAATAAATTTCTTTGCAAGCATACGGTAACGCTTTGAGTCAGCTGCATCTCTGTGTTTCATCAGTTCTGCAAGCCATGCAAGGACACCTTTTTCTTGAAAATCCAAAATTTCAAGTCCTTCTGTATCAAGTGCATATTGATGAACATAGCCATTTGTTTCATTTGGTCGGCAAACTGCCCATTCTTTTGCAAGGTCTATGCTTTCGGTAAGGTAAAATCCTCGTCCGTAGTCGTGTTTTTCCTCGCCTTTGCCGAATGTAGGCACTACAATTTTGTCAGGAGTACCGTGATATAAAGTAATTTTTTTCATTTTCTCTTTTCCTCCTAAACAAACATCTTTTCGAGCATAGATTTCTTGATATTTTGAAGCTTTTCTAACTCACGCTGATGAAGGGTGATAAGGTTGTCGAGGCTGGCGAAATACTGACCAATGGTCTTTTGCTCTGCCATTGTTTTTGGCATCATCAGTTCCATATTCGCCATTTGTTTTCCTGATACCTCGACGAAAGTTGAGCCAGCTCCGACTGTTTCTCCGTACTGTTTTAATTCCTCTGTTCTTGAGAAAATAAAGTATGAATCTAATTCGATCTTGTGCGGAACTATGGATTGTAAACCTTGATTAGTACAGCCTTTTTGGGTCAAAATAGCGGTTTTCCCTATTCCGGCACGAGAGGTAAACAACACAGTCCCAACGGGCAACATTTTAGCTGAACTGTGATTATATCCTTCTTCAGTTATCTTTCGCTGGCTTGAAGTGAGATATATTTGCTCTGCGATTTCAGCAGGCGCATACCAATCAATATCACCATCCCAATAATCTGAAACGCCTGTACTCGGCGTTCCACCGCCAACTATATCAGCCAGTTCTCCGAGCTTACGCTGTTCCCAAGGGTCAGTAAATCCTTTGAATCGAATTTCCGGAATGTTACTTCCGTTTTTTGGAAACATTTTTTCTAGCATAGATTTCTTAACATTTAACAATTTATTATACTTACGCTGATGAAGGGTGATAAGGTGGTCTAAATTCGAAAAATACTGTCCAATTTTCTGTTGCTCCTCTTTGATTGTATATGGAATAGTGATATCCCCAACCAATTGTTTATTTAATCCACCTCTCGATCCATCTCCAGATGACATCGCTCTAATTTCATCATATCTATTTTCTAAATTACTAAAAACAAATTCTGGAACAATATCATCGTTAAATGACATTGCTGCAATCGACTGATTAGTACTTAAAGAAATACGATTAATAGCCACGGTTCCGCGTGTTTTCCCTTGACCTGCAAGTGCAATTAGAACAGAATTTTTCTTAATTATTTTTGCACTAGAATTTGCCAATCCATTTTTTGAAATCATATCATCAGTATATGTTATGTATTTTTTATGTACTTCTCCCGATGATAACCATGGAACCTCTTTAGGTTCCCAATATTCTGAAACTGATGTACTTGGTGTTCCTCCAGCTACTATTTCAGAAACTTCTGAAACCTTACGCTGTTCCCAAGGGTCAGTAAATCCTTTGAATCGAATACTAGGAGTTTTATTATTTTCCATATTATTTTCCTCCTAATAATGTTTTGAATTCATCTAAACCAAGCATGTCAAAATCATTTCCTTCTAAATCATCTAGCATCGAAATTAAAGATTTTTCTGTTTTTGAAATTTCTTCTTCTAAATCTGCATAAGTAGTTTCATATTTCTTGGATAGTAAATCAATTTTAGTTTCAAAGTCATTTAGTAATTTAATAGGCAAACTATTAATACTTTGCATTAGTGGTTCAATCCATTTTGAATTTAATGAATCATCAATTTGTTCATAAGTTAGATTTTCAATTGTGGATTTTGTATTTAATTCCAATTCTGCTATTTCCGATTTTAATGCTTTATTCAATTCTTTTTTCTTAGTAACTAAAGAGTTATAATTTCTTAATTTTTTTCTTGTTTCTAACTCTACATCGGCATCTTTGATAAATTGTTTTATTAGTTTATCAACAATTTTATTACCTTCATCATCATAAAATTCCATTTCTTTTTCTTCATCTGTAAGGTTTTCAATAATATCATTAATTTCAGAATCGATTTCGGATACTTGAGTTTCTTTATCTATCAACTCTCTCTTTTCTTTCAACAAATACTTACTTTGGATAAGATCAAATGGTAATAGATGTCCAAACCAACCTTCTTGAACTTCTACTTCTTTCTCTTTTTTCTTTTTGATGACCATATTAGGGTCAACAACTTTAGCAGCATCTATTCCTTCAGTTTGAATGATTTCAATGTCTCCAGAAATTGTATTCCATTCATCATTTAAATATTGATAAGCTTCATATTGATTGATTAAAGAGATATTTTTTAGTCTCTTAAAAATTTCATTACTGATTATTTCTTCAGTTTTGGCAATATTTAAGTTTTCAGCATCATCAATTAGTAAAGTTTTTAAATAACCTTCAAAACCAGCAAAAGCATTTTTGTATTCATTCACAAAATGTTTAACATCTTGATTATTTTTGATGATATTTCTAACGTTATCTGATTTCAATGTGCTATATGGCTCATTATTAGATTGGAATAATTCATCTTTTAATGATGGAAAAGCGTTCCAATAATCTTCATAGTCTTTAATTTCAGAATTAGGAATTCCACCAAACATAGATGCATAAATATCATAAGATTCTGTTTTTTCTGATGAATCAACATATCTAGGAATATTTAAGTTATAATCATTGGCACGAATTTCATCACGGCTTACAACTTTGCAATATTTATCAATATCTTTTCTGTTCTTAATCGCATCTGTAATTTTACGAATATCACATGCTCTTAACTTGTTATTTTTTCCTTCTTTAACAAAGCCCTTAGAAGCATCAATAATTAACGTATCCGTGTTATTTCTCTTTTGTTTTAAAACCATGATAATCGTTGGAATACCTGTTCCAAAGAAAATATTAGATGGTAAGCCAATAATAGTATCAATCTTATTTTTTTCGATTAAGTTTTTACGAATAGTTCCTTCTTCGCCACCACGGAATAAAACACCGTGAGGTAAAACAATTGTCATAATACCATCTGGTTTAATATGATATAGATCATGTAATAAGAATGCATAATCTGCTTTTCCTTTTGGTGCCGTACCATAATCAGCGTATCTTGGATCATTTCCTTTATCCGTTGGATCCCATTTTTGGGAATAAGGCGGGTTAGATGTAACAGCATCCACATATAATGGTTCATATGTTCCAATTGGATCAGAATCTTCAAAATCAGGCCAGTCCTCTTCCAATGTATCACCATTACGGACCTTAATATTATCAGGTAAAATTCCACGCATAACTAAATTCATACGTGTTAAGTTATACGTATTTTTCTTTAATTCTTGAGCATAATATTTAATATTATCTTTACTATCCATATGTTTTGAAACACTCTTACCAATATTGATTAATAAAGAGCCTGAACCTGAACATGGATCATAGATTTTAATTTCAGATCTATCTTTTAAATGTTCAGCGATAATTTCTGACATAAGTAAAGAAACTTCATGTGGAGTATAGAATTCTCCAGCTTTTTTCCCTGCATTTGCTGCAAAATTAGATATTAAATATTCATAGATAAATCCTAAAACATCATAATCTTGTTTATCATCCATAGGAATATCTTTGATTAAATACAATAAATCTCGAACAGCTTTGCTTTGTTCTTTAGCAGTAGAACCTAAGTTACTTAGTCCAGTTTCTAATGTTTGGAATATTCCATCAAACACACGTTTATAATTCGTACCAATTAAACGACTGAATGCAGATAGAGCATCACGTACATTTGCAATATCAAAATCATGTCCTTCATTAATCCATGTTGAAAATAAGTTTTCATAAGAAATAAAATATCCTAAACCACTTTGCACAAATTCAACAATTTCTGCATCTTCTTCATTAACTGACTTTATATCTTCTTCAGCAAAGTCATTCTTTAATAAAAAGTCTTCTTCTCTATCTGACAAAAATTTATAAAAGATAAAGCCTAGAATATAATCTTTATATTCACTAGCTTCAATCTTAGATCTCATTTTATTAGCTGATTCCCATATTTTTTTGGCTAATTGTTGTTTATTCATATAGCATATCTCCTTATTTCTTTGAAAGTATTATTATTTGAAATTAATCAATTCAAATTAGTGACTTTCCAAATTGCTCAATTGTATCGTCAGATCCTCTATCTGATACATTTTTTCCCATTGCATTTTCAATTAGATTCAATAATTTTTTTGCTCTGTCAATAAAGTAGTTATCAAAATCATCCTGCTTTAAATATTCGAAATTAATCATGTGTGATTCGATTCTGTCTTTTAATTCATTTTCCGTTAATCCATCAACTTTATTTAATATAGTTTGTATATATTTACTTGGAGAATCTCCTCCAATTGATCTATTTGTTGGCGGTAAAATAGGAGTTTTATTTACAATAGAATTATATTTTTGACGCTTAATTCCAACTTTTTGACAATATGCTTCTGGAAAAATATGATGGATATCAGGTGAAAGAATGACACTGTTTACCAAATTCATTTTCGAATTATCCATGAAATCTCTGCAATCTGCTTTGTATAATAGAGCCATAATTCCTTTATAAGCTGCACTTAAACGTGTTTGTAATGTCAACAAACGTGTTGCTGAAAAGAAGGAACTATTAACTGTTCTCATTTGACTAGGACGTTTGTACACTTCATCTATGATATCTTCGATATCATTTGCATACCTAGTTTCATTTGCACCTCCATACATTTCTCCAAGAATACCACACCAATACCATCGCTCTAAAATCTTTTTGGTATTGGGTTCATTACACGTTTTCTTTCCTAAATATGCGCAAGTTGCAGAAAGTGGAATTAATTGGGTTGTATAAGGTAAATCTCTTTGTCTAAATACATATTCATTTTGAAGTAAAAATTCTCTTGCTATTTTATATCCATCAAGCACTGCATCTCTATTTTCTAAATAAGATTCATAAGGTAAATTTAAAACATCTTTTTTCTTACAAGAAATTGTTCCGCTTTTTCCATTAACTTTGTTTTTGTAAGAAGTATATAAAGTAACTGATGTCAAAAAATTGATTTCATCAATTCCATCTAATAAATCAGTTCTTAACGTTTCATTTTCAGCCCTAATTATTTTTTTACATTTTTCCCAATCTTTTCTTAAATCGAACTCATTCGTAGCATAAGTTGCTGTAACCAATTCAAATACGGTTAATGGAACTCCACCTGTATTTACATTCTCAAAAACTTTACATACAGCTTCTCGTGGAGTGGATTTATCCAGTGTAATTACTGGCAATTTATACTGTAGAATGGTTTCAACAACTTCTTTTTGAAATCTATTTAACAAATCATTAGCATCCTTATCATTTTGATGGTACATCATGTATCCAAAATTCCATTGCATTAATTGTGTATTATCATAGATGATATTTATTGGAAACATCTTTAATTGATATTCTAATTCTCTTGTTGATAAGTCCATAATAATATCACGATCAAAATTAGCCTTAATCTTTCTATCTTCTGGAACGCTCACAACAGCATCTAGTCGATCCTCATTATCATCTAAACATTTATTCATATCCAAATAATAAAACCTTTTTATAGACTTACCTTTATCTGTTTTTGTAGCAACAACCTGATTGCTATATGTTGACTGATAAATTGATGTTAATCTTTGTTGTCCATCTAATACTAAATATTCTGGAGTAGCATTTTTATTTTCAACTCCAGTAATAGTACGATATTTGAATTTAATATCAGGATTTCCATATTGTAATTGCATAATAGCACCCATAGGATATCCTTGAGATAAACTTGCAATAATCCCACGAATTCGATTGTCATCCCAAGTCCAGTCTCTCTGAAATTCAGGCAATTGTATTTTCCCCTCTTGAACATCATATAGCAATTGTCTCAAATCTGTATCATTCGATTTTGGTAAAATTATCATTATTTGTTCCTCACTATCTCTACAATATCATCAAATGTGCAATTTAATGTTTTACACATTTTAATTAAAGAATCCATTGAAACTGTTTGATTCTTTGAAAGTTTTGCTAACGTTCCAGGAGTAAGTCCTGCAATTTTTGCAAATTCAGTTTTCTTCATACCTTTATCAATTAATAATTTAAACAAACGATTATAACTAATTTCCATATGATTAGACCTCTTTCTTTATTTTCAATTATAAAGGAATTATGTATAAATAGAAACATAAATATCACTATTTAGTGATATTTTTTTATTTTTCATTTATTTCATCTTAGTAATTGATGAACTAACTTTCACATGTTCTAATAATGTTAATGGTAAGAATTCGATCTCCTCCAAACTCTTTTCAATTTTGAAAAGAGAATAGATTTGAAAATACAACGAATTGGTACAGATCTCTGTTTCAGACAGTTGATCTGTTTTTTTTATCCCTTTTAAGGCTAAAAAAAACCTTTTTTGTGGACTTTCAAGTGAAGGGGAAATTGTTTCTCCTTCACAAAAGGAGGAATAATAAATGTATAACTACGGTTACGAAAAGAAAAAGTATTTAGAGGCAAAAGAAAAAGAAGAAAACTTACTACGATTATTAGGATTTCCTGAATGGAAGATTCAGTACCTTCGAGAGCTAGATGATTTTGATTTCAACAAAAATCGCAGTTTTCATCGTAATGAGTCACCAACTGAAGTAAAATTCTTTCTAAATGAACCTTCTGAAGATTGTATAAGTGAATATACATGGGAAGACGTACTAAACGGAGTAAACGATGCCGTTGTTTATAAGCATTTGAAAAAGTGTGATCCTGTCATGCAGAAAATTATTGTAATGCTGAAAAACAAGTATTGTGTATGGGAAATTGCTGAAGATTTACATATGACAAATAACGCAGTTTATAAAAGAATCGAAAAATTCTCAAAAAAATGTAAAAAGAGAGGCTAATAATTCACGATTTCAAGGACTATCTAGTGAAGGGAGATATGTAATCTTCCTAGTAGCTCTTTGAAAACAACATAACAACTATCAGATACAACACTTATATATTCGAGCTATTTCACTACTGCGCGATGATGTTTTTAACGAGCGATGATACTTTAGATTGATAAACAATTTTGCTGATTGTGCCATGACAATATATAAGATAATGATACTTCTAGCGACAGGCTCAAGCGTAATATGGGTTGGTGCGATGCCAATGAAAGATAATTAGCAACTATCTTGTCTAATAGGATTCCTTTGTTTTCGGGTAATCAGGTGATAAATAGAAAACACGATAAATATTTTATTTTTAAACATCAACCGGGACTTGCTCCCGGTTTTACATAAGGAGTGAATCGAAATGAAAGTCAAAAGAGGAGAAGTTTATTTAGCAGATTTAAGTGATGCATCTGGATCAGAACAAGGTAAAGTACGACCTGTTGTAATTATTCAAAATAATCGGGGTAATAAATATAGTCCAACAACTATTGTGGCTTGTTTATCTTCCAAAATTTATACAAAACATCATTTACCAACGCACCATCTTTTACCAGAAGGTATTGGATTGAAATATAAATCCATGGTCATGTGTGAACAGATTCGTGTCATTGATAAAAGTCGTTTGCAAAAGAAAATTGCTACTGTGAGTAGACTGGATATGTTGGCAATTGATCGTAAAATCAAAATCAGTTTGGATCTACGTTTACATAGCCAAAGAAAGTAGCATTGGTTATGTTCCCTTTCCTTTTGGAAGCAGTCCTTTCCCAGCTGCTTCCTTTTAATTTGTAGGTGAGAATTTCTGTTTTAAAAACTTTATAGTAAGGAGGAACAAAGCGATGAAACAACCTGTTATATGCGAAAAGAAGACGTATACCGTTGCTGAAATCATGGAAATACTTGGTATTGGAAGAACAGCAGCATATGACTTAACAAGAAAAGGCTTGTTTAAAGTGATTCGTATTGGTAAATTACTTCGTATTAACAAGGAATCCTTTGATCAATGGTTTGACAGTCAACAATAAAGGAGGAATGAGGGATGGCTGTAATTTTAAAATTGGGAAAGAAATATCAAATTACTTACGAAGTAGTCACACCTACAAAGGAAATAAAGTCAATCAAAGAAATATTCGATAATTATGAAGATGCAGCTAAACGAAAAGAATTATTGGATGGTGAAGTTTGTATGTTTTCACCAGAAAGTTTGTTTGTGGATGTCATGGAAGACTGGCTTGCTGATCCATATTTCAGAGATCATTTAAAAAAATATCACGAAGCTCAAAAAAACTATGATGCGTATCTTCGTAATATGATTCAAACGAAAAAAGTGAAAGAAGTCGACTCCAATTTAGCAAATTCTATTATTAACCAACTATGTGCTACAAAAAGCATAGGAAGAAATAGTGCATTATCTGTTAAAACAATCCGTGCTTGCAAGTTACTACTTATCAGTACTTGCGATCATGCAATTAAGATGGGAATCATGGATGAAAATCCATTCAATGAAATACACATTTCTGATCCACATGATTTTAAAAAGAGGCCAAAGAAATATGCAGATTGGACATATGAAACGATGATTCAAATTTTTGATGCATGCAAAGAAGAAAAGCTTTACGTTATTATGCAGATCGTATTTGCAACCGGAATGAATGTAACAGATGTTCTTGGTCTAGTTTGGAGCGATTTTTATCATGAAAAAGATAAATACTATATTCGAACAAATAAAGTAATGGAGCGCATGTATGAAAAAGAATTGCAATTTCTTCCTAAAGATTATGTTATCCAAAAATATGTTCATGATAAGAAAATAAAATTAAAAACACAAGTTGTTCATCATTATGTAGATAAAGAAAATATCTACTCTATTCCATGTGCCTTATATGAATTATTACAAAATTGGAAAAAGAGATCGAAAGAAATCTACCATTTTGATATAAATCCTAATTCATTAATGTTTACTACTTATGGAATTAATCCATATGATGATCGTCTCGTACTTAAACATCTAGATCAAACTACATTAAATCTAAAACTACCTAGACACACTTTAGCAGGATTAAAATTTTTTTCTAGTAAAACTTCTCCAGATGGACGACATTATCGTGACATTTATTATTATGAACATAATGATATTTCTTTCAACCAAATTGGATTAACTGCAAAAGAAAAAGCTGTAAAGATAAACAAAGAATTTACGAAATCCATGAAAAAAGAATTGCCTGATAAGGATAAAAAAGATGCTGTGGATTTAGTAAAACAACTTAGTGAAGATAAAAATATTCGTAAGAAATTATTGATGAAACTATTAGAAATTGAAAGTGGTGAATAAAATGGCATCCATACAAAAACGAAAGGATAAATACAATGTAGTTTATTATTATACGGATAAATATGGAAAGCAAAAACAAAAATGGGAATCCTTTAGAACATTACGGGAAGCCAGAAAACGTAAGGCAGAAGTTGAATTACAACAAGCCAATCGAACCTTTATTGCACCAAGTACTACGACTTTAAATGAATTCTGGCCAACATACGTGGATCTATATGGATGCAATAAATGGTCAATATCTACTATGGAAAAGAATACGGCCTTATTTACAACATATATTTCTCCATATTTAGGGCATTGCAAACTAGATGAAATTCGTCCGATAACCATTGAGCAATATTATGCAAATCTAAAAGAAAGCGAAAATACAAAGAAAACAGGAAAAGTATCCACTCGTGTTGTCACAGAAGTTCATAGAGTTTTACGATGTACATTTAATGTTGCGGTAAAATGGGAATACATTTCCAATAATCCATTTTTAAAAGTGGATACGCCCAAGCATGATTATGAAAAGCGAGAAATATGGACAGCCAATCAAATTGCCAAAGCACTTGAAGTTTGCGAAGATCCAAAACTATCGATTGCCATCCAACTCGCATTTGCCTGTTCTTTAAGAATTGGTGAAGTGCTCGGTCTGACTTGGGATAATGTGCATATCAGTGAAGATGATTTTGCGTGTGGTGATACACACATTTATATAAAACAACAATTAGAACGCGCCCGTATGGATGCCATTGAAAAATTGAACAACAAAGATGTACTATTCATCTTTCCTCAATTTGAAAAAAGGAAAAATACGACAAGACTGATATTAAAAACTCCTAAAACAGATAGTAGTGTTCGAAAAATATGGCTCCCAAACACATTAGCTTCTTTTTTGAAGCAATGGAAAGAGGATCAAAGTAAGTATAAGGAAGCCTATGGAGATAACTATCATGATTATAATCTTGTAATATGTCAACCAAATGGCATTCCATGTGATGGAAGCATTATTCGTAAAGGCCTTTCAAAATTAGAGAAAGAAGCTGGCCTTCCCCACGTTGTCTTTCATTCTTTACGCCATACTAGCACAACCTATAAATTGAAATTGAATAATGGCGATATAAAAGCAACCCAAGGAGATACTGGACATTCTCAAGCAGATATGGTTATGGATCTATATAGTCACATCTTAGATGAAGACCGCAGAGTGAATGCACAAAAATTTGAGGACAGTTTTTATAAACAACATATGGAAAACTATGTTGATGTCCCACAGGCAAATAAGAAAGTCGACATAGATAAAGTACTGGAAAAAATCAAGCAAGATCCTGATTTATTGCAGCTTCTAATAGCCACTTTGAGCGGTGATTAAATGATGTTTATTAGCACGTGACGTATCGTTTGATACGTCCTGTGTCGCAGGGTTCTATTCGATACCGTTAGATGATCATTAGAAATCCATTAGATGGCCCCAAAAATAGTATAAAAAAGTTCGGATAAAGATAGGTCATCCGAATACCTTATAATTTAATTGTTTTTCTGTTTGAAACGTGAATTTTAACAGTGATGAAAAGGTATTTAAAAAAACAAAAAAAGCGGAAAAACCGCTTAAATAAAGGCTAAAATGGTATTCCGGATGGGATTCGGACCCACGACCTTCCGCTTAGGAGGCGGACGCTCTATCCAGCTGAGCTACCGAAATATCTATGCTTATAATACCACAACTTCTACCTCTTGCTTAGGAAACCGACGCTCTATCCACTGAGCTACGGAGGCATATTTTCTATTCAATTTTTACAGTTCTAGCCAATCATTTTTAACTCTTAGGAGGCGAATGCTCTATCCAACTGAGCTACTGGGACACATCATGATTTTAACACAATTCTGTAAAATCAACGATTGTTTTTACATGGTTTTTTTCAAACACCTTTTGATTGTTTGGATTTACTAAACCAATACACTCAATATTTAATGATCGAGCTGTATTGATCGCATACATCGAATCCTCAAATACAATCGCACTTTCTGCAGTTGTATTTAAATCTTTCAATACATACTCATAGATATCCACTTCTCTTTTTGACATCTTCAATTCATCTGCAGAATATACATTTTCCATATATTCCAACATACCAAGTCGATCTAATACTTTTTCAGATAATGCTCTTGTGTTTGATGTCAATACAGCCATCTTTTTATTTTCTGAAGCACACTTCTTTATATAATCCAAAGCACCCTTCTTTGCCTCAATATGATACGCATATTGATTCAAGATATCTTCATTTACTTCATTGAACATCCAAGCCTCATCTTGTTTAGTATGAAATCTTTCTTTAATGTATGTTAAAACTTCCGAAAATTTCATTGTAAAAAAGATTTGACGAGCCTCTTCCATACTCATATACAAATCCATCTTTTTAAATAAACGAATGATGGCATCTTCCCATACGTGCATCGATTCAATTAATGTATCATCTAAATCAAAAAGTATTGTTTCCATATTTCACCTAAATGGCGCGCCTGACAGGGCTCGAACCTGCAACCGCCAGAATCGGAATCTGATACTCTATCCAGTTGAGCTACAGGCGCACTACCTAATAATTATAGCCTAAATTAGTTTCATAATCCATTAAAATGTGGTATAAAAGTTAAGGTATATTTTAGGAGGAGAATATTTTTCATGGCAAAACGAATTATTCAAGTTGAAGAAAAAGTACCCGCAAATCTGCTGATACCATTAAGTATTCAACACATGTTCGCAATGTTTGGAGCCAGTGTATTAGTACCATTCTTATTCGGTATTAACCCAGCTATCGTACTATTCATGAATGGTATCGGAACATTGTTGTTTATTTTTATCACAAAAGGAAAAGCACCAGCCTATTTAGGAAGTAGCTTCGCCTTCATTGCTCCCGCAAATATCATTATCGCAAAATTTGGATATCCATACGCATGTGGTGGATTTGTTGCGGTAGGTTTTTGCGGATGTTTATTGGCAATGATCATCAAGAAATTTGGAACAAAATGGATTGATATCGTACTACCATCTGCCGCAATGGGACCCGTTGTTGCATTAATAGGTCTAGAATTATCTTCATCGGCTGCAAATACAGCTGGAATTCTAGGAGATAACATTGACCCTAAAAACGTGATTGTTTTTGCGGTTACACTTGGTATGGCCGTAATTGGAAGTGTATGCTTCAAAAAATTCTTAAGCGTCATTCCAATCTTGATTGCCGTAGTTACAGGATATTTAACTGCTGTTGCCGTAGGTATTGTTGACTTTACTCCAGTCCTTCAGGCAAGCTTTATCTCAATTCCAAACTTCCAAGCACCAAAATTCAGTATGGATGCCATTCTAATGATGCTTCCCGTATTATTAGTTATCGCATCAGAACACATTGGTCACCAAATCGTTACAGGTGAAGTTGTAGGAAGAAACTTAATTGAAGATCCAGGACTACACCGCTCTTTATTCGCAGATAACTTTTCAACAATGATTTCAGGTTTAATTGGATCTGTTCCAACTACAACTTACGGAGAAAACATTGGAGTTATGGCGATTACTGGCGTATACAGCGTACAAGTTATTGCTGGAGCTGCCATCCTATCCATCATCTGTTCATTCATTGGTCCATTATCTGCATTGATTCAAACAATCCCAAATCCAGTTATCGGTGGAATCAGTTTCTTACTATACGGTATGATTGGTACAAGTGGATTAAGAATTCTAGTCGACCAAAAAGTCGATTATGGAAAAAGTGTAAACATGATCTTAACATCCGTTGTATTCGTTGTTGGACTTAGCGGAGTCACAATTCACTTAGGAAATATTTCCTTATCAGGAATGGTACTTGCTTGTATCACAGGAATGATCATGTCTTTACTATTCTATATCTTTGAAAAATTCCATTTATTAAATGAAGAAGCGTAAACTAAAAATTGTCATCCCAAGATGACAATTTTTTTAATGTCTTGCATCATAATAAATCGATGCTTTTACTTTTTCTGTATGCTCTTTACCA
>OHNK01000771.1_pt1 | contig 18156 bp, 19 predicted proteins | sample 1569551 | NCBI WGS metagenome assembly OHNK01 (sample SAMEA3879518, study PRJEB24766) | human gut metagenome | biome: human-associated habitat; feature: feces | place: USA | collected 1985/1987 | reverse complement strand
TTTCTTAATCGCAGCAGCACATTTAATTGACTCGCGGGGCAAAATATATTAATATATATTAAAGGGAAAGGATACCCGCTCCGCTATGCGGACGAAAAGGAGATACTATGCTTAACATCAAAAATCTGACCAAAACCTACGGCGAGAAAAAGGCTGTTGACGACCTCACTCTGCACATCGCGCCCGGCGAGATATACGGCTTCATCGGGCACAACGGCGCGGGTAAGACCACAACGCTGAAATCCGTCGTCGGCATCCTGCAATTCGACGAGGGCGAGATAACGATAGACGGAATTTCTATCAAGGATGACCCGCTCGCCTGCAAGAAAATCATCGCCTATATACCCGACAATCCCGACCTCTACGAATATATGACGGGGATAAAATACCTGAACTTTATCGCGGATATTTTCGGCGTCGGCGCCGATGAGCGGCGCGAGCGCATACATAAATATGCCGATATGTTCGGGCTGACCGACGACCTCGCGCAGCCCATCTCCGCATATTCCCACGGCATGAAGCAGAAGCTTGCGATAATCTCCGCGTGGATACACGAGCCCAAGCTCATAATCATGGACGAGCCGTTCGTCGGTCTCGACCCCGCCGCCTCGCACCTGTTAAAGGGCATGATGCGCGAGGTGTGCAGCTCGGGCGGCGCAATATTCTTCTCGACCCACGTTCTCGAGGTTGCCGAAAAGCTCTGCGACAAGGTTGCGATAATAAAGAACGGCAAGCTCATCCGCTCGGGCACCATGGAGGAGGTCAAGGGCGACTCCAGCCTTGAGAATGTGTTCCTCGAACTGGAGGGAGAAGAATGCTGAAAACGCTTCTTAAAAAACAGCTCCTTGAGCTGAACCGCAGCTTCTTTGTCAGCAGCAAGACCGGCAAGAGCAAGTCCTCTCGCTCCGCCGCATTCACTATAGTGCTGTTCGTTTTACTGATGGTCTTTGCTATCGGCGGAATATTCTTCTATATGTCATATATGATGCGCCCGCTGATAACCTTCGGCATGAGCTGGCTCTATTTCTCGATAATGGGTGCCACCGCCGCGCTTTTCGGCGTTTTCGGCAGCGTGTTCAACACATATTCGAGTCTCTACGACGCGAGGGACAATGATCTGCTGCTCTCCATGCCTATCCCCGTGCGGGATATTATGGCGGCGCGTCTGATAGGCGTATACCTCATGGGGCTTATGTATTCGGGCGTCGTCATTGCGCCCGCCGTCTGCGTATATTTTATTACAGCTCGTCCCGGCATATCCGCCGTATGCACGGTTATAATGGCGATAGCCATCACCGCCGTTGTCCTCGTGCTGTCATGCATACTCGGCTGGATCGTTGCAAAAATCGCGGTCAAGCTCAAAAACAAGAGCATAATAACCGTTATAGTTTCAGTAGCGTTCCTCGGCGGCTACTACTATATCTACTTCAAAGCCAACGAGATAATCAGCGGAATCGTCGCAAACAGAGAGGCTATTGCCGCAAAGGTGCGTGCCTCCGCTTACCCGCTCTATATTTTCGGCAAGGCGCTCGCGGGCGAGGTGCTTCCGACCGTCATAATCTCGCTGCTTGTTATCGCCCTGCTCGCCGTGACATGGCTCATAATGTCGCGCACATTCCTGAAGCTCGTCATAAGCAGCGGAAAGACGGAAAAGGCCGTCTACAAAGAAAAGGCGGTCAGGCGGCAAGGGGCTGACCGTGCGCTGCTGCGCCGCGAGATAAGCCGTTTTCTTTCGAGCCCCTCATATATGCTCAACTGCGCGCTCGGATCGCTGTTTTTGATAGCCGTCGGCATTTTTTCGCTGATAAGGGGCGCGTGGCTCGTTGATATTCTGACCCAATCGAATGAGAGTTTAGTAGAATATGCTCCCGCGCTTTCGTGTTTGGGCGTGTGCGTGCTGTCCTCAATGAATATAATCACCGCGCCCTCGATATCCCTTGAGGGCAAGAGCCTTTGGATAGCCCGCTCGCTCCCCGTCAGCTCGTGGCAGATACTCAAGGCGAAGCTCGGACTTCATTTGCTCTTTACCTGCGTCCCCGCGCTTATATGCAGTATCTGCTTCTGTATTGCCCTGGGCATCGATGCTGTCGCCTCTGCGGCGGTTATAATCATCCCGCAGATATACACCCTCCTGTGCGCCGTTTCGGGGCTCAGAGTGAATCTCAGAATGCCTAACCTCAACTGGAGCAATGAGAGCGTGGCGGTCAAGCAAAGCCTCGGCGTCCTGCTCGCGATGTTCATCGGCTGGGCGTACGCTATCGTGCTTGTCGCTCTGTATATGCTTTCCGTGCAGCTTCTGCCATCCGCTTTAGCGCCGATAATTCCTACTGTCTTTCTTGCGGTCACAGCCGCGATATCCGTCGCAAAGCTCAAGCGCAAGGGTGTAAAAAGATTCGAGGCGCTTTAAGTAAAATCAGATATGAAAACAACCGCGGTTTATATTAATCGCGGTTGCTGTTTTTTGTATTTTACGGATTGCGTGCGGTCGTAAGTCGGCAAAAAACGTTCGTGATTCGAATAAACCTTCATATAAAAATCAAACGGCAGACAAGCGTTGACCTGTCTGCCGTTATTCATTTAAGCTTATTTCTCAAGATTGGCCTTGAGGGTGTTGAGCTCATCGCTCAAAGCCTTGGGAAGTCTGTCGCCGAACTTCGAGTAGAACTCCTCGATTCCCTTTGCCTCGTCATCCCAGAGGGAGTTATCAACGCTCAGTATCTCCTTGAGCTGAGCCTCGCTGACCTCGTCCTCGATGCCCGCAAGGTTGATGTCCTCAGCCTTGGGAACGAAGCCGATAGCGGTCTCATCTGCGTCAACCATGCCCTCGCAGCGCTTGATTATCCACTCAAGCACGCGCATATTGTCGCCGAATCCGGGCCACAGGAAGTTGCCGTCGTCGTCCTTGCGGAACCAGTTGACGTTGAAAATCTTCGGAGCCTTATCCTCGTCGAGGCCTGCGCCGATGTCGATCCAGTGCTGCCAATAATCGGCCATGTTGTAGCCGCAGAACGGAAGCATTGCCATGGGGTCGCGGCGAACAACGCCGACTGCGCCGGCTGCCGCAGCGGTAGTCTCGGAGGCCATTATCGAGCCGACGAACACGCCGTGATTCCAGCTTCTCGACTGATAAACCAGCGGAGCGAGCTTAGCTCTTCTGCCGCCGAAGACGATAGCGGAAATCGGAACGCCTGCCGGATTCTCAAACTCGGAGCTGATGCACGGGCAGTTGACTGCGGGAGCGGTGAAGCGGCTGTTCGGATGAGCGCCCTTTTCCTCGCTGGTCTTGCCGTTCCAGGGTCTGCCCTGCCAATCAACGGCATTCTCGGGCGGATTCTTGTCGAGACCCTCCCACCAAACGGTGTTGTTGTCAAGATTATGAGCAACGTTTGTGAAGATGGTATTTTTTCTTGTCGCGGCAAGCGCGTTGGGATTGGACTTTTCGTTGGTGCCGGGAGCAACTCCGAAGAAGCCGTTCTCGGGGTTAATGGCATAAAGTCTGCCGTCCGGACCCTTTCTGATCCAGGAGATATCGTCGCCGACGCACCAGATCTTGTAGCCCTTGTTTCTGTATCCCTCGGGCGGGATAAGCATGGCAAGGTTGGTCTTGCCGCAGGCGGACGGGAATGCCGCGCAGATATACTTGACTTCGCCCTTCGGATTCTCAAGGCCGAGGATAAGCATATGCTCAGCCTGCCAGCCCTCTTTCCAGCCCTGATAAGAGGCTATGCGCAGAGCAAAGCACTTCTTGCCGAGCAGGACGTTTCCGCCGTAAGCGGAGTTGACGGAGATAATGGTGTTATCCTGCGGGAACTGGCAGATATAACGCTTCTCGGGGTCGATATCGCAGCTGCAGTGCAGACCGCGAACCCAGTCGTTGCTGTCTCCGAGGGTATCTATAACTTTCTTGCCGATTCTCGTCATGATAGCCATGTTGAGAACGACATAGATAGAATCCGTAAGCTCAATGCCTATCTTCGAGAAAGGCGAGCCGACAGGACCCATAGAATAAGGAATAACATACATTGTTCTGCCCTTATAGCTGTCCTTAGCTATATCATAGAGCATCTTATAGGCCTCGGCGGGATCCATCCAGTTGTTGGTCGGACCTGCCTGGTCTGCGCTCTCCGCGCAGATAAATGTGCGGTTTTCAACACGTGCGACATCGTTGGGCTTGGTTCTGTGGAGCAGGCATCCTGGGAGAAGATCCTCATTGAGCTTAATCATCTCGCCGGTCTTGCAGGCCTCTGCGCGCAGAGCGTCAAGCTGCTCCTCGCTGCCGTCGATCCACATGACTTTGTCGGGAGATACTAGAGCTATTTTCTCTTCGATCCAGTCGATTACTGTCTTGTTCTGCGTCAAATGTTTCATAAAATTTGACTCCTTTCGTCTAATCTATTAAGAAAGGTACCATCTTTACCCAGTATGTATTATACCCTAAAACAGTCGGCTTTTCAATGTCTAAACTGTTAACATTCAGCTCTTTTTTGATAAATTTTTATCAATTTCATCAATAGGCATGGAAGCTCGGGCATTGAGGGTCAAGGGAGCGACATTTCCTGCCTTAAATTCGTAGTAGCCCTGGGCGCCCACCATGGCCGCATTGTCGCCGCAAAGGGAAATTTCGGGCATGAAAAGCGACCACGAATGAGCCTTGCATACCTCTTGCATTTCTGCTCTCAGACGCGAGTTTGCGGACACGCCGCCCGCCAATACTATCTTGTCAAAGCCGAGGTTCAGCGCCGCTTTTTCGGTGTTTTCGCGCAGACATCTGACGACTGCCTCGATATACGACGCGCCGAGGTCGGGCACGCTTATCTCCTCACCCTTTTGCTTGGCGTTATGGATTATATTGACAGCCGCCGTCTTGAGCCCGGAGAAACTGAAATCGTATTCGCTCCCGTCAACGTGCGGACGCGGAAGCTTATAGCTCTTCGGATCGCCGTTTTTCGACACCCTGTCGAGGTTCACGCCGCCGGGATAATCGAGTCCCATGGCACGCGCAGCCTTGTCCATGGCCTCGCCCGCCGCATCGTCACGCGTTCTGCCTATGACGTTAAAATCCGTATAGTCGCGCACCTCGATTATATGGCTGTGACCGCCCGAAACAACGAGCGCCAGAAACGGCGGCTCAAGGTCGGGGTGAGTTATATAGTTCGCCGCGATATGCGAGCGCAGATGGTGCACGGGCACGAGCGGCTTGTTCGCGGAGAACGCGAGTCCCTTTGCAAAATTCACGCCGACGAGCAGCGCACCTATCAGCCCGGGAGCATAGGTCACGGCTATTGCGTCAACGTCGCCGATCTTCATTTCCGCTCTGTCGAGAGCCTCGCCCACAACGCCGGATATCGCCTCCGCATGGCGCCTTGACGCTATCTCCGGCACAACTCCGCCGTAGAGTATATGCTCCTTTACCTGCGACGCTATGACGCTTGAAATAACGTGTCTGCCGTCCTCAACGACCGCCGCGGCGGTCTCGTCGCAGGAGGACTCGATTGCAAGTATCTTCATCTCATCAAAACCTCATCTGTCAAAAAACTTTGTCATTATCTCCGCATCCTCGCGCGGATCGGAGTAAAAATTCTTCCTTGTTCCGACCTGTTCAAAGCCGTGTTTTATATAGAGCGCCTTTGCGGGGGCGTTTGAAGCCCTGACCTCAAGCGTTATAAACGCGCAGCCACGCTCCCTTGCGCCGCGTTCCGCCTCATCGAGCAGCCTTTCCGCTATTTTGCGGCGGCGAAACTCTTCGGACACGGCGACATTCGTTATATATGCCTCGCCCGCTATCTCCTGCACGCCGATGTAGCCGACGACTCTGCCGTCCGCTGCTGCACAGAGAAAATGAGCCTGACTGTTATCAAGCTCCTCTCTGAGCGACGCCTCGCTCCACGGATGCGAAAAGCATTCGCGCTCAAGCGCCGCGACGCCGCCTATGTATTCCTCCGACATCGGAACCGTTTCAATTTCAAAAATATCCATCAGCTCCCGCTCTTTATCTTCTCGTAGAGTTCGGGCAATGCGCCGTTTATCTTCTTCGCGCACTCGCGGTAGACCTCGATATCGCAGCCGTAGGGGTCATCGACTCCGCCGGCGAGCACATATAATTTTTCGTCGGGTATCATGCGGTTTAAAGTTTCAAACTGCTCGTCGGTCATGCAGACTATCAAATCCGCCTTTCGCGCTATACTTCTCGTAAGCATCCGCGAAACATGCTCCGAGATATCCACGCCGTATTCGAGCGCAACGCTCTGCGCATTGTCGCTTGCAGGGCGGTCGTCAAAGGTGGCAAGCCCCGCACTTGAGCAATCTATACCGCTCTCGCCCTTTTCCTCGAGCAGCTTTTTAAACATCCCCTCCGCCATCGGACTGCGGCAGATGTTGCCCGTACAAACAAAAACCAGATTCATATTTGCCTCCGTTTATCAGCCTTTTGCGTCATACCATGTGCGCCCGGAATGCACATCCGCAACGAGTCCGACGGAGAGCCTGACCGCGTTCTCCATTTCCTCTTTAAGCAGCACGCTCACGCGCTCCTTCTCGTTCTCCGGCGCTTCGACTATCAGCTCATCGTGCACCTGCATAATAAGCTTCGCCGCCAGGTTTTCGCGCTCAAGGCGTTCATAGACTCTTATCATGGCTATTTTTATTATATCAGCCGCCGTGCCCTGAATGGGCATATTTCGCGCCACACGCTCGCCGAAAGCGCGTGTGTTGGCGTTCGACGCCGTAAGCTCGGGCAGATATCTGCGCCGCGCAAACATCGTCTCGGCATAGCCGTCCTTCTTCGCCTTTTCGACTACATCGTGCATATATTTGTCAACGCCCGAATAGTGCCTGAGATAACCCTTTATATATTCGTCCGCCTCGCTGCGGCTGACTCCGATATCTTTGGCGAGCGAGAACGCGCCGATACCGTAGACTATGCCGAAATTGACCGCCTTTGCGCGGCTTCTCATCATCGGGGTGACAAGCTGCGGCGGCATATCGAACACCTCGGATGCGGTGACAGTGTGGATATCCGTGTTGTCGTTGAATGCTCTTATCATATTGGCGTCGCCCGAAATATGGGCGAGCACGCGCAGCTCGATCTGCGAATAGTCCGCGTCAACGAGCACGCAGCCGGGGCGCGCAACAAAGAATTTGCGCATCTCGCGCCCGAGCGGCGAACGCACGGGGATATTCTGAAGATTCGGCTCGGCGGATGAAATCCTGCCCGTCCTCGTCTCGGTCTGATTGAGAGTCGAGCGTATGCGTCCGTCCTCTCCTATGACCTTGAGCAGACCGTCGCAATAGGTCGACCTCAGCTTTGAAAGCGTCCTGTATTCAAGGATATCGCGCACCGCGGGATGCTTGTTTTCGAGCGATTCAAGCACCTGCGCGTCGGTCGAATATCCGTTCTTTGTCTTTTTCTTTGCCGGCAGACCGAGCTTGTCAAAAAGCGCCTCGCCGAGCTGCTTGGGTGAATTCAAGTTGAACTCATAGCCGACGAGCGAATAAATCTCGCGCTCTATGTCGGCTATTCTCTCGCCGAGTCTGCTTCCGAATTCGGCTATGCCGTCGCGGTCGACGGCGAAGCCCGTCCGCTCCATTGACGAGAGCACACGGGCAAGCGGAAGCTCGATATCATAAAGCAGCTTCTGCTGACCGTTTTCCTCTATTTTTTTATTCATAGCCGCAAAGAGCCTGCGAAGCGATGCGGCAGCACAGTCGTTCTCATCGCCGCTCTCCGTAGGCACCGCCGCCGAATATTCGCCCGCAAGACGCAGAGCATCATAGGACGAGGCGGAGGGATTGAGAACATAGCCCTCAAGCTCCAAATCGCCGCACATATTCCTGCACAGCGCCGAGCAGCCCTGCGCAAACGAGTAGAGGGATTTTATATTCGCCGTGTATTTCTTTATATTTCTGTCCTCAAGCAGCTTTACAAAAAACGGATAGAAGCCTTCGTTTTCGCAGTCGCACACGAGGACTTTATCCCCGAGGTCGAAGCGGCATTTTTCGCCGTCCCAGAGAAAATAGCTCTCGCCGTCCGATTTAAGGCGCGTCATGAGCTGATCGAAATCATCCTCCGCGCAGACGGGCACGGGTTTCTCCTCGCTCCGAGGCTCGGAGGCTGCGCTCGATATCTCAAGGCCGAGGCGGTCTATGAGCTTAAACATCTCGAGGTCCGCGAGCATTCTTGTGACCTTGAAATTGTCGGGTGCCTTGAGCAAATAGCTCTGCGGGTCGCTGTCTATCGGAATATCGCAGTTTATCGTGCCGAGTTTCTTGCTCAAAAATGCCATATCCCTGTCTTTTTTCAGCTTGTCCCGCACGCCGGGCTTTATGTCTATCGTGTCAATATTGTCGTAGATATATTCAATCGAGCCGAAGCGGGCTATCAAATCGCCCGCCGTCTTTTCGCCTATTCCCGCAACGCCGGGGATATTGTCCGAGCTGTCGCCCATGAGGGCTTTTATATCAATGAGCTTTTCGGGCTCAACGCCGTATTTTTCGCGCACGGCCTCGGGCGTATATCTGTCGGTCACGGGCCTGCCCATCTTCGTCGCGGCAAGAAGAACGTTGACGCTCTCGGACACGAGCTGGAGACTGTCTCTGTCTCCCGTGGCTATCGTGCAGGCGGCGCTGCCGCTGTGGCTCGCGAGAGTGCCGAGGATATCGTCCGCCTCATAGCCGGGCTTCTCCACTATCGGCACACCCATGGCTTCGAGCAGCTCCTTGAGCACAGGCAGCTGCTGCGCGAGCTCGTCGGGCATACCCTTTCTTGTCGCCTTATAGCCGCCGTACATCTCGTGACGAAATGTCGGCTGCTTTACATCGAATGCCACCGCCACCGCCTCGGGTCGGCACTCATCCTTGAGGCGCAGGAAGATATTCATAAAGCCGTAAATGGCGTTGGTGAATCTGCCGTCCTTCGTCGTGAGCACCTTTATGCCGTAAAACGCGCGGTTCAATATGCTGTTTCCGTCGATAACAAGAAAATTCATGTCAGCCTCCGTGCATCAAATCTCAGATATTATATTATACCACATAAGCTGCGGTTTGCATACTTTTTTTATGCCCTTTTCCCCTTTATATAGACGCACCGAAGCTCGGTCAAATCGGACGAGAGGACGGTTAAGTCCGCGCGCTTGCCGAGCGCTATGCTGCCCGTCACGGAATCGACGCCTATGACGCGGGCGGGATTTATTGTGCAGGATTTCACCGCCTGGCGCAGCGGCACGCCGAACGAGAGAATATTCTTAAACTCCGCAAAAATATTTGTGGTGCTCGCGGCTATCGTGCCGTCCGAAAGCAGCGCCTTGCCGCCTCTGACATATACCGTAGTGCCGCCCAGCTCGTATTCGCCGTCGCCGAGTCCCGAGGCACACATGGAATCGCTGACCGCAACGCTCCTGTCCTCGCCGAGTATCTTATAGAGCAGAGCGAGATAGGACGGGTGGATGTGCATTCCGTCGCTTATAAGCTCCGCCGTGGCATTCTCGGCTCTGAGCGCCGCCACTGCCGCGCCGGGCTTGCGGTTATATATCGGATCCATACCGTTTAGAAGATGCGTCGTGTGGGTTATTCCGTTTTTATAGCCGAGCTCCGCCTGTTCAAAAGTTGCGGCGGTATGCGCGGCGGATACGGTGCATATTTTTGCCGCTTCGCGCGCAAACTCAATCGCCCCGGGAAGCTCGGGCGCCAGCGACACGAGCCTTATCTTGCAGATTTTGTCGAGCTTTTTAAGCTCGTCTATGTCCGGCTCGCGCAGATATTCGGGATTCTGTGCGCCGCGCTTTGCATAGGAGAGGAACGGCCCCTCCATATTGATGCCGTGAATATAAGCGCCGCTCTCTTTGCCGATATACTCGGCCGCTCTCTCAAGCGCCCGCTCTATCCTTTCATAGGGCAGGGTCATAGACGCGGGGCAGAAAGAGGTCACGCCGAAGCGTGCGAGCGTTTTCGACATTGTTTCGAGCGTGTCCGGCAGAGCGTCGGAGAAATCCGCCCCACCGCAGCCGTGAATATGTATGTCTATAAATCCGGGCAGAATGACGCAGCCAGAGAGGTCGTGCTCCTCTGCGCCGCTTAAATTTTCACCTATCTCGGCTATCAAACCGTCCTCAACGCGCAGGTCGGCGCGGCGGAGATTAAAATCAAAATCAAATATATCCGCATTTTTCAGTATCATATTATATTCCCTCCGTTGCGGCAAAAGGGGCTGTTTCATATTGAGTCCAATACAAAACAGCCCCTTCGTTATTAATTGTTACTGATTACTCGTTATCGTCAATGAACTTAACGATATCACCGACAGTTCTGATATGATCGAGAACATCGTCGGGAACCTCGAGATTGAACTCTTCCTCGATGGACATCGAGAGATCGACAAGGTCAAGGCTGTCTGCGCCGAGATCGCCGGAAATAGATGCATCCTCGGTAACGAGATGGCTGTCTATCTCGAGCTGCTCGCAAATAATTTTCTGGACTCTTTCAAAAGTTGACATTTTTATTTCTCCTTATACTGTAATTTTAAAATCAACCTTTTGTTTTGAAGATTCGGAAATATCTTCCGCTTCTCTTCTCTATAGTATAGATATTATTAATATTATCGCCGTTTGTCAATACTTTATCTGTAAAAATTTTATTAACTTCGGAATAATCAATTTGTTTTGACTCAAAAGCCGTGAATATCGCCGCGCGTAGGGGCAAAAATAAGCTTGAAAATAATTTTCGGGTGATTGTATGGATATATTTCTCAGCCTTTTGAAGGCGTTCGCGGTCGGCGGTGCCATATGCGCCGTCGGTCAGATAATAATGGATTTGACAAAGCTCACTCCCGGGCGCATACTCGTCTGCTTCGTCGTGGCGGGAGTCGCGCTCGGCGGGCTCGGAATATATGCGCCGATAGCAAAATGGGCGGGCGCGGGAGCCACCGTGCCGCTCACGGGCTTCGGCTTTGCCATGGTCAAGGGAGTCCGGGAGGCGATAGCAGAGAGAGGTGCGCTCGGCATTCTAACGGGGCCGCTCAGCGCCTCGAGCGCGGGCATAACGGCGGCCGTTCTCTGCGGTCTTATCGCGTCGTTTGTCTCAAGACCTAAGGAAAAATGAGAAAAATCACCTGCCATACGACAATGCGTGTAGCAGGTGAATTTTTTCTAAAATCAGTTGGCTGCGGGTGCGCAGGTATCGCAGCAGGAGCAGGAGACGTAATTCTCCGGCTCGTCAGCAGCAGCCTTCTTCTTGTCTATAATCTTCTTGACTGCAAACGCCACACCGACAACAGCTGCTGCAACAGCGATGATGATAGCGACGATTTTGATTATCTTCTTGGCCTTGTCCATGGTTTCACCTCCTGTTCAAATTTTAACAATTATGATTATACGCCAAACATCCGAAAAAGTCAAACCATACCGAAAAAAATTAATAAATAAATAAAATATTACAACGCATTTAAAACGGCGGGCAAAAAAATTAACGGTCATGGCAAAAGCCAGAACCGTTAACCGTTTTGTTTTGCAATTTTACGCCTCGTTGAGAAGCTTTGCAAGAGCGGACTTCTTGCGGGCAGCGTTGTTCTTATGAATAAGGCCCTTGGCTGCTGCCTGATCGACCTTCTTTATAGCTGCGTTAACAACTTCCTTCTTATCTGCCGCATTGGTCTCAGCAGCGGCGTGAGCCTTCTTTATGGCAGTCTTAAGGGCTGAATTGCGGGACTTGTTGCGTGCGGTCTTTGTCTTGTTGACGAGAACACGCTTCTTAGCTGACTTGATATTAGGCATTTTTGCACCTCCTTCATCATACAGTTAATTATCTTATCATAGACTTTGGCAAAATGCAAGAGAAAAAGAAAATTTTTTGCCTTTCGCGCTCTGCGAAAGCGAAACGGGGACGAAAAAATGAACTTCAGAACAGACCTCGCGCTCGAGGTGCGCGAAAATCTCGAGGGCGGCAAAATCGACGGCGTGGAATGCACGGAATTCAAAAGCGCGGGAGCGGAGATAACCCGCCTGAAAATCACGGACAGCCGCGGTGAAGCGGCTCTCGGCAAGCCCTGCGGAGAATATATAACGGTTCAGTCGCAGTCCTTTGCGCGCTCCTCACGCATAAGTGACGAGCTGACGGACGCCGTGGCGCGGGAGCTCTCCCGACTGCTGCCGAAAGACGGCACGGTGCTCGCGGCGGGGCTCGGCAACACGAATATAACACCCGACGCGCTCGGCCCTAAATTCATAAGGGGCGTATTTGTGACAAGGCATCTTAAGCGAGAGCTATGCGAACAGTTGGGACTGGGCAGCCTGCGTCCCGTCGCGGCTATAGCGCCCGGCGTGCTCGGGCAGACGGGGGTCGAGACGGGCGAGCTTCTCTTGGGCGCCGTGAATGTTATAAAGCCCTGCGCCGTGATAGTCGTCGACGCACTCGCCGCACGCAAGCTCGGCAGGCTCGGCAGCACGGTTCAGATATCCGACAGCGGCATAATCCCGGGCTCGGGAGTCGGCAATTCCCGCGCCGAGATAAGCCGCAGGACGCTCGGCGTGCCTGTCATATCCGTGGGTGTGCCTACGGTTGTTGACGCGCAGACTCTCGCCCGCGACGTATCCGGGCGGCACACGGAAAAAGCCGCAGCCGACACAAAAATGATGGTCACGCCCAAGGAAATCGACCTGCTTATAGAGCGCTGCTCGGGACTGCTCTCCTTGGCCGTCAACCGCGCTTTACAGCCGGAGCTGAGCATAAAAGACCTCGTTGAGCTCACGAACTGACAAATTCGGCGCGAATTGTTACAGAAATGTTACAATTTAATCTTTCTTTGTAACCATTTTGTATTTAACTGTAATCGTTTTGTGGTAGCTTTATCACCTCGCCCGGTATATACTATAGGTACAGTAGGAAAGAGAAACTACGAAACGGTTAAGGAGGAAACAAAAATGGTAATACAGGCATTAGGAATCATTTTGGTATTGGCAGTTGTTATGTCGGTTGCGGCAGTTGGCAGCTCGACCTCCGGCAGAACCGATCCGTAAAGGGGTCATCTGTGCGGCAAAACTAAAATTAATTACTCCTCGATTGTCGCCGCTTGTGCGGGCGGCGGCAAATCAGTTCCCCATCACCCCCAGAGCTTCCGGTGCTCTGGGGGTTTCCCCTTTTGGCAAAAGTCCTCATCCGTTATTTTTTGTGTTCTACGGATTTAGGAAAGCCGTAAATTACCGCAAAAAACCGCGGGCGGATGATATCCGCCCCTACACGGCTGCAATATAAGCAAGCCGCTATACTTTCTGTGAGCGAATTTTAACATCGGTTCTCTTGTGTAAAAGGAGCCGGTTCGGTGAAGCCGAGACTGAGAGGTTATTGCACGGCTTTTTCCGCTTTGCCCCGACCGCTTAATTTTTCAATGTCTCTTGTAGGGTGCGGCGACTCGACGCACCGCTGCCGCCGCAGGCGGCACGGGGGACAAGTCTCAAGCAGAAAGCGCATTACACAGCACGAACGAAATAAAAATAAATGGATTTTCGGTGACGCCGACGCTTCAAAGGGTCGTCGAGTCGCCGACCCCTACAAAGTAAACAGTAAAATCCGCGCTTGACAAATCGGGAAATTGGGATTAAAATTGAAAACGATTCTCAATTTCAGTTTGCGGCGGAATAAAATTTTTCTTTTCCGTCCAAGCTCAAAGAGGTGCTTTTATGGGCTATAACACAAAGCAGGGCGAGCTGATTTTCTCCCTGCTCGAAAACAGCGGCGGCAAGCATCTGACCGCCGAGGATATTTCGCACACCTTGGGCGAGCGCGGCTGCCCTGTCGGGAAGGCGACGGTCTACCGCCACCTTGAAAAGATGCTGCGCGAAGGGAGCGTGCGCAAGTTCGTGCTCCACGACGGGGAGAGCGCGTGCTATCAGTATGTCGGCGGGAACGCGGACTGCTGTAACCACTATCATCTGAAGTGCTCCGAGTGCGGGAAGCTGCTCCATGTCGAATGCGATTTTCTCGATAAGGTCGCGGCGCATATTTTTGAGCATCACGGCTTTACTTTAAGCGAGGAAAACACCGTGCTCTACGGAGTCTGCGCCGAGTGCGCCGAAAGGAAGAAGAATGAAAACTAAACTTATCCGCACGGCGGCGCTTTTTCTCTGCGCGGCGATGCTTTTCTCCCTTGCCGCCTGTTCTTCGGGAAAGACGGACACCGCAGGCGGAAAGCTGCGAGTGGTTTGCACGCTGTTCGTGCCCTATGATTTTGTGCGCGAGATAGCCGGAGATAAAGTCGATTTGACGCTCCTGCTCCCGCCCGGGATGGAGAGCCACTCCTACGATCCGACTCCCGCAGACATGAAGGCGGTCGGCAACGCCGATTTGCTCATTCGCGTCGGCGAAAATATGGAGACGTGGTCGGCGAAGCTCTTTGACAAATCAACCGGGGCGAAAGCTTATCTCGACATTGCGTCGGAGATGGGGCTGCGCCTTGCCACACACGAGCATGAGCATGAGCACGGCCACGAGCATGAACATGAGCATGAGCACGAGGCCGAGCAGGGCTTGGTCGACGCGCATATCTGGACAGACCCGGTCTACGCTCAGGGTATGGTAAAGGTTATCGCCGACGCGCTCTGCCGACTCGACGGCAGCAACGCCGAATTCTATAAATCAAACAGCGAGAAATATATCAAAAAGCTGAAAGCGCTCGACAGCGGTTTTCGAGACGCTGTCAAAAACGGAAAGCGCGATACCATAGTATTTTCAGGCCGCTTCGCCTTCCGCAATTTTACAGAGCGATATTCTTTAAAATTTGTCAGCGCGCTCGACGCCTGCGCGGACAACTCCGAGCCGGGAGCGAGAACCGTGGCGAAGATAGTCGATACAGTAAGAGACGAAAAAATCCCGGTTATCTTCTATGAGGAGCTGACCGAGCCGAGGACGGCGGAGATAATCTGCGGCGAGACGGGCTGCGCCATGCGCCTGTTCCACTCCTGCCACAATGTCAGCCGCGACGAATTCGAAACGGGAGTCGGCTATCTTTCGCTGATGAACGGAAATCTTGAAAATCTCAGGGAGGCGCTCTCATGAACGAAAATATATTGCTCGAATGCCGAAAGGTTGTCATGGGCTATGACGGCGCGGCGGTCGTGAACTCGGTGAGCTTTGAGCTCGAGCGCGGCGACTACCTATGCATAGTCGGCGAAAACGGTTCGGGCAAGAGCACTCTGCTCAAGGGCATCCTGGGGCTTATTCCCCTGCGCGGCGGCAGCGTCGGGTTTTCGGACGGACTGAAGCGCACGGACATAGGCTATCTGCCGCAGCAGACGCAGGCTCAGCACGATTTTCCGGCGACGGTGCGCGAGGTCGTGCTCTCGGGCTGCCTCAACGGCTCAAGGGGTCCGTTCTATTCCCGCGCCGACCGAAATCTGGCGAACAAAAACATGGAGAAGCTCTCCGTAACCGATATAGCGCGCAGATCCTACCGCGAGCTGTCGGGCGGTCAGCAGCAGAGGGTTTTGCTTGCGCGTGCGCTCTGCGCCGCAAAGGAGCTGCTCCTGCTCGACGAGCCTGTGACGGGGCTTGACCCCGTTGTGACCGCCGAATTCTACCGCCTGATAAAAAAGCTGAACCGCGATTCCGGCATAGCGGTCATAATGGTCTCGCACGATATAGAGTGCGCTGTTAAAAACGCGAATAAAATTTTGCATCTCGGCGAGCGCGGAGTCGAGTTTTTCGGCACGACCGAGGACTATTTAAAGAGCGACGCCGGCAGGCGTTTTGCGGGGAGGGGGAGAAACGATGATTGAAATGATAGTTGAGATGCTCTCCTATTCGTTCATGCGCCGGGCGCTGATAGCGGGACTCTTGGTGGCTCTCTGCTCCGCCCTGCTCGGAGTGACTCTCGTATTAAAGCGCTATTCGATGATAGGCGACGGGCTCTCCCACGTCGGCTTCGGCGCGGCGTGCGTGGCTATGGCGCTGAATGTGGCGCCGCTGAAAATCTCCGTGCCCGTAGTTATTATTGCGGCGTTTCTGCTCATGCGGATAAACGACAATGCAAAAATAAAGGGCGACGCCGCCATAGCGCTCATCTCAAGCACCGCGATAGCGACGGGCGTTATTGCGGCCTCGCTTACAACGGGACTCAACACCGATGTGTCGGGTTATATGTTCGGCTCGATTCTTTTAATGGGCAAAAACGATATAATCGCCTGCGCCGTGCTATCGGCGGCGGTGCTCGTGCTCTATGTCGTATTCTATACCCGTATTTTTGCCGTAACCTTTGACGAGACCTTCGCCGCGGCGACCGGCACCAGGACGGGACTTTACAACACCCTGACCGCGCTGCTCACGGCAGTGACGGTAGTCGTCGGCATGAGGATAATGGGCGCTCTGCTCATTTCGAGCCTGATAATCTTCCCGGCGCTTACCTCGATGCGCGTTTGCAGGAGCTTTCGTGCCGTGACCGCTGTTTCGGCGGCGGTGTCGTGCGTCTGCTTCTTCACGGGGCTCGTGCTTTCCTATGCGTTCAACACCCCGGCGGGCGTGGTTGCGGCGAACGCCGTGTGCCTCGCCGTTTTTGCCGCCGCGGGAGCCGTAAAGAAGCGGATAGCGGCAAAAAATTTTAAATAAACTGTTACCGTTCATTAAAAAAATATAAAAAACTTTTACTATAGGGATTTTTTGTGATATAATCATTCCGAGTCTTACCCCTATAGGGAGTAAACAAAGTAGATTCCTACGTCAAATTTCACGGGAGGAAAAAATGCAGGACATAATTACAGTAAACCATTTAAGCAAGTCCTATGGCAGTCACCAGGTTTTAAACGACATTTCGTTCAGCTTTGAGCCCGGTCAGATCATAGCCCTGCTCGGTCCGAACGGCTCGGGTAAATCGTCTCTCATAAAGATTCTCACGGGTCTTATCCACGACTACTCCGGCGAGGTGCTCATCGACGGCGAGGCGCCGGGTCCGTCCGCAAAGGCAAAGATTGCGTATCTGCCCGAGAAGTCGTATCTCGCGGACTGGATGCGCGCCATCGACGCGATAAAATATATCGCGGACTTCTATCCGGACTTTGACCGCGAAAAGGCGATGCAAATGCTCGATACCTTCGGTCTCCAGCCCAAGCAGAAGATAAAGTCGATGTCAAAGGGTATGCAGGAGAAGCTTCAGCTCATCCTGGTCATGTGCCGCAACGCGCAGCTCTATATTTTCGACGAGCCTCTGAGCGGCGTCGACCCCGCCGCGCGCGACGGCATACTTGAAATAATCATGAAAAACCACCCGAAGGATTCGACTATGCTCATCTCGACCCACCTCATTCACGACGTCGAGAGCATATTCGACCACGCTTTGATGATAGGTCAGGGCAAGATCCTGCTCAACTCGTCCGTTGACGATATATGCAGCAGCGGCAAGACACTTGAGGATGTTTTCAAGGAGGTGTTCAAATATGCTTGGCAAATTAATTAAGAATGAAATTAAAATGAGCGCGCATATGATGATGAACATCTACGTTGCCGCCGCGGTTACTATAGTCATAATGCTTCTGGCGTATGCGATAGACATAAGCTGGCTCAGCGCCATGGCAACGATTGCACTGTTCCTCATAGCGATGATAGCGCTCATCATAACCTTTGTCGGCGTTATCGCAAACTTCTATAAGACGCTCTACGGGCAGCAGGGCTATTTGAGCTTCACGCTCCCCGTGACGAGCGGGCAGCTCCTCGCGGCAAAGGCTATAGTCGCTTTCCTGTGGATGATAGTCAGCTACGCGGTGAGCATCGGCATAATGATCTGGATATACGACTACGTCACCTCGCTCATCGGAGATAACAATATCACGATGATCAAGATGATAATCAGTATGTTCCGCTCTATGCCCGGCGCTAAGGCTATAAAGGGCTATCTCGTCCTGCTCGTGTTCGCCGTGTTTATTCAGCTTGCGTTCCTCATCTCCGAGCTGTTCTTCTCCATAACCTTTGCGAACACCCGCGTTATGCAGAAGCTCGGTGCGGCAGGACCGATAATCGTTTTCTTTGCGATATTCATAGTTGCTCAGATTTGCAACTTCCTGCTGACTAATTACGTGCCCATAATCGTTTCACCCGGCGAGAACGGGCTGATATTCTCGTTCGGGACCTCGATGTCCGCAAAGGATCTTTCCTTCGGAGTGACGGGGGTCATCTTCCAGCTTCTGG